>ERZ824488.1649-NODE-1649-length-23267-cov-4.439040_pt1 | contig 23267 bp, 18 predicted proteins | sample MGYA00519936_ERZ824488 | MGnify/ENA primary metagenome ERZ824488 (study PRJEB31778, sample SAMEA3449153) | human gut metagenome | biome: human gut; feature: human-associated habitat; material: faeces | place: United Kingdom | collected 2010/2012 ... | reverse complement strand
GTAAATAGCGACGCCAGCCGGGCCGTAGCCTTCATACTGAACGGTTTCGTAGTTCGCGGCGTCCTTGCCAGAACCGAAAGCCTTGTCGATAGCGGTCTTGATCTTGTCCTTCGGCAGGGAGTAGCCCTTCGCCTTTTCGATAGCAGCGGCGAGCGACGCGTTGTTCTCGGGGTTCGGGTCGCCACCTTCCTTCGCAGCAACAGTGATGTTACGGGAAAGCTTGGAGAAGAGCGCCGAGCGCTTAGCGTCGATCGCGGCCTTCTTGTGCTTAGTGGTAGCCCACTTAGAGTGTCCGGACATGCACATCTCCTTTGGTTTGCGGCTGCGGCGCCGCGCACGGCATGAAACGTTCACATGCTATAGGAAAGTAAGCCTGCGTGTAAAGTGTCTGTTGAAGTCGTGACAATACCTGCAAATTGAAAAGCGCTGACGCCGAGGGCACGCCTTTGGGGTATGTGTACACGGTCCGCACCCAAGCGCCGGGAGGTCTTTTTTTGGTCGCCAACCTCTGTATGCTCGCCGCCATGACGGCTGCCGTCGTGCTCTGCTCGTTTGTCGCGAGCTTGATTCCGGGCCGCCCCGTTCCCGAGGTCGTCTTTTTCGTCGTGGCCGGCGTCGTTCTCGGCCCGGGCTGCCTGGGCGTCGTCAACGCCACCCCTGGCCTTGACCTGGTGGGTCGCCTCGGCATGGGCCTGCTCTTCCTCATGGCCGGCTACGAGCTCGACCTTCGCGAGCTCACGGGCTCCATGGGCCGCCACGCCGCGCTGTGCTGGGCGGTCTCGTTCGGCGCGGCGCTGCTGCTTACGCCCGCGCTCGGGCTCGGCCTCGACCAGACGGGCGTGGCCGCGTTCTCCATCGCGCTGACCACCACGGCCTACGGCACCCTCGTGCCCATCATGCGCGACCGCGAGCTGGGCGGCACGAGCGTCGGGAAGGTCATCGAGTCCTACGGCGCCATGGGCGAGATCCTGCCCGTCGTGGCGATGTCTTTGCTCCTCTCCCCCAGCCGCAGCCTCGGCGCGAACGTCGCCGTGCTTGTCGGCTTCGTCGCGTTCTGCGTCTTCGTCGCCTCGCGCGGCCGCTGGGCGGCCGAGATGGGCTCGCGCCTCTCGCGCTTCTTGCACGAGAACGCCGAGAGCAGCTCGCAGCCCACGCTGCGCGCCGTCGTCGCCCTTCTTTGCGCGCTGCTTGCGATCGCGGCGGTGCTCGACCTCGACGCCGTGCTCGCCGCGTTCGCCGCGGGCTTCATCCTTCGCCACGTGACGCCCGCCGAGCACGGCCACCGCCTCATGGACAAGGTCGAGGCGCTCGGCAACGGCCTGTTTGTCCCGGTGTTCTTCGTGTACTCCGGCATCGGCATCGAGCTCGCCGCCGTCGGCGAGCGGCCCGGCCTTCTCGTGGGGTTCATGGCGCTCCTGCTGCTCATCCGCGCGTTGCCGCTGCTGGCCTCGCTTGCCCTCTCTCCCGAGACGCGCACCATGCCGCTCGGCGAGAAGATCTCGGCGTCGCTGTACTGCACGATGGCGCTGCCGCTTATCGTGGCCCTCACCGAGGCGGCGGCCGCCTGCGGCGCCATGGACGAGCAGATGGCGAGCGTGCTCGTGTGCGCAGGCGCCCTCACCGTGCTCGTGATTCCCATAATTACGAGCCTTTCCGTCCGCGCCGTGGCGGCGCACCCCGTCGACGCCGTCCACGAGGTCATGGAGCACCCCCACGACCTGCGCGAAATCGTCCACGAGCACCACGTCCACGCGCACGAGGTCGCCGAGGAGCTGCGCGAGGAGCGCCGCCACCTCCACGAGGAGGGCGTGCAGCTGAGCTCCGCGGACTTCTTGGCAAGAAGGGCGGAGCTTCGCCGCAGGCACCGGCGCCGGTAAGCCGGGAGAGAATCCAGGCACGGGCAGCCAAGGGGCGGGCAAGCTCCCGTCAACGGGCCGCGAGGTCGTACTTGGCCACCACACGACGGATGGCGCGGCCCCACGGCAGCCAGATCACGGCGAGAAACCCGGCCGTCGCGATGCCGTGGACGATGTCGAGCGGGGCGCCCGCGGCGTAGGCGGCAGCCACGGCGGGCCAGGTGAGCGGCCGCACGAAGCCGAGCACGTAGTAGCCGTTGAGGATCGCTCCGTACATGAGCGCGCTCACGAAGCCCCAGGCGTACAGCGCCCACGCGTGCTCGAGCGCGCCGCGGTCGGAAAGGACGCCGCCGAGGTATCCGACGAGCCCCCATGCGTACATCTGCCAGGGCGTCCACGACCCCTGCCCAAAGAAGAAGTTCGACACGAGGGCGGCCACCGCGCCGACCACGAACCCCGAGCGGCGCCCGAGGGCGGCGCCCGCCACGATGGCGATGGCGCTCACAGGCTTGACGTCGGGGATCGGCGCGAAGAGCACGCGCCCGGCGGCGGCCGTCGCCGCGAGAACGGCGGTGGGCATGAGCTGCCGCAACGGCGGCCGCGACGCCTCGAAGCTCGCAAAGAGGAGGCCGACCGCGAGCACGGCCACCGCGAGCGTGAGGCCGGCCGTCACGTCGAGCCCCGCCGCGGCGGTCGCGACCATGACCACAGGCACGGCAAGAAGCGCAGGCAGCTCGAGCGCGCGGAGCACGCGCGGCGCCGCCTGAACGAGAGCGCGCCTCATCACGAGCCCTTCCCATAGAGCCACGATGCCGCGAAAAACTCCGCCGTGGTCTCGGTCGAGGTCAGGCAGCCGTCGAACAGAAGCGAGACGCGGTCGGCGACGGCCTCGACGAACGCCATGTCGTGCGTGGCAAGAAGGACCGTCGCGCCGGCGTCGCGGGCGGCGCCGACGGTATGGACGACCCATGCGCGGGCAGCGTCGTCGAGCCCCTTGGTCGGCTCATCGAGGAGCAAAAGCTCCGGCTTGCAAAGCAGCAGCTTCTGCAGCGCGAGCATCTGCTGCTGGCCGCCGGAAAGGTCGTACGGATGGCGGTCGGCGGCCCTTGCAAGCCCGAGCTCCTCGAGCGCGGCGTCGACCTCCGCGGCACCGTACCCCGCGCCGGCCGCCCACTCCGTGAGCTCGTCGCGCACGGTCTCGCACGCGAGGACCGCCTTGGGCGACTGCGGCAGAAGCGCCTGCGAGCGCGCGAGGGTGTTCTTCACATGGCCCTTCTGGGCGCGGGCGACGCCCGCCGCGAGCGAGAGCAGCGTCGACTTGCCGGAGCCGTTGCCGCCCACGAGCGCGCGCACTTCTCCCCGAATCAGCCGCAGGTCAAGGCCGCGGAGCACCCAGTCGCCGTCGCGGTCGTAGCGAAGCCACGCCTCGCGCACGTCAACGGCGGCGGCACCTGCGGGCGCCGGGCGCGCGGGCAGCGCGGCGAGCGGCCGCGGCTTTGCGAGCGCGGACAGCTCCACCTCGCGCACACGCCCCTCCCCCACCGCGAACGCGCAAGTGGCGTACTCGGCCATCGCCTGCGGCGCGTGCGTGGCCACCACGACGGTGATGCCGAGCTCGCGGTTCGCGCGGAAGAGCAGCCCGAGGAAGGCCTTCTCGGCTATGGGGTCGAGCATGCTCGTCGGCTCGTCAAGCAAAAGCAGCCGCGGGCGCATGGCGAGCGTCGCCGCGAGGGCGAGCGTCTGCCGCTGGCCACCGGAAAGCTCGGAGGTCTGCGCGCGGAACCACGGGCCCATGCCAAAGAAATTGCAGGTCTCGGCCACGCGGCGGCGCATCTCGTCAGCGGGGACGCCGAGGTTCTCGAGGCCGAAGGCCATCTCGTGCCAGACGGTGTCGCACACGATCTGGTTGTCGGGGCTTTGGAACACGTAGCCCACCGCAGCGGCAGACTCCGCCGGCGAGAAAGACCGGACGTCGACGCCGAAGGCGAGAACCTCGCCCGCGCGCTCGCCCGCCGGCGCGATCTCGGGCTTGGCGAGGCGCAGCAGGGTCGATTTGCCTGAGCCCGTGGCGCCTGTGAGCAGCGCGAACGCGCCGTCCGGAACGACGAGCGACGCACGGTCGAGCACAGGGGCCACGCCTCCGGGGTAGGTGAACGTGAGGTCGCGGACCTCGAGCGCGGGCATGGCGGCGCATCCCCGCGCGGGCTTCTTTCCAGGCAGCGTCATTCCAGTCCCCTCCAACGGATGCGCTCGGCGACGGCCGCAACGGCCGGCAGCAGCATAAGCGCGGCGTAGGGCGCATAGCCCCACCAGCACACGAGCGCGGGCATCACCGGGTAGAAGCTCCACTGCCCGCACGCGACGGCGGCGAGAAACGCGCAAAGAAGCGCGAGGACCACGACGCCGCAGGTCTTCGCCGCATCGGATTCGCGCAGGATGTCGGCCCGATAGCTCGTGCGGCGCGCGCCCGACTCCCAGCCGCGGGCGCGCATGGCGTCCGCGCGCTCAAGCGAGTCCTCGAGCGCCCAGGTCATCAGCTGGCCGGATTCCCGGGTCAGGCGCTCACGCAGGCCGGGCCGCGGGCCGGCGGCGCTGCACGCGGAAAGCGACGCCTCGACGCCGCGGCTTCGGCGCAGCAGCTGAGGCGTGAGCTGCGAGGCCATCGATACCACGAGCGCGACCGAGGACGAGCCCCCGCGCCCGAGCGACAGCAGACGGTCCTGCGTGAGCACGGCCGCCGCTCCCTCGAACCACACGACGACGGACACCATGAGGGCGCCCATGACGGCGCCGTACGCGAGGCTCTCGGCGTACACGCAGACGGGTCCGAGTCGCATAAGCAGCGTCGAGCCGGACGCGGAGAAGAGCGGATTGGCGAGGCACACGAGCGCGAGCATGGGCAGCTGCCAGCGCAAACCCAGAAGCGTCGCGCGCGGCCCGCGGGCAAGCGCCGAGAACGCGAGCGCGCCCGTAAGCGAGAGCGCCACGAGCACCGGTTGCACGGAGAACATCGTTAGCAGCAGGATCGACGCAAAGAGCGCCGCCGGCACGCACGCGTGGCACGCGTCGAAGGCTATGTGCCTTATAGTTCGGCCCACGCGTCCGCCTCGCTTCCGTTTTCAGCCTTCGGCACGCCAAGCACTTCTCGCCATGTCTTAGGGAAACCCATCGGCGCGAGGTCGACGCTTGGGTACCTGTCGACGATTCGTCCCAGCTCAGAGGCCATCTCAGCCCAGCGCTCAGGCCATGAATGCTCATAGAGGCGCTTGATTACCAGAAACGTCGGAAATTCCTTGTCCGATGCCCACTGGGAGTCTTGGCGAAGCATCTTTGGGCGAATCTTCATCACTCTGTTATAAAAACGCGCATGATGCCCACAGATATTCCTAATCATTGATAGATGCTGCATCCAACTTTTTGCAATAGACGGACGGACACCGAATGAGCGTGCGATGTCGCCGACCGCCTTCGAAGAGCCAGGGTTGAGATTCCCGTCGTTTATCAGATTGCCATAAAGCGAGGACAGAGTTCCGAAGCTCATCACCTCAACCGCTGACCATATCGGCAGCTCTCCATAGCGATGTAAGTTATGGATTACACAGGGAACTCCGTTTTTCTTTTCTCTCGCACATTCGCGGGCATAATTTGAATATGAATGTCGATAGGCGACCTCGTCTCGGAAATTATCAGCGTGCAAATGCGCATCAGGCCCGCAATTCTCTCCAAGGCAATAGGCAAATTGTGACCTAAGTTTGAGCTCAATCGGAGCAATCGAGCTCCAGAGCCACAGTCGGAAAGCGTCATCAATCATTGAAATGTCCAACACCATTCGAAAAGGAATCATGTCGCTAGCTTCCGCCGAAACATCGAGGGCCATCCAATAGCCTCGAAGGCGGTAATAGTTCAACGACGACAGCGCTTCTACCGCGGACTTACGATCGTCAATCGAGAAGCCTTGTTCAATCAAATGCTCGACTTGATCATCAAAAGTCAAAAATGGCTTAAAAAGAAATGAGCCAGCGTGGTTCGCTTCATCATTGCTGAGAGAGGCGTGCTGGCTACTGTTGCTTATCATTCTACCCTTATCATCGTGCTTGTCAACAAAGCCCATCGCGAGCCCCCCTCCTCATCCGAATCTCGTGGCGTTCATTGTATAGAAGCGCGGGCGCCGACGAGGTTGCCGGCGCCCGCGCGCGAATGGCGTATGACGCCAAACAATCTAGTACTCGACGTTGGCGTACCACCAGTAGATGGACTCGCCGCCAGAGAGAACGTAGCTGGAACACGCGATGTTGGCGGTGGAGCCGTTGACGGAATACATCCACCCGCTCATGCCGCCGTGCTCTTTCTCGGCGAGGCCGGCAATCGAGCTTACGTACATGCCATAGCCGGTGGCCTTGGCATTGAACGAGACGCCGCAGCTCGCCAGGGCGTCGTAGACGGTTGCGCCCGCGGGAAGCGTGAGCGTGGCCGAGGAGCTGCCCGCGCCGGCGGACGAGCCGTCGACGGTGATGCTCACCGTGACGGTCGCGCCCTGCTGGGAAGAAGCACCCGAAGCCGAGCCGTCCACCGAGCCGTTCTTCGACGAGACGTTCTTTCCGTTCTGGTCGACCACGCGGTAGGTGGTCTTCGTCTTGGTCAGGGCCTCGCCGTCGACGGTCTTTTTCTGGACGACGGTAATGGCGGAGTCGTCGGGAAGCGTCGGGGCCTTGCCGCCCTGCTGGGCGAAGGCGGGGGCGTCGCCCAGCTGCGCGTAGGCGTCTCCGCTGATGGCATAGCCCTCGGCCGCGGAAAGAAGCGCGGAGGCATCGCCGGAGGTCGGGGCACCGTCGCAGCCGTAGCGCACGACGAGGCGCACCGCGCCGTTGGCGTCCTCCGAGATCCAGGTCACGTCGGACAGGTCCACGTTCTGCTCGGATGCCCACTTGGCGAGGGCTGCCGCACGGCGGGCGGTTGCATCCACCATGGCGGGCGCGTCGTCGGTCGTGGCCTGCTCAATCCAGACCCCGTTGGCAGTCAGGACGGCCTTGACGTCGTCGGCCGCGACCGAGACGTCGGAGCCGTCGAAGCTGAGCCCCGCGCAGGCGGCGGCCACGTCGTCGGCGGTCACCGTGTTCGCGGTCATGGCGATCTGCGGCGCCGCGGCGGCCTGGCCGTCGGCGGAGGCAGGCTCGCTCACGGTCTGGAGCGCGTCGCCAGAGAGGAACGCGAGCGGGTTGTTGCCCTGCGCGTACTGCCATGCGGACCAGGCGCAGAAGGCGATGGTTACAGCCGCGAGGACGGCGACGACCGGGCGCCAGACGCGGGCGCCCTTCTTTCCCCCATCACCGGGGAGGTTGGTGTCAGGCTCGGCCATTACTCCTCATCCCCTTTCCCGCGCTTGGCCAGAAGAACGACGATGAGCGCCGCCGCGGCCACGGCCATGCCGATGAAGGGCCAGATGGGAAGCTGGTCGCTGGACTCGGAAGAGCCGAAGCCCGAATCGGCTCCGAGGTCGGCCGCGCCCTCGGCGGCAGCAGTCGGGGCAGCGCCCGTGGCCTCGCCGGACGTGAAGCCGGAAAGAAGGGAGGCCTTCTCCTCGGACTCGCCGGACTCGGCCGAGACGTTCGACTTGAGAGTGATGGCGAGCGTGGTCTTCTTGCCGCCGTTGCCGGGCAGCAAGATCTGGTCGCCGGAGGCGTTGTCCTTCTTTGCGTCGTCGCCCTTGTTGTCGTCCTTCGCGCTCCACTTGGCGTAGAGCGTCATATCGGCCGTCACGACGTCCTCGGCGAAGTCCCAGGCCTGCGTGCACGCGGCGTCCTTGTACCAGCCGACGAAGGTGAAGCCGGCGCACCTGGGCTTGGCCGAGGGCTCAATGACAGGATGACCCTGCTTGACGCGCTGGGACGCGGGAAGCTCAGCGTCCTTGCCGTTGGCGTCGAAGGTCACCGTGAAGCGCTTGAGACGCTCGCCGTTGCCCTTGATGGCAAAGAGCTTTCCGGAGTCGTTGGTGTAGTAAAGGGAGCCGTCAGACCCCACCGAGATGGACGACATGCAGTAGTTCTGATTCGCGGTGTCGGGCGTATAGAGAAGCTCCGCCTCCTCGTCGCCAACACGGTAACGATAGATGCCGCCGGGGTTGTTGTTGGAGGTGAAGTAGACGTAGGTCTGTCCGTCCTGGACCGAGACGATGGGCTGGGACTTGACGTCGCCACCCGCGTCGTAACCGTACTGGCGGATATAGTTGCCGTCGGCCTTGCACACGGCGTTCTCGACCGTCATGGTCGCCGCGTCGATAACGGCGATCTGGCCATAGTGGTACTCGTACTTGCCCTGATAGCCGCCCGTAAAGCCATCCGCAGACGCGCCACCAACGATGATCTTTCCGTTGGCAAGGACCGGCGTGGACGTGGAGCTGAACCCAAACGAGACCTTATCAAGCTCAGAAAGGGTGCCATCGGCGGCCACCGAGAGCTTGTGGAGGACGCCGTCGTTACTTGTCACATAGAGCGTGGAGCCGTCCGCCAGAACCGTGGTACGTACGCGATCGGCAACTTTGAGGGTCGAGACGACGTCGCCCGTCGCCGGGTCGACGACGCTCACTGTGCCGGAATCGTCGGCGATGACACCGTAACCGCCTGTGAACGCCATGCCGGACCAGTAGTAACCGGCGGAGTTCTGGTTGGCCTTGTTCCACATGACCTTGCCGTCGGACAGGCGGACACACAGCAGGTAGCCGCCGTAGCTGTTCGACCAATCAGCGTCTGCCGACCCAAAGTAGGCGTAGCCGTCACGCACCGTGACGGACGAGAGGGACTGCTGGCTGCCCTTGGTTCCATCAGGCAACGCGTCGGTTATCCACTTGGTGGTAAGCGAGTCAACCGTGAGCGCCTGGAGACGGCCGGAGCTCAGCGGCACCAGGATCAGGCCGTTGACATAGACCATTCGCGAGGTCGAGTCGATCGCCGCGGCAAGAGCAGCCTCGCCGGCCTCGACCGTCTCGCCCGTTTCGACGTTCTTCTTGTAGAGCTTGGAACCCACGGCGATGTACACGTAATCGCCAACGAGCAGAGGATCGGACACATAGGTGTTGTAGTCGTTGGGGTCCTTGAGGGTCGTAACCCACTTGGCCTCGGCGTCCTCGGTGGGAACAGGCGCATCCGTTACCTTGTCGGCACTCGCGAAGCCGGACCAGTCGCTATCCCAGTCGGGACCCTGTGCGCTGGGGTCGACGACAACACCGTCGACAACGTAGCTGCCTTTAACCCACTTGGCGTAGAGAGTGAGGTCCTTCGTCACAGATGTCGAGAAGTCATAGGGACTTTTCAGATCGGCGTCTGCGTACCAGCCGGCGAACACGTAACCGTCCCGCGTAGGGTCAGCGGGCTTTGTCGCCTTCGCGCCATCAGCAACGACCTGGGAGTCGACCGCGGAGCCTTCCCCGGTATTGAACGTAACCGTATGCGGCAACGCACTGACGGAGCCGTCGCCGAAGACCCACTCAATCTTGTCGCCAGCCTTGACGTAGTAGTTGACCGCGAGCAGGTTGCTCTGTTTTCCGTTGATGTACAGAACCCACCAGCGCCAGTTGCCTTGGGAGTCCTGCGCGCTTCCGAGGGACGTCTGGCCATTAGGCAGGGTGCCGTCCTTGGCGGAAATCGTATACATGCCGTCGTCACAGGTCATACCATGCTGTTCGAGCACCTGTTTGGTAAGAGCAGCGGCAGTCATGGTCTCGCCCGCCGGAATCGTCACCTCGGTCTGCGGCACCCAATCGGCGTCGTTGCCCTCTGTATCAGGGCCCTTGACCTGCGCCGTGACGGTGATAGCTTTGCCCTCGTTGGGATCATCGAGACCAGTGGATCCCTTAATCGCAACCGTCGCGCTTACGTCCTGGTTGGCAAGCTTGGCATAGGTCGGGTTGTCCGGATAGCGCTCGGCGTAACGCGCGTACTTCTCACTGGAAAGGCGAGAAGTAACGGTAACCTTGGTGTTGTACTCGGGCGTCTCGCCGAGGACCAGGTTCTCGTGCTTGAGGAGGTCGGGGCGACTCGACTTGAAGAGGCGGTATCCGGCGGACTCGCTCGCGCCCTCGAGCTCAACCGGGACGATGCCCGAGCCCGCGGCGTCGGTAGTCGCCTTGTCGTAGCTCCACGCGAGCTTACCGTCGGCGTCAAGATACGCCTTCTGGAAGGCGTGCATGTTTGCGGTCACGCCGGCGGCGTCCTGGCCGTCGAGGATGGCCTCGGCGTAGCCCGCCTTGGCGGCCTCCATGAGCTTAAGCTCGTTGTCGAGGTCGGCCTGATCTTGCGGCGCAACCGTGAAGTCAAGCGTCTTTGTGGCAGTGACCTCAGCGTTGTTCTTATCCGTAACCGTGCAGGTGAGCTTCGTAGAGACGGCGTCGTTGTGGGCCACGGGACGGAAGACCGTGCCCTTGTAGCCGTTGAAGGTCACGTCATCGGTACTCGCAGAGTACTCGACCTTATAGTATTTGCCGTCGACGCCGAGCGTGCTCGTGCGCGGCATCTGGAGGTCATCGGTCAGGCCGTCCTTCTCGGCAACCGTATCGGTACCGGAGTACTTGATGTTGACGTAAGTAAACGCCGCGTCGACCTTCTCCTGCAGCGCCTTCTTGTCGGCGGCGACCTTCTCGGGATCGCCCTTGACGGTCACGGTGAAGTCGTGCGTGCCCTTAACGTCAGACGGGCCACCGCTCACAAACGAAACGGTCGCGGTCAGCGTAACGGCACGATCGCTCGAAGCACGCGTCACCTTGCCGGTGTAGTCGTCCCAGCCATAACCGGACGGCCAAATGGCATCGCCGTCGGAGCTCTTCCATTTAACCTCGAACTTGCTCTTGGAGCCTGCGCGGTACGGAAGTGTGAGGTTGGACGTGACGGACTCGGCCGAATCACCCGCAGCGTAAACGATGGCAATTTGCTCGGCAGAATCGTCGAGCATCTGCTGAACGCGGGCCTCGTCCCAAGCAACCTGCACCGTCTTGCTGGGCTGGAAATACACGGTCTTGCCATCGCGCGACAGATCAAACCCCACATTGGCGCTACGCAGACCGTCGATGTTGAAACCGGTGTAGTTGTTGGGGTCGATGAAGAAGAACGTCACATCGCCGTTGGTCTTATCCTGAGCGTCGGAAATGCTGACCGTAGCATTGGCGTCCTTTACCCCAAAGAGCACGCCGCCCTTGTGGACCTTAACGTCAACGTCGGTAAATCCAAGATCGGCAAGCTGCGCCTTCAGCGCATCGTTGACATTGCCGCCCTCGGCGCTGTAGTCAACAACGATTTGCCTATCGGCATCGTTGAGCTTTTGGACTGCGGCCTCAAGCGAGCCTGCAGCGATAACGGGATTGGCCGAGACGAGCTCGACCGTCGAGCTACCGCTCGTGGCGACAGCCTTCAGATACTTGCCCGCGGCAGAAGCCGAAACCGTTGCCGTAGCGCCCGACATATCGGGCAGAAGCGTCCAGTCGGCCGTGGGAGCCTTCGCGTCGTCGGCCGCATACCAGGCAACAGTCGCCTGGCCGGTGACGTCGATACCGTTGGTGGTCGAGCCGTCAGCGCGCTTAGCCTGCGCCGTCGCCTTGACGCTATCACCTGAGACGAGATGGGTCGAATCACTATTGATCTGCGGCGTAGTGGTCACGCGCAGCAGGTTATACTCCCCCGCCGCGGTAACGCTATCGGGCGAAACCCATTCAACCGTGTTGTCGAGAGCGCTCGCCGTAACCTTGATCTTCTTGCCGACAAGCGCATCCGTAATAGTCAGGCTACCGTCGGTCGTATTGATGCCGTCGGTGAGCTCGGTCCAGTCGGCATCGCCCTCGCCCTTGGCATACCACGCCATGGTGAGCTCAGCATCGTCGGGCACGTCCTTCGTCGAGCCCGACCAGCTGCCCGGAACCTGCACGCTCGGCGTAATCTTTGAACCCACGCTCAGCGTAACGTTCTTATCGGCAAGCTCAATGCCCGCCAGCTTGTACTGACCCTTGAGCGTCACGGGGCCGAGCGGGGCAACAGTCTGGTCGTATGAGCTCTTCTTCTGCGTGCTGGAAACGGTATTTTCGCTCGTCACCTTCACGCGCAGATACTTGCCGGCATAGGCAGCGTCAACGGTATAGGTGGCCTCGGTGGCACCGGGGATATCGGTGTAAGCGGAGTCGTCGCTCGAGCTGCTATTTGCATACTGCCACTGGTAGGTCACATTATCGGTGCGGTCGATATAGCTGTAGCGCGAACCGTCCTTTTTGCGGACCTTAGTCTTGAGCGTATCACCCACATGTACGCCGTTGGTGGCAGGAGAACCCTCGAACTGCACATCGTAAAGCTCAACTTGACCCGCAACGGAGACAGGACCCGCCGCATAGTACGGTTTCTGCTCGCCATAGCCGCCGTTGGCCTTGGCCACGACGTAGTAGCCCTTGAGGGCGGCGGTCACCGTCAGGGTGTTACCGGTCTCACCCTCGATAGGCGTGTTGCACGAGCTCGCGTAGCTCGCGGTGCCCTTATACCACTGCCACGTGACATGCGAATCGGTGGTAACGTCGGTGGAACCCGCCTTGGCGGTCGCCGTAATCGTGGAGCCGACCTCAACCTTGCCCGAAGTCGGGCTCATAGTCACGCTCGTGACATTAATTGAACCGGCGGCAGCAACGAGAGCGCCCGTCGAGTTGGTCTTGCTCGAAGAGCCGATCTTCGAGGACACCTTGCACTTGAGGTACTTGCCGCCCAAAGCGTCGGTAAGCTCGAGGGTCTCACCCGTAGCGCCCGCGATATCGGCATACGCGCCGTTCTTGGTATCAGAGCTCTGCCACTGGAAGTTGAGTTTATCCGCGTCGATAAACGTCGAGGCGCCCTTCTCCTTGGCGCGAGCCTGGGCAGTATCGCCAACCGCGAACACGGAGTTGTTGGTCTTGGGATTGATAAGCGAGACCGCGTAGATGTCAACCGCACCGGCCTGTTTGACCTTGTTGGAGGTGGTCTTGCTCACCGTGTTGACGCCAGCCGTAGCCTCGACCTTGACGTACTTGCCCTCGAGGTCATCGGTTACCGTGAGGGAAGCACCCGTCTCGCCCTCGATCTTGGTAAAGCCCGAGTACTGCGAGGTAGATGCGGACCAGGTGTAGGTGACCTTGGCGTCGGAGCCCGCGGGGCTCGACCAATCCTTGTACGGCGTCGCCATCAGAGTATCGCCTATGCTCGGCGCGTCGCTACTCAGCTTGACGCTGTAAAGTTCCATTTGGCCGGCGCCCAGCACGGGACCGGGAATGTAATTGGCATTGATGCCCGAGCCGTAAGAGACGGAGGGACCGTAATAGTCCTTGCCGCCCGCCGTCACCTTACAGATGAAGTACTTGCCCACCATCGCATCGGTGACGGCAAGCGACTGCTCGTGGCCCACGACCTCGGTGTAGTCGGAGACGTCGTTGCTTGCCTTAACCGTGCCGGCGAGCCAGGTGTAGGTCCAGGTGCCGGGGTTGGTGACGGAGCTGTAGCCCTCGTACATGTTTGCCCAAAGCGTATCGCCCGCGTTGAGCGGGCCCGACTTCGTGGAATAGGAGTTGTCTTTATCCTTTGACTCCTGGATATAGACCTTGGCGTCGGAGGTCAGCGTGTCGGCAGAGGCAGCTGCGGGGGCATCGGCCTTTCCCGTGGCGGTAACCGCAGTGGGCGCGACGGCCGCAGGCTGCTCGGCAGCAGTATCGGCTTCGGGCACGGCGTCCTCGGCCGGCTCCTCGTCGGCGGCAGGCTCCTGCTCAGTGTCGGCTGCAGCGTCGTCGGACGCGGGCGCGTCCTCGGCAGGCTGCTCCTCGGCAGCGGCCTCGGCCTGCGGCGTCGCCGCGAGCTCGTCGACTGCCTCGGCGAGCGCGGGCGCCGGCACGAGGGCCGTCGCCGTAACGAGCGCGAGCAGCAGCGCGAGCACGCGCTCCGTCAGCGTTTTTTTGGGTTTCATATACCCCGCCTCCTCCCCTTTCGGGGTCCGGGAGGGCAGGTAGGATCGGCAGGGTGCGCCCCCGCCATTCGCCCCTCGCAACGCGCGGACGCGCGCCGCCGCAAGCAGGCGAGCCTTGAACACAGTCTTTCAACTGATCCGGAGTCGAACCGGAATCCTTTTTTCTCTACTAGGCGTAGCAGCTGTTCGAACCGTGCCCTCAAACTATTAAGTTGCGCTTCAGTCTAGCAGCTCAGGCGCCCTGCGCCCCACCAAGTCCGTCCCCAATTTAAGGGGCCGCTCGCGGAGCGGGGGGACGCCGCCCGTCCCGAGGTTTGGCAACTCGTATCTCATTTTTGTACCATACGTGCTAGCTGGCATAACGTTGTTACGTCTTCAGGGAGGACGAATGGATCGCACCACCATCGAGAACGCGGCCCTGAAGCTGTTCCACGAGAGAGGCTTTGGCGCCGTGAAGGTTCAGGACATCTGCGCCGAGTGCGGCATCACAAAGCCCACCTTCTACCACTACGTCCCCTCCAAGGACGACATCCTCCTGCGCTACAACGAGAAGGCGCTGGACACCGTTGAGGCCCACGTGGCCGGCACCGACCCGGAGGGTCCCGTGAGCCAGCTCCTGGGCGCCTACCTGGTGCTCATTGACGAGTGCGAGCGCATCGGGCCCGACCTTTTGAGCCGCATCACCTGCTCCAACCTGCAGAAGAACCACGGCAGCTACGACACGCGCCCCACCATCATCGAGCGCATGGAGGCCATCATCACCGCCGGCCAGCGCTCGGGCGCCATCGGCAACGCGGGAGACCCGCACCAGCTCTACCTCTCGTCCGCCTACCTCTACGAGGGTCTGCAGTTCATGTGGTGCCTCAAGCGCGGGGACTTTGACTGGCGCGCCCAGCTTCGCGAGGGCCTCACCGCCCTCTGGCAGGTCAAGGCATAGCAAGGAGCCGCCCGGCGAGAAGCCCTTCTCGCCGGGCGTTTTTTTTGGGGGGGCAAGCGCGTGCCACTCGCCCCCGACTCGCCTAGCCCCACAGGAAGAGCGCGCCGAGGACCCCTATGACCAGGAGCCCGCCGAGAACCACGGCGGCGCAGAGGGCCAGCGCCTGGAGAAGCCCCACCCGGCGGCGAAGGCGGCGGCGGTCGGCCAGCACGAAGGCCGCCAAGGCAAAGCCCGCCGGCATCCACGCGCCAAAGGCGAGGAGCCTGAACCAGAGGAGCCACGCGGCGCCCGAGCCCGCGGGGACCGCAACGTTCGCCCAGCTCGCGACCGTAAGGACCGCAACCGTCACGGCGAGGGCCACGTTCCACGCGCGACCCGCAGCGGCAGACACTTCTCGCCTGGCGGGCCCGGCTGGCGAGAAGCGCCCGCCACCGGCACGCCCCTCCACCGCGCGAGCAAGCTCCTCCGCGCTCGCGTAGCGCTCCTGCGGGTCGAAGCTCATGGCCTTGGCTACAACGCGGCGCAGGTCAGACGGCACGTCAGACCGCTCGGCCAGCTGCCGGGAGTCCATGCCGGGCGCTGGGTCCTCCCCCGTCAGGCAGAACCACAGCACGGCCCCCAGCGCATAGACGTCGCTCCTGATGCTGGTCTGCCCAAAGCCGAACTGCTCCGGCGGGGCGTAGCTGCGGGTGCCCAGACGCGTGGTGTCGGCCTCGGCGCCCTCGCGCCACGTGCGAGCAATCCCCAGGTCAATGAGGACGAAGCTTCTGGGCAGGCCGTTCTGGCCGCCCACGACCATCACGTTTGACGGCTTGAGGTCTCGGTGAATCACCGGAGCGCCCGCACCCAGTCCTCCATGGAGAAGCCCCACGGCGCAGGCGAGCTGCGGCGCAACCTCGCGCGCCAGCTCCTCGGACGGGCCCGCCTGCCGCACGCAGTCCTCGAGCGTCACGCCGGGTAGCCACTCCATGAGCGCGTTGAGGCGCTCGCCGTCGTTCCAGCAGTCGAGCACGCGCGGCAGGTTGGGGCAGCACAGGCCGGCGCGCTGGGCGGCCATAAGCCGCTCGTAGGCGTGTCCCAGCCCGCAGGCGGCGTCGATCCGCTTGAGCACAAAGGGGCCGAGCTCGCCGCCGTCGCGTCCGCAGAAGACGACCTTCTCCGTGACCTCAAAGTCCGACGACTTGAGCGTCTCCAAAACGCGATAGCTACCCGCCCCCTCGCAAGAGGACAGGTAGCTCGCAAGCTCTGCATCAAAGTCGGCATCAATGTCTGTCTTGTGCTCATCCATGAGGCATATGATAGCGCCGCTAGCAGACAGTTTTCTCGCCAAAGCGATAGAGCTCCTCGTTGACCTTCTGCAGCGAGCAGCCACGGTCGATGCAGAAGACGATGATGGCGTCGCGGCGGCTCTTGCAGTTGAGGTTGCTCACCCCGGCCGCCGTGAGCGCGCGGTTGGTCTCGCGCAGCGTGAGGGCCATGGCAAACGCTATCTGGAGCACCTTGTCGCGCGAGGGGTTGCGCGCGCCGGTGAAGATCTGGTAGCCAAACGTCTCGTTGAGGTCGGCCATGCGCACCACGCGGGAGCGTACCAGGCCCTTCTCGTCAAGGAGCTGTTGCAGGTAGGCCGAGAGCGTCGTGGCCGGAAAGTCGTGGCCGGACACGTAGCCGTCTATGCTCGGCGCGTCCAAGAGCTCGGCGAGAAGCTCCTCAGTCAACTTCTTCTGCGACTGCGGTTGCGTCACACGCGCACCTCCCCTCCTGCCTGAGTCCAACGCCTGATATCTTAGCAGAGCGACCAGCTGGCCGTGGCGGTCTTCTCGAGTGGGTTGCCAAAGTAGAGCACGCGGGCCAGGTCGCCGTTGAAGTAGACGTTGCCAGAGACGGTGCCGCCCTTGGCCAGCGTGCCGGAGCTCAGCTCGTCGGAGCCCTCGCTGTAGTAGCCCGTGGACTGCTGGGCGCCGTTGGCGTCCTCGCCCTTCCAGTCGTAGACGTTGTAGCTGGCGCCGTCGTCACCGTTGTTGGTGTAGGTCACGTGGACGCCCGTCATCACGGAGCCGTCGAAGTTGGTAAGGCCCGGCTCGACGGAGTCGACGGTGACGGAGAGGCCATCGGGCAGGTTGACGGTGGTCCCGACGACCAGGTTCTCGGTGGACTCCTCGGACTTGTCCTGCGAGGACGCGTCCTGGGGGTTCTCGCCGGACTGCTCGGTCTGCTGGGCCGAGTCGGGCGCCGTTGTCGTGGTCTTCTTGCCACCCATGGAGCCGATTGCTCCCACGATGACGAGAACCACCACGACGATCAGAACGATCTTGCCAATGGACCTCTTGCCTTCCTTAGCCATCTTTCCTCCTATTGTTGGCTGGATTGCCGGCTGTTTTGCCGTCGAGGCCCATGGTGAGACGTTGAGGGCGCCATTTCATTAGCTCACAGCTAATGGCCGGGGGGCGATTTGTGTGTATTAGAAGTTTGATGCAGGAAACGGGTCTTCTTGCAAAGGGCGCGTACATGCACGTCGTATTTGCGAGAAACGCGGCTTCTTGCATCAACGATTCAATACACGCAGCAACAGCGCTTCTCCCAGCCCTCCAATTACTGTCCGGTCGGTGCGGCAAACTCCCGAGCAAGCTCGGGAACCGAATCGGAGGATATATGACTTCAAACCACAGCAGCGCCTACGCAAGCAATATCGTCCTTGACCTTGAGTTCACGCCCGCCGGTCACGCCGGTCGCGCGCAAAGGCTCACGGATGAGATCATCGAGGTCGGGACGGTCAAGCTCGAGGAGGCTGCCAACTGGTGTGGCATCCCCTTCGAGGCCAACCGCGCCCACCGCGCCCTCTACGACGCCCAGATGACCGCCGAGCTCTTCCGCATGATGCTCGCCGGAGACCTTGCGACCCAACGCGAGGCCATGAGTTCCCAGGTCAAGAGCCCGTCAGACGAGAAGCCCCTCTCGTCCACGCTCGGCGGCTCCTGTGGCGGGCTGGTCGAGCTTCTCGCCAGCCTGAGAGCCCAGGAGCTTGCCTGCGCATGACGGAGGATGCGTCGCCCGCAAGCCCGCGCGGGCGACGCATCCGCTATGATGTCATGCGGCGATAGGCGCCCGCGCTGTTCTAATCCGATATCCAGCGCGCAACAAGCTAAAACCAAAGGAGCCATGCATGTTCAAGAAGGTCTGGGGGGACTACAAGGTCCTTCTGCGGAGTATTCCCGCGTCCACCGTCACCCTGTTCATCGTGAGCGTCATCATGATGAACCTCCTGGCAAACAAGGAGCTCATCAGCCTGCCGTGGCTGGCGCTTGACTGCGGCTTTGCGGTGAGCTGGGTCTCGTTCTTGTGCATGGACATGGTCTGCAAGCGCTTTGGCGCACGCGCATCCATCATGGTCTCGGTCATGGCGCTCGGCGTGAACCTGGCCGTCAGCCTGGTCTTTTGGCTGCTCACGCTCACGCCCGGCATGTGGGGCGCCTACTACGACACGGGGCTTCTCGAGGTTAACGACGCCCTGAACGCCACCATCGGCGGCACCTGGTACGTGGTCCTTGGCAGCTCCTGTGCCATGCTCACGTCTTCCGTGGTCAACTCCCTGCTCAACCAGGCCATCGGCCGTCTGGAGCACAAGAACACCTTCGGCGCCTTCGCGCTGCGCTCCTACGTCTCAACCGGCATCGCGCAGTTCGTAGACAACCTGGTGTTTGCCATCATCGTCTCGCACACGTTCTTTGGCTGGACGTGGCTGCAGGTGCTCACGTGCTCGCTCACCGGTGCCGTAGCCGAGCTGCTCTGCGAGGTGTTCCTCTCCCCCGTAGGCTACCGCGTGGTGCGCGGCTGGGAGCGCGAAAACGTGGGCGAGCTCTACCTGCAGCGCCGCGCCGCCGAGGTTGCGGGCGCCGAAGCCGCAGAACCCCAGCGATGAAGGTCCTGGTCACGGGCACGTCCGCCGGCATCGGCCGCGCGACGGCGGAGCTCTTCTTGGAGCGCGGGCACGAGGTCTGGGGCTTTGACGTCCAGGCCGCCACGCTCACGCACCCCGGCTACACGCACCACGTGGTTGACGTACGCCGCCCGCAGGACTTTCCCGCAGGCATCAAGCCAGAAATCATCATCAACAACGCTGGTGTTCAGGATTCAGACGATGACCTTGGCGTCAATCTTCGCGGCACCATCAACGTCACGGAGTTCTATGCCTTTGGGAGAAGGGCGTCCGACGGCTGGGGCACCGGCACGTCAGCCCTTCTGGCAAAGCCCGCCCCGCAGGTGCGCGCCGTGATCAACGTGGGGTCCGCCAGCGGGCATACCGGCAGCGAGTTTCCCGAGTACGCCGCGTCCAAGGGCGGCGTCATCGCGTACACCAAGAACGTGGCCGGGCGCCTCGCCCCGCAGGGTACGTGCAACAGCATCGACCCCGGTGGCGTTCTCACCCCGCTCAACCAGTGCGTCATGGACGACCCCAAGCTCTGGGGGCGCATCATGGACCTCACACCAATGCGCCGTTGGGCCACGGCGGAGGAGATTGCGGAGTGGATCTACTTCGTAGCCGTCACCAACCGCTTCATGACCGGCCAAAACCTGCTCATCGACGGCGGCGAGGCCGGCCGCAGCGAGTTCATCTGGCCAGAAGAATAGGTGGAGGGGCCTCGGACGCGCGTCCGAGGCCCCTCCAACAAAAAACTCGCCTACGTTTGCGTCTTAATTCAGGACCCCGAGTAGTCCGCCGTTTTTGGCAACGTTTGCCCAGTTGGCAGAAGCCCAAAAGAGGCGGCTACTCGGCAACCCAAAATTAAAACGCAAACGTAGGAGAGCTTTGGCGAGCAAGGGGCTTTGTGTGCTCCCAAACCCCTACTTCTGGGGCAAAGCCCGCCAGCCAATGACCGTCTGGAGCGCCAGGGCCGCGGCGGCGGCAATCCAGAGCGCCTCGTACCCGCCGGCAGAGATGGCAAACCCGCCCAGAGTGCTGCCCGCGCCGCCGCCCACGAATACGCCAAAGCCGATGAGTCCCGTGCACAGGCCCGTCTGCGCAGGGTCGACGTCCATGGAGAGCGAGACAAGCGTGGGCTGCACCAGGATGTATCCCAGCCCCAGGCAGGCGGCAGCCACCAGTGCAGGCACCCAAGACCCGGTGACGGTCGAAACCAGAAGCAGGCCCGCCGCGGCAAGCCCCGAGGCCTCACCCACCAGAATGGTTCCCCGCAGGCCGCGCCAGCTGCCAATCCGGCCAGAGAGGCTTCCGCCCGCAAGGCACGCCAGGCCATAGAACATCATGAGCAGGCCCGCCGGGGTTGAGGAAAGACCGCACCGCTCCGCAAGAAACGTCCCCATGAAGCCATAGACGCCCAGGTAGATGATGCCGGTCGTAAAGGCGGTGAGAAACACCGCGCGCCCCGGGCCAAAAAAGGTCCTGACGGCGGAGGAAAGAAACGCGCCCGCACCAGAGGACGAGCTGCCCCCATCCGCCTCGCGCTCCCCCACGCCGCGCAGCCGCATGACGCCCAGCCATGCAACTACGGCCAGGACGCCAAAGCACACAAAGGCCGCCCGCCAGCCAACGAGCTCGGTGATGATGCCGCCCAGACCGGCGGAGAGCCCCTGCCCCGTAAAGGTGACGCCCATGAGCAGGCCAACGGCGGCGGCGCGGTCCTCCGCCGAGACCACGTCTCCCACCAGCGCCTGGGAAACGCTAATAATTCCCGCGGCAAAGCAACCGGTCAGGATGCGTGCCGCCACCAGCGCGGGCAGGCTCGGCGCCAGCGCGCAGACCAGGGTGCCCACGGCAAGCCCAGCCACGATGACGCGCAGCAGCCGCACGCGCCCCACGCGATCTCCGATGGCGCCGCACACCGGCTGCAGCGCGCCGTAGGGCACCAGGTACGCGGTCAGGATGACCGCCACCACGGACGGCGCCACGGCAAGCGTCTGGGCTATGGCTGGAAGCGCCGGCGAGACAAACCAGTTGTCGGCCGCGGAGACGAGCCCGCAAAAGCCAAGCGTCAAAACAACGCGTCGCTGCTCAGAGGTCATGCTTGCACCCCCGCGCCTCAGCGGTGGACAGAATCCGGAACTGCATGGGACCTTCTTTCAGATAGCCAACGTAGGGCAGTATCCCGCTTTTGCGGCGTATCATCGACCACAGCTCAAGTCATCCCAGCAAGGCGCGACCATGTCAGGCGCAGACCGCAAGCCCGGCGAGAAGGGCGCTGCTTCTGGCATAAGACATCAACCATCAAACGAGAAGGACACGCATGACCGCATACAAGCTCTTGGCTCTGGACATGGACGGAACGCTGCTTGACTCCCGCAAGCAGGTGCTCCCCAAGACGGCCGCGGCCCTGGAGCGCCTTGCCGCAGCGGGCGTCGCCGTGGCCTTCTCCACCGGCCGCGGCCTCGCGGAGCTTTCTGACTATGTGCCCAACCTGCCGTTCATCAAGTACGGGTCTTGCATCAGCGGCGGCCTGGTGTATGACTTCTCAAACCAGCGCACCGTCTTTGCCCATCCGTTTGAGACCAAGCTCGCCCTTGAGGTCATGGCGGTAACCCGCCAGGAGGCCCCCATGGTCCACATTCTCACCACCACCCAGAGCGTGGCGGCAGCCGAGGCCCTTCCCCACATGGCCGACTTCCACATGGGCATCTACCAGGGCATGTTCGACCGCATCTGCACACCCGTGGACGACATGCCCGCCTTCGTGCGCGCCAACGAGGGCGCGGTCTGCAAGGTCAACCTCTACCACCGCAGCGCCGAGTCGCGCGAGCGCACCCGCGCGCGCCTGGAGGAGGCCGGCCTTGCCGTCCAGCTTGCCTACGCGGAGGAGACGTCCCTTGAGGTCTCCCCCGCCGGCGTGAGCAAGGCCGAGGGCCTCTCCCACCTCTGCGACTACCTGGGCATCACACTCGCCGAGGCCGTCGCCGTGGGAGACGCGCCCAACGACACGCAGGCTCTGCAGGTGGTGGGCCTTCCCGTCGCCATGGGCAACGCCACGCCGGACATAAAGGCCCTGGCCAAGATGGTCGTCGCCGACAACGACCATGACGGCATCGCCGAGGTGGTCGCAGAGGTCTTCGGCGTCACCGCGTAGGCACGGCGCCCGGTCCCAACGCCCGCCGCCCGCAACCCGGCACCCGGCCTCAACGCCCGCCGCCCGCAACCCGGCACCCAGCGAGAAGCGCTACTCCTCCACCAGCTCCGCCAGCCAGACGTTCAGCGTGTCCACCTCGGGGCAGCAGAACTTGGCCGTGCCAGGGGCGTTTCCGGGGACGGTCCCGCCGTAGCGCAGGATGTCGATGTAGGGAAAGCCCACGTGGCAAGCCATGGAGCACATGCGGCCCCGGTCCCGGTCAAAGTCAAAGACGTCGCCCGGCTTGTGCCCATGGTGGCAGCGGCACGTGCCCAGCTGGTCCACGCAGGTGATGCGTATGCGCGGCCGCTTGCCGCGCGGGGCGCCCAGGGGCTTCTCGTCAACGCCAGCGTCGGCCGAGCCGTCTGCGCGCTTCTCGCCGTCTGCACTACTCACCGTCGATCACGTCCAGGCAGGCCTCGATGGGCAGTCCGGCGGACTTGTCCTGCTGGCTGGCGTTGCGCGCGATGAGCTCGGAGACCACGCGCATGGCGTCAGCCGTGGCGCGCTGCAGCGTCCAACCGGCCATGACGCGGCCGAGCAGCACCGAGGAGAACGTGTCGCCCGTACCGGGGAAGTAGACCGGGATGAGCTCGAACGGAATGGAGAAGTGCTCGCCGGCCACGTGGTCGTAGCCAATGACGGCGCTCTTGCCGTCAACGTTGGCGCTCGTGACCACGACGGACTTGGCGCCCAGCTCGCGCACGGCATCCACCAGCGCGTGGGCCTCCCCGGCGGTGATGCCCTCCCTCATGGGGGTGTCCGTGAGCAGGCAGGCCTCGGTATAGTTGGGCACCGTGTAGTCCGCGCAGGCCACGAGGTTGCGCATAAGGCCGATGGTGGACTCGGGCACGCCCGCGTAGAGCCTGCCGTTGTCCCCCATGATGGGGTCAACGAAGACCTTGGTGCCCTTGGCGGCGCGTCTGTGGCAGAAGTCGGAGATGATGCGCGTCTCCTCCTCCGTCACGATGAAGCCGGTGGAGATGGCGTCGAACTCAAAGCCCAACTCCTCCCAGATGGCCAGGCTCTGGCGCACGTACTCGGTGGTGTCATGGATGTAGAACTTGGGATAGTTGAGCGTGTCGGAGACAAGGGCCGTGGGCAGGTTGTGGATGCGGTAGCCCATGTGGGAGAGCACCGGCAACATGGCGGAGAGCGCCACCTTGCCATAGCCGCACATGTCGTTGATCAGCAGAAGCTGGATGTTGTTCATCAGGATCCCCTCGGGTTTGGGCGGCGCGGGGGCGCGTCGCGGTCCCCACAGTCTAGCGCAGGGGCGTCACGGGGTGCGGACGGCAGGCGCCTGCGACGAGAAGGGCTTCTCGCCGGGCCGTTCTTGCCGTCACAGACGCGTTCCCGCCCTAAATCGACGTTTGGCCCCCTCCAAAGGGGGTCTATTGTCGATTTAGGGCG
>ERZ824488.1648-NODE-1648-length-23274-cov-6.735561_pt1 | contig 23274 bp, 24 predicted proteins | sample MGYA00519936_ERZ824488 | MGnify/ENA primary metagenome ERZ824488 (study PRJEB31778, sample SAMEA3449153) | human gut metagenome | biome: human gut; feature: human-associated habitat; material: faeces | place: United Kingdom | collected 2010/2012 ... | reverse complement strand
CTTCTTCATAATCTTCATTAAGCCATACCCTTATTTCATAACTTATTAACTCATTTTCATATATTATTCCACTGTCTAAGATATTATTTGCTTCTTCTAATGTAAATGGTCCATGTTCTTCCCCATTTATCTCTACTCCTACTTTTACATATTTATCATCTATTACTTCATCATTATAATCACTTGGCACTTCATTTACTAATTTTATATCATATCTTGCCGAAACTTCTCCAATATTTTTTAAATTAAAACTATATGTTTCATCCAATAATAATCCATCAGTATCACTCATTACACTTATAGGCTGACTTGTATTTTCAAAATATTCACTTAACTCTAAAGTTACATCCCCTGCTCTTATTATTTGTTCTTTATCAGATGAACTACTTCCACTTAATAAAGCATAACTTGTTCCTGATACTATAAAAAGTAATCCTAATATCGTTACTATTAAACATATATTATAGATTATTTTCTTATTAAAGTCCCCCCAAGTCTATTTCTCAACTTCATATATCTTCACTCCTTATAGTTTATCTATACCCATTATACATTACAATTCCTTCAAGCACAACAAAAAAGCAAAAATAAATTTAATTTTATTCTTGCTTAATTTTCTTACCAACTATCAGGTAAATCCACTAAACTTCTAGGATTTAAACTATCTCCCCAACCACTACCATACATTAATTGAAAATGTAAATGTGGTCCTGTAGATTCACCAGTACTTCCAACTGCTCCAATAGCTTGTCCTCTATCAACAACTTGTCCTAAATATGTTGAAATACTACTTAAATGGGCATATAAAGATGTATAAACTTGTCCACTTACATTATGCGCTACTAAAATATAATTTCCAAAACTCCAATGATAGCCTTGTTCAATAACTTTACCAGCTGCAGTTGCCATAACAGTAGTGCCATATCCAATAGAAATATCAATACCATTATGGAATTTCCACTCACCAGTAGTAGGTTTTATTCTCCAACCATACAAACTATCATCACCATAGATATAACCTGATGGAGTAGGTCTCACAAATCCACTAGAACTTGGAACATTAAGAGAACATGTAGTTACATCTTGAGTTTCGCTACAACCTTCTTCCTTAAAGAAAGCAATTTGTTTTTCCAAAGACTCTATTTCCTCATCTACACTTAAAGCCTCATCCACATAATCTTCTTTTTTACTACCTAATTTTTGAATTTCAGCATTTACTTGCGCATCTAACTTGTCAAGCTCCTTTTCTTGGGCTTCTAATTCCTTAACTTTTTTCTCATTCTCTGTAATTAAGTCATTCATTTCATCCACTAATTGATCATTAGCTTCAGTAAGTTGTTCTGCTACAGAAAATCTATAAATAAAATCTTCAAAACTTTCAGCTCCAAAAATAAATTTCAAATAAAAATTCTCACTATCAGAAATTTGATAAAAAGATACTAAGTCTTTAATCTCTTCTTCTTTTAAATCTATATCATTACCTAATTGTTCTATTTCTTCTTTAGTATTTTCTTGTTCTTTAATAGTCGCGGCAATTTCTCTAGTTATTTCATTAATTTTAGCATTAGCTTCATCTATTTTTGCTTGAATAGCCGCACTATTTGCTTCACTTTCTGCCTTTTCTGCCTCCAACTCCTTTATCTCATTTCTATAATCTTGAATTGATTGAGCCGAAACGTCATTTGGAATAATCAAAAACATAGATAATAAAAATACAACTACAAATATACTTTTTTTCATCATACTTTTATATACCTCCTTACTGCTCTATAACTACCAATCATACCTACAAGCATACCAATAACAAGTACAATCAAAGAGGTATTAACCACAAAAGGCATTGGATTAATAAGTTTTATAACCGGAGAAAATAACTGACCTTCAAAATAATCATATAACGTTGTATAACCAAGTACTATCACCAATATTGGAATAATTGAACCAATTATACCTAAAATAATACCTTCAATTACAAATGGTAACTTAATTCTACTATTACTAGCACCAACCAATCTCATAATACCAATTTCTCTTTTTCTTGAAAAGATTGTAAGTTTAATTGTATTAATAATAAGGAAAATAGTAACAATTATTAAAGCTGCTGCTGCTACCATAGTAATTTTTTCTATAGCATCAAATACTCCCACTAACTTTTCTACCAATCCTTCTCCATATTGAACAGAATTAACTCCTTCCATTCCTTCAATTTCTTTTGCAGTATCTCCTATCTTATCAACATCATGAACTTTTATAGTATAAGTATCTTTAAGAGGATTCTCACTATCATCCCATTCTTCTAAAACTGTACTAAATGTTTCATTTTCCTTTTCCATTTCTTCTTTTACTTCAGCTTTAGATTTAAAAGTATAATTATCAATATTCATATTTTTTTTCAAATTAAGTTCAAACTCTTCTCGCACCTCATCACTAACGTCAGAATCTAAAAACGCCACCACAGTAACATCTCGTTCAATTTCATTAGTAAAATTACTAACATTTTCTGAAATAAGAAGTGCTGCAGCAATTATAATTAAAGTAATTGTTATACATGTAACAGAAGCAAGTGATAAACTAAAATTTCTAACAACACTCTTAAGAGCATCTCTTAAACTTCTAACAAATGTCCTAAAACTTTTCATCTACAAAACTTCCCTTCTCATAATCTTTTACCATTCTTCCTTCTCTAAGTACAATTACTCTTTTTTTCATTTTCTTAACAATCTCTAAATCATGTGTAACCATAAGTATAGTAGTTCCTAAATCTTTATTAATAGTTTCTAGAATTTCCATTATTTCCATACTTATTTCTGGATCCAAGTTACCAGTAGGTTCATCACAAATTAAAAGCTTAGGATTATTAACAATAGCTCTAGCAATAGCAACTCTTTGTTGTTCTCCTCCAGATAACTTATCAGGATATTCTTTGGCTTTATGTTTTAACCCAACTTTTCCTAAAACATTAATAACTCTTTTTCTAATTTGCTTGCTATCAGTTCCAGTAACCTCTAAAGCAAAGGCCACATTCTCATACACAGTAAGCTTAGGTAACAATTTATAATCTTGAAAGACTACTCCAATAAGACGTCTAAGTTTATAAACTCTAGAATTTCTAAGTCTACTAACATTAACTCCTCCAATTACAATTTCTCCTCTTGAAGGTTTTTCTTCGCGATAAAGCATTTTTATAAGAGTACTTTTTCCACTTCCAGAGCCACCTATTATAAAAACAAAATCTCCCTTTTTAATAGAAAGATTAAGGTCATAAATAGCACCTACTCCGTTTGGATAAGTTTTATATACATTTTTCATACTAATTATTTCCAATTTAAAACACCTCGCTTATAATAACAATTATACCACAACAAAAAAATAATAGCAAAAAAAGTAATTACCAAAGTAACTACTTAACACTATTTTCATTAATCATGACATCTTGTCTTTTAGCTTCATAAGTATCCGTTATAAATATAAATGCATTTTTATCAACACTTTTTACATAATCTCTTAAAATAGTAAATTCACTCGTAGGAATAACAGTCATAATAAGTTTTTTACTTTTTTCTTTGTAAGCACCATAAGTATCATAAATCGTTACATCATGCTTAAGCTCATTATGAATAAAATTTTCAATTTTAAGTGGAGCTCTACTAATAATTTTAAAAGTTTTATTATTACTTCTACCCAAAATAACTCTTTCACTAATCATTCTGCTTATTACTAGAAAAAGTATTGCATAAAGAATCATTAAAAATCCTAATGCAAAAGCTCCAATCACCACAATAGTAGCATTAACAATAGCATTAATAAAAGTAACAGAAACTCTAGTATATTTATAAATAACTTTTGAAAGAACTGACAGTCCACCAAAATTAAGTCCTAACCTTAAAATCGAACCTTGTCCAAATCCTGTTAAAATCGCCCCAAAGACCACCAACACTAAAGTATGTGAGGTATCAACTAAAAATATTTGATCAACACCTTGAAAAGCTTTAAGTAAAAGCGGATATACAATAGCTACAAATAATGTAGCCACAACCTCTTCAGCATCTAAAAATAAAAATGCCAACAAGAACATAAAAAATGATATTGCAAAAATAACAAATGCTGGATCTATAGAAAAAAGGGCATTAAACAAAACTCCTAATCCTCCAGCACCACCAGCTACTAAATTAATAGGTAAAATAAAAGTATTATAAGCAAAAACAATAACTACTAAAAATAACGTCATTTTAGCATATTTTTTAGTAACCTCTGTACTAGTAACAATTCTTTTTATTTCACTATAAAAATCTGTCATTATTCACCGCCCCTAACTTCATAGGCATCAACTACAGTAAAAAATGCTTCATCATCAATATAACTAATACCTTCTTTTAATTTATAATACTCTTTAGTAGGAATAACTGTAAATAATACTGATACTTTTTTATTAGAAAATCCTCCAGTTGCAGAAAATACAGTAATAGTATGACCAAGTTCATTAATCACAAAATCACACACTTTCTTCTTCTTTTTAGTAATAATATAAAATGCTTTCTTATCAGAAATTCCCAAGATTACTTTATCCACTAAAAATGTTATCAAATAAAGGATAACCACCGCATACATAAAATTAGTAAATCCAAATATAAAAGCTCCAATCACCACAATTGTACCTTCCACTATCATCATTGAAGTCCCCATCGTAAGTTTTCCATACTTACTAACAATTTGTGTTAAAAAGTCCGTTCCCCCTAAAGTAAAACCACTTCTCATAATAAGACCTAAACCAATACCATATAAAATTCCTCCAAAAAGAGCAATTAACAGCATATCATTACTACTAATAGTAATATAATCTGTAAGAAAAGAAGTAAGTTCAACAAAAACAGGAAAAAGTATAGCACCTAAAACTGACCTAAAAACTTTACCTTTACTTAAAAATATAAACCCAATAATTCCGAAAACAAAAGAACAAATAAGCATAACAAGCGAAGGATTAATAGAAGTAAAGTTTTCAAAAATTATACTTATACCTCCAACTCCTCCAAAAACAATATTATTAGGAAAAATAAACAAATTATAAGAAACTGCACATATTAAAATACCAACTAAAGTCCATAAATAACGCTTTATTTTGTTCTTACTATAAATCTTACTTAATACTGAATCCACATAATCAACTCCTTAAATAAGCTTCAATAAACATATCAATATCACCATCTAAAACTCCTAAAACATCACTAGTTTGGACTAAAGTTCTATGATCTTTTACCATTGAATAAGGGTGCATAACATAACTTCTAATTTGAGAACCAAAATCAATATTTTGTGACTCTCCTTTTAAACTAGCTAACTTTTTTTCTTGTTCCTCAAGCTCTAAAAGTTTTAACTTACCTTTCAAAATAGAAAGAGCCTTTTCTTTATTTTTAATCTGACTTCTTTCATTTTGACAAGTAACTACTATTTTTGTAGGTAAATGTGTAATTCTAACTGCACTATCCGTAGTATTAACACTTTGACCACCCGCACCACTAGAGCGATAAACATCTATTTTTATATCTTCATCTTTTATTTCTATAGAGGCATTATTATCAACTTCTGGAATTACTTCCACTGAAGCAAATGAAGTATGCCTTTTATTATTAGCATCAAAAGGAGATAATCTAACTAATCTATGAACTCCTTTTTCGCACTTTAAAAAACCATAAGCATTAACACCCTTTACTAAAAATGAAACTCTTTTTATTCCAGCCTCATCACCTTCAAGATAATCTAAAAGCTCTATTTTATAGTTTTTCCTATCACACCATCTTGTATACATCCTATATAGCATATTAGCCCAATCACAAGCCTCAGTACCTCCAGCCCCAGAATGTATCTCTACTATAGCATTACCATGATCATATTCTCCATTAAGTAAAAGTTCAAGTTCAAGTTTTGATACTTTTCTACTTAAAGATGTAGCAAAATCAGTAATAGATTCCAAAATTTCATCATCTTTTTCCAAAGAAATAAGTTCCAAAAGTTCTAAATTATCATTTATTTCTTTCTTTAATGACACTATATTATCAGTAACTTCTTTAAGATTATTCAATTCTGCAATCTTTTCTTGAGCCCTTTCATTGTCATTCCAAAAAGAAGGACTATTAATTTCTTCTTCTAATTTTTTAATAGTTAATATTTTATTATCAACGTCAAAGTGACCTCCATAAAACATCTATTTTTTTTAAATTATCCAAAAGCGTCTTCTTTAAATCTCCCAATTCCATAAAAAAGCCTCCTAACTTTGAACTAATTATACTATAAAAAGAAAAAAAACTCTAGAAAAACTAGAGAAAATATTATAACTCAATAAGTTTCCCAGATAAACAATGTTCATAAAATTCTTCACATGAACATCCATCGGAAATTCTATCATATTCATAAAATAAAATATTATTTTTATCATAACCCTTTTTAGCAAAATCACCAAAATTATTTCTATAAAATTCCAAAATATCATCTAAAGAAGAAAACTTATGTATTCCTTTTTTTCTTTTCCAAGAAGCTTCAAACCAATACCAGTCATTATCTAATTTAAATGTTGTAAAAGTATGACATTCATTATTACTATTATTTAAATAAACAAATATTGTTTTATATTCTATATCTTCTTTTTCCATAAAATCTCTTTGTAATTCGCACATTTCCCAACAAATAGCATAACCTGATTTTAAAATATTATCTGTTTTTTGCATTTTATAATCTTTTCTAAATTTATCTATAACTAGTCTTGTATGTAAGATATTATCTTTATCATGCCATCCATATTTTATATTTTTTATTTTGTCATAAAAAATTTCTACTTCGTTCACCAATATCACTCCCAAAACTAATAAATAGTACCATTATTTTTTTGATATTCATTAAAAACCTCTAAACATTCCTCTCTATCCAAAGATTTTATATCAATTGAATCACTAATATTACCCTTTAAAATTTCATATATAAAATTATCTCTAAATCCTATATTTTCAGCATCTTCCTTATAGCAACCATAATATACTCTATCTATATTAGCCCAAATAATTGCTGATAAACACATTGGACAAGGATAAGCTGAAGTATAAAGTTCACACCTTGATAAATCATAAGTTTTAAGCTTTCTAGAGGCTTCTCTAATTGCCACAATTTCCGCATGAGCAGTTGGATCATTTGACCCTAAAACTTTATTATTACCAACAGAAATAACTACATTATCTTTAACAATAACCGCTCCAAAAGGTCCTCCTTCTTTCTTTTTAATACCCTCTAACGCAACATCTTTAGCCATTTTCATAAATTTATTCATTTTAGTCCTCCTATCTTAATGCATTATTATAATAACATAAAAAACTAATCTAAACAAAAAAATTAAGTAATTTTCTCTAAAATTTTCTTAGCATAAGAACAATCTGAAATAAGTTTTTTATTCTCTTTTTTAGCATTTTTAATAACAACTTTAACTAGTTCTTTCGCAATACCTTTTCCTTGATAATTAGAATCAACAAAAGTAGAAACTATATTCCAAACAGAACCAATTTCCTCATATTTACAAAATCCAATCACTAAATCATTAATTTTCGCAACAGCTCTTCTATTTTCATTTTCAAAAACTATTTTCATAAAAACTATCTCCTAATTAAATACATATTTTCTAAATCAAATTCATTAATCTAATATACTTCCCCTTAAAAAAATATATTAAACAATATCACAACTATATTAAAAATATATCAAAAAACACTAAATAAGACAACTAAGTAAAACAGTAAATTGATAAATCCGTATTATTTTTTATTTCTATAAATCATATAAAAAGAAGGATTAATATAAATCCCTCTATTTATAATCTCTATTATCTAAAGTTAATTCATCAATTACACCATTAACAATAGTTATTTCAAAATAATTTGTTGTAGTCCAAGATGAATCTTCATTATAGGTATAAGTAACACTTTTATAACCATCACTTGAATAATCATGTTTGTCAGTAGGTTTTCCAAATAATTCTTCTAGTTTCGCTTCAGTCATTTCTTCTCCTGCTTGTAAACCTCCAGGAAATGTTAATTTATCTGCTCCATTTGAAACTTGATATTCAGTTTGAGATACTCTTGTTATCTTACTATCAGTATATTTAGCATCTTTACCAGTATCATTTAATATTTCAATATATAATGCTAATTTATCATCCTTATACATATTAACAATAGTGTAATAATTATTAGATAAACTAGAATCTTCTTGAGCTGTTTTCATACTAAAACCAGTCGCAGCTTTAAGTTCATCATATGTACATGGTAATTCCAACGTTTTACCATTAACAACAAATTCATAATCATCCCAATCACTTGAAACATTACTACTGTCATTATCATCTACATCTTCTTCTGTAACAGTATTTGAATCATTTAAAATATCCACAGTTTTATTATTGGCATTATCAACTATAGCAAACGTAAATACAGTAAGCAAAATAGACAAAACTATTCCTAAAATAAAACCTATTAAAGCAGATATTCCACATGCTTTGGCATTCTTCTTATCATTATCTTTTTTAACTATGAATAAGATTAATCCTACCAAAGGAATAAGAAAAGACACAATGACTAAACCAACATTTACTTTTTTAGCGCCATTATTCATACTGCCATTACTTATTTCAGAATTATTAACATTATTTGAATTTGAAACCGTTACCTCTTGCCCACAATTAGGACAAAATTTAGAATTGTTATCCACTTTCTTTCCACACCTATTACATATCATAAATACTTACCTCCTATACTACATATTATATAATTCCATAGTATTATATACAGTACTTTTTGTCAATAAATAAATAATAATAAATAATAATAATTTTTAAAATACTAACTGATTAATTATATTATCATAGTCATAGAAACATTCTATAAATACCAATAATTTTTTTATAAGTTTTTCAAAATCTAATTTAAAAATAAAGCATTTTAAAAGATGTAAACGTATTATATTACATTTACATCTTTATCTATCTTTTATCTTACTTTCCACAGCAATTCTTATATTTTTTATCGCTGCCACATAGACAAGAAATCCAAGTATTTATATTATTTATTTTACTATAAATAATTTATCTACTGTGGATAAATAGTGGACATTGCTATCATTAGTTCACTGATATAAGCATATCATATTTTGATATTATTGAAAATATATGTTATTTATCTTCTATTTTTCTAGTTTCAATTAATAGCTTATCAAAATCAGAAACAAAATTTTTATCTTGAATTACTTTATATTTATCATATTCATTAAATGCTTTAGCCATAGCTTTTTCATGAGATACTTTACCCTTTCCCTCTAGTACTTCATAATGAAATACTTTTAGTGCATTCTCAACTTCATTTTTCCAATCATCCATATACATAGTTATATTTCTTTCGGCATTATTTTCAGCAATATCTAAAAATAAGTTAACTAAATTATTTAGATTTTTAATTTCTTTTTCTTCTAAATAATTTTTAGCAATAATAACATCAGATTTTAATATTTTTCCATCTGGAGAATTCTCCCAAGTAGTAAGCACCATATTTTCTTTTTTTTGCATTCACTCTATCATAAACAATCTCAGCTGCTGTTTGACCTGTGATTGCAAAATGGAATTTGTTTTGAATTGTTTTATAAAATGTTATTGCTGTTTCGCTACTTTTATCATAATCAATAGAGCATTCTGCAAATATATCAGTAATTTTTTGATAAAACATTCTTTCACTTGTACGAATCAGTTTAATTCTTTCCAGTAATCTCTTAAAATATTCTTGATCTGATTTTCTTACCTTCATAAATCTTTTCATCATCTAAAACAAAACCTTGAACCATATAATCTTTTATTATTTTATTTGCCCAAATTCTAAACTTAATTGCTTTTTTAGAATTAACTCTAAATCCAACAGAAATAATCATATCAAGATTGTAATACTTGGTATTGTAGGTTTGTTTACCATCATTACCCACATGTGCAATTTTTACACATGTGCTATTTTCACTTAATTCTTCATCTTTATAAATATTGTTAATATGTCTAACAATACCACTTCTATCTATATTAAAAAGTGTGGATAATGATTCTGCATTTAACCAAACATCTTCATTTTCAAGTAATACTTCAATTTGTATATTTCCTTCTTCATCATTATAAAATAAAATATTTTTTTCATTTCCAATTAATTTATCAGTCATCATTTGCCTCCTTTAATATTAATTTGATAAGTAATTTCTTGAATATATTATACAATTTTTTATAATATTTAACAATAAATTTCCACCAGATAAGATGGTCGCTTTTTTACAAAAAAAGAATACTAACAATATATGCTAGCATTCTTAATATAATTATTTTTCTATTATATCAATTTCACATAACTTTTTGCATTCTTTATTATTTTTTAACAATTACTCATTTTCTCCTTGTTTTGGCTTACTTTCCACAACAATTCTTATACTTTTTTCCACTCCCGCAAGGGCAAAGTTGATTCCTACCAATCTTTTCTCCCTTTTTAATAGTACGTCCTTTACTATCACTACTAGAGTCATTAGTAGATTGATTTTTTACAACTTGTTTTCTTTCAATATTTTGTCTAATTTCTGCTTTAACCAAATATAAAGTCGTATATTTATCAATATTTTCAAGCATTGTATCAAAAAGTTCAAAACCTTCAGTAGTATAAGCTCTAAGAGGATTATCTTGTGCATATTGTCTTAAAAATATACCTTCTTTTAAATGAGCCATTGTATTAATTTGTTCCATCCAATACTTATCAATAACATTTAAATTAATAACTTTTTCAAATTCATTACTAACTTCCTCAGGAATATCTTTTATCTTTTCCTCATATTCTTCAGTTATTAAAGCCGTAAGCTCATCAATAATTTCATCTATACTTTTATTTTCAAAAAATACTTCATCTATATTCTTTTTTAACAAATTAGAATTAACATATTCAATAATATCCACAATATCTTGCTTATCTAAATGTTCACTTTCACCACAATGTGATTCAATTAAATCTGCCACATGATTATATATAGTTTTAAGAATATCATCATGGATAGACTCACTATCTAAAATATGATTTCTTTTTCCATATATTAATTCTCTTTGCTTATTCATTACATCATCATATTGAAGTACAGTTTTTCTCATATCATAGTTATTGCCTTCAACTCTCTTTTGCGCTGAAGCCACAGATCTAGAAAACATTTTACTTCTAATAACCATTCCATCATCAATACCTGTACTTTGTAAAATATTTTTTATCTTCTCAGAACCAAAACGAATCATAAGTTCATCATCCATAGCAATATAAAATTGCGTAAATCCTGGATCTCCTTGACGACCACTACGACCACGAAGTTGATTATCAATACGACGTGATTCATGTCGTTCAGTTCCTATAACACAAAGGCCACCAAGTTCTTTAACGCCTTCGCCTAGTTTAATATCTGTACCACGTCCTGCCATATTAGTGGCAATAGTAACTGCTCCTTTTTCCCCAGCTTTAGCAATAATTTCTGCTTCACGAGCATGGTTCTTAGCATTTAAAACCTCATGAGGAATTCCCTTTTTCTTTAAAAGACTACTTATTTCTTCACTTGTTTCAATTGCAATAGTACCTACCAGTACAGGTTGCCCTTTTTCATGTCTTTTACTTATTTCTTCGATAATAGCTTTAAATTTAGATTTCTTACTAGCATAAATAAGATCAGCCATATCAATTCTTATAATTGGTTTATTAGTAGGAATAGCTATAACATACATGTTATAAATTTCTCTAAATTCTTCCTCTTCTGTTTTAGCAGTACCAGTCATACCAGAAAGTTTATTATACATTCTAAATAAATTTTGGAACGTAATAGTGGCTAGTGTTCTAGTTTCTTGTTGTATTTCTACTCCCTCTTTAGCTTCAATTGCTTGATGAAGACCATCACTAAAAGCCCTTCCCGGCATAAGACGACCTGTAAACTGGTCAACAATTACAATTTTTCCATCCGTAACAACGTAATCAAAATCTTTTTTCATTGAAAAATTAGCATGTAAAGCTTGATTAATAAAATGAACCAAAGTTGAGTTATTAACATCATATAAATTATCAACTTTAAAATATTTTTCGGCTTTTTTTACACCTTCATCATCCAAATTACTTCTTTTTAACTTAGCATCATAAACATAACCATTGTTTTCCTTTAAAGTTTTTGCAAATCTATCCGCATCAATATATAAATTTTTATTTTCTAAAAATCCTCCCGAAATAATTAAAGGAGTACGAGCTTCATCAATTAAAATAGAATCAACCTCATCAACAATAGCATAATTAAGCCCGCGTTGTTGCACTCTATCTTCCTTACGAATAGCCATGTTATCACGTAAATAATCAAAACCTATTTCATTATTAGTAGAATATAAAATGTCAGCATCATAAGCTTCTCTTTTTTCCTTAGCACTCATATCACGTCTATTAAGTCCTACTGTAAGGCCTAAAAATCTATGAATTTGTCCCATCCACTCAGAATCACGTTCTGCTAAGTATTCGTTAACAGTAACGATATGCACACCTTTTCCTTCTAAAGCATTAAGATAAGCTGGCATAACAGAAGTAAGAGTTTTTCCTTCCCCAGTTTTCATTTCTGCAATATTACCATAATGAAGCGCTAAAGCACCGAGTAATTGAACATGATAAGGTCTTTCTCCAATTACCCTAAAACAAGCCTCTCTAGCAGTAGCAAACGCTTCAACAATTATATCATCAAAAGTTTCACCTTTTTCTAATCTTTCTTTAAACTCTGCTGTTTTATTTTTTAAATCATCATCACTCAATTTTTGATATTCTTCATCAAGTTCATCTATCTTATTAGCGATTTTTTCAAATCTTCTAAGTTCTTTTTCATCAAAATCAAATACTTTTTTAAAAAGTGACATAAAATCATCTCCTCAAGATAATATTTTAACACTAAACAATAAAAAATAAAAGATAAAAACTATATTTATAACAATAAAATCAATAATTTGAAAATATGAGAAATTTTTATTATAATAATATTGAAAACGAGGTGGAAAAAATGAGGGAGATTAATGTTAGTACTGAAGAATTAAGAAATATGACCAGAAACAAATACGTTGCTTCGGGAAGTGAAGCTAGTATATATAAATATAACGATGACTTAGCTATTAGAATATATGACATAGAAGAAAACGTTTATTGCCAAACAACAGGAAGAATAATAGGTAAACCTCTATGTAAACAAATGATTGAAAACCTAAAAATATATCAAAATAATATTAAACTAACTGATTTTCCTATTGGAATAGTAAAAGAAAATAATATTGTCGTAGGACAAATAATAAAATTTTACGAAAACGCACCTACTCTTACAGAATTTTTAAAAAATCACCCTGAACTCGATCCTATAACCTATTATTTAAAAGTTCTCGATGTTTTAGAAGAACTTACCAAATATAATATCTGCTATGAAGATGTCCATGGTGGCAACTTTTTAGTAGTAGATGACAATATCAAATTAATAGACTTTTCAGACCATCGAGTAAAAATAAATGAAACCTACAATGAGCTATATTACAATATGTTTCAAAATTTTAACGCAATGGTAAATAAAATAAATTTTAAAGTTCTACACTTAGAAGATACATATAATAGACTCTTAATTCCACCTCACATCAAAAAAGACACCCAAAACCTTCCTGCTGACTTTGAAGAAATAAGAAATATGTTGAAAAATCTTAAAAAAACTAAAGACAAAAAAAGTAATAGATAAAACTAAAATTCATCTATTACTTTTTAAAATTCTAAACCATTCATAATAAACATGCTAACTACCACTACAAGTATTATTAAAGCCACTACTCCTACTAATATAAGAGCACTAACAGCACCAGTCATTGAATTATTAATAGTTTGAGTATCTTCATAACCACTAACACCATAGTTTTGATAATTATAATTGTTATTAGCACTCATATTAGGAGTACCCTGACTAACTCCACCCGGAGGAGTAAGTTTTCTTACTCTAACATTTGCTCTTTCCTCTCCAGTCCCTGGACTATTAGTCAATTGATTATCATAAACTTGATTATTAACACTATTATCACCATTTATAGCATCTAAACTAGTTTTAATAGCAGAATTACCTTGTCTATACATCTCAAGCTCTAAACCGGTTTTAGCTTTGACATAATCAGTTGCCTTAGGAACTTCCTTTAGCATATCTTGTTCCCATTCAGCATTAAACTTATTAGGCATTATTATCACCACCCATAACCATATTATCAGCTCTTTTTATAATAACTTTCATAATTTTCTTCATTTGCTCATCAGGTAAATCATACTCTTTAAAAGCCTCAGTTATCTCATTCTTTATTTTATCAGTAAAATTCTTTTTATAATAATCTGAAAATGAAGTATCATAATCCATTCTACGAAATACTCCAACAAAAAAATCTTGAAGCCAATTAGGAACTTTACTCATATAATAGTCAAAATTTTCTAAAACATTTATATCACTAATAACAGCACTCCTATCAGGATTACAATACCAACCTAAAATCATAAGAGCTAGTGATACTCTTTTATGCTCTTTAGAACTCTTTCTATCAGCAATCAAACTAACACCAGTATTAAAACCTGCAATTGTTTTATCAAGTTCATCTGAATTATTAAATAAACTATCTGGAAGAACTATTTCCCCATTACTAGTATTTATCTTAATCTCATCCAAATTAATTCTAATTATATTACGTTCTTCTTTATCTATTGCTTCCGAAACCTTCTTCATCAAACGACAAAAAGTTTGAATCTTAACATTCTCAAACTCTTCTCTTCTATCTATAAATTGTCTAAGTGAAATAATATTATCATTCATAGCATAGACCACCTATCATAGACATTATAACACACCAATTTAAAATAAAAAATATTTTTCCATCTTTTTTCTTATCTTAAGTAAAGAATTGTCAACTTTTTTAACTTCAATTTCTAAAAGTTTAGCAATTTCTTTATAACTAAAACCATTACATCTTAATTCAAATATCCATGATTCTAATGGTTCCAGTTGATGTTTAAACTTAATCACATTACTAAACCAAAAATCTGTATCAATAACACTATCTAAATCTAAACTATCAACAAACTCATCCATATTATCGTAGCCCTCAATATTCATATAATAATAGTAATCAGGCTTATTTATATAACTTCTAGCATAATTATACATTGCTCGTTTAATACAAATTAACATATACGAATAAAACAATACATCATTATCCGGATTAAATCTTTCAATAGCATAACACATAGCAATTCTGCACTGTTGCACTAAATCCTCTTTATCAAGACCTTTGTTAGGAAATTTATTAATCAAAGTATTCGCTAATTTCCAATACAATGGTTCATATTTTTTTACCATGTAATTAAAAGCTTCTTCATTTTCCCTAACCATATACACAAGTTCAAAATCGCTATATTTCATATAATCCCCCTACAAGCTTCTTTGTCTTACCACCTCGTAAATTATAATTCCTGCTGCCACAGAAGCATTTAAACTATCAATTTTTTGACTTATAGGGATAGAAACAATATAATCTGATGATTTTTTAACCAGTTCACTGACACCTTTATTTTCATTACCAATTATAAGACAAACATTATTGTTATAGATATTATCAGTATAATTAACTCCTTCCATATCTGAAGCATAAATCCAATAATTTTTATCTTTTAAATATTTTATTGCTTGATTAAGATTAGTAACCATACATATCTTCATATTAAGCGCGGCTCCAACACTTGTTTTCATAACAGTGGAATTAACTTTTACACTCCTATCTTTTGGAATAATAATTCCTTTTACTCCTGCTGCCACACATGTTCTTATAATTGCCCCAAAATTATGAGTGTCCATAATATGATCGAGTATAACGATAAAGCCATCATTCTCTTCAACAATTTCATCAAGATCACAATATTCATATTCCCCTACATCAATAATTATACCTTGATGATTTTCTTCTGCAAGTTCATCTAATTCATGTTTAGTATAAAAATGAGGCTTAATTTTTAAATTTTCTATTAATGAAATAATATGTTTATCATTAAAACCACGATCCAAATATAAAGATTTAATCTTTTTTCTTTTTTTTAAATATTCTAAACAACTATTCTTACCATATATCAACATATTACTACTTCCTTTACATTTCTTTTACTAATGAAAACAACTCATTTAAACGATTTTTATCATTTAAATATAAATATCCTATTAAAATTTCAAAAGCTGTAGATAGTTTATATGTAATAACATCACAATTTTTAGGACTTTTATGTGTTTTTATATTACGACCTCTTCGAACTAAATCTTGTTCTTCTTCATTTAAAAAGCCTGACTCATCAAGCTTTTTAAGAAAATATGCTTGTCTTTTAGCAGTAACATACAAGAGTGTAAACTTTTGTAAATCATTAAGTTTTACAATATTTTTACTAATCAAATACTCTCTAACCATTAGTTCAAATACCGCATCTCCTAAAAACGATAACTGTTTTAAAGACATTAATCTCTATTACCTGCCACCATAAGAAGCAGTCTAGCAATTTCAAGTAGTGTTGTTATAAGTCCAGCTACATATGTAAGCGCTGCAGCTACTAAAACCTTACGAGCTCCCTTACGTTCATCTTTTAAAAGTAAGTTATACTTCTCTAAGTTTTGCATAGCTCTTTTTGAAGCATCAAATTCAACTGGAAGTGTAATAAGTTGAAAGAATAAAATAGCAAAAAGCATTACAATTCCTACATAAAACAATTGTAAAGAGCTAAATATAAGTCCAATCAAAATAGCAATATATCCAAATTTTGAACAAAAACTAACTACCGGAAATATAAACTTTCTTAGCTTTATAAAAAAGTTTCCTTCCTTATATTGAATAGCATGTCCTACCTCATGAGCGGCAATTGCCGCAGCACTAAGACTCTTACCATGAAAAACATCATGAGAAAGTCTAACTACATTTTGCCCAGGATCAAAATGATCTGATAAATAACCTTTCGTCTCTACCACATAAACTTTATCCATACCATGAGCTTTCAAAATTTCTTGAGCTACCTCTACACCAGTAATTCCTCTCCCATTAGCAACTTTAGAATACTTGCTATATCTACTACTAACTAATATTTGAGCTGCTAAAGTTATAATAATTGAAACTAAAATAAGCATATAAAACATAAAACAAAAACTCCTTTCTATATAATTTCATATAAAGTACCATCTTTAGTATCAATAAGTTTAATGCCTTTTTCTAAAAGTTCATCTCTTATTTTATCAGCAGAAGCATAATCCTTATTCTTTTTAAATTCTGCTCTTTTCTCTATTTGCTTTAAAATATACTCAGAATCTACATTCACAATTTCTTTATTGTCAGATAATAAATCTAAACCAAGTACTTTATCAAATTCACCCACTAAATATCTCTTAGCTTTATCACTTAAATCTGAAGCTTTTAAAACATCATATAAACATGTCAGCATAAAAGATGTATTAAGATCGTTTTCAATACTTTCTTTAAATTTTTCTAAATAAGAAGAAACATTATCCAAATTGCCTTCATCTTTTAAAGATAAAACTCTCTTCTTAAGTTTATTATACGTAGTTTGAAAACTATCTAATCTATCATATGAAAAAACTAATTGCTTGCGGTAATGTGATGCCAAACAAAATAATCTATATGCTAAAGGATGATATCCCTTCTCTTGAAGAAAAGAAACTGTTAAAAAATCACCCTTGCTTTTACTCATTTTACCACTTTCATCATTTAAATGTTCAACATGAAACCACCACTTGCACCACTTATGACCCAAATAAGCTTCAGATTGGGCAATTTCATTAGTATGATGTGGAAATATATTATCAACACCTCCACAATGAATATCTAAGTGTTCTCCCAAATATTTAAGTGAAATAGCCGAACATTCAATATGCCAACCAGGATATCCAACTCCCCATGGAGAATCCCATTTAAGTTCTTGACTAGCAAATTTAGATTTCGTAAACCACAATACAAAATCAGTTTTATTTCTCTTCGCTAAGTCAACATCAACATCCTCTCTAACACCCTCAAGTAAATTATCATGAGTATGATTAGTAAGACTATAATAATCCTCAAGCTTTGAAGTATCAAAATAAATATTATCTCCAGATTTATAAGCATATCCTTTATCTAACAATACTTCAATCATCTTGATATAATCATCAATTAAACTAGTCGCCGGTACAACAACATCTGGTTTTTTAATATTAAGTTTCTCGCAATCTTCAAAAAAAGCATCAGTATAAAATTTAGCAATATCCATAACTGTCTTATTCTCTCTAATCGCACCTTTTACCATTTTGTCAAGACCAGTATCAGCATCACTAGATAAATGACCAACATCAGTAATATTCATTACCCTCTTAACATCATATCCCAAAAACTTAAAACTTTTCTCTAATACATCTTCCATTATATAAGTTCGTAAATTCCCAATATGAGCATAATGATATACAGTTGGACCACAAGTATACATTTTAACAATGTTTTCTTCAAAAGGAATAAACTCCTCAAGCCTTCTAGTTAAAGTATTATATAATCTCAAAATATATCAACTCCTATCTAAACGTTTTAAAACTTCTTCCTTACCAAGTAAAAATATAGTATCTCCTAGTTCTGGACCATGCATTTGATAAGAAACTTTTATTCTAATAGGCATATAAAGCATCTTACCTTTTATCCCAGTCTCTTCTTTAACTAAATTTATGCAATCATTAATTGAAGAAACACTCCAATCTTTAAGCTTAGCTATTTTTTCCTTAAAACAATCTATAACTTTTCTAGCATCAGGATCATCTAAAAATGAAAGACACTCATCATCTAAATCCAAATCCTTCTTAAAAAATAATTCTACTTCTGAAACAATCTCTTTTCCGAAACTAATATGATTTTTATAAATACGTACTAAATGTTTAAGCCAATCCTCACTCTTATCACTAACATCATAAAAATCTTTTAAATAAGGAATTACTAATTTATAATAATCTTCATCACTAAGATTTTTAATATATTTAGCATTCATCCAATTAAGTTTTTTAACATCATACTGACTCGATGACTTACTAATTCTCTTAGGATCAAACTCTTTTATAAGTTCATCCATACTAAAAATTTCTCTATTGTTATTAGGACTCCATCCTAAAAATACTAAATAATTAACAATAGCTTCAGGAAGATACCCATCATTATATAAATCCATAAAAGAAGCATCACCATTTCTTTTACTAAGCTTAGTACCATCTTCTCCCAAAACCATAGCAACATGAATATAAACTGGCTTTTCCCAACCAAAAGCTTCATATAACAAATTATATTTAGCAGTTTGATCTAAATACTCTTTACCTCTTACAACATGAGTAATATTCATCAAATGATCATCTATAACATTAGCAAAATTATAAGTTGGAAAACCATCACTTTTTAAAAGTATTTGATCTTCAAGTACACTATTATCAATAACCACTTTTCCATATACTAAATCATCAATAACTGTTTCTCCTGAAGTAGGCATAGCTTGTCTAATAACATATTTTTCTCCGCGATTAATTCTTTCTAAAGTCTCTTCCCTAGATAAATTACGACAATACCCATCATACTTAAAAGGAACTTTATTTAAATTAGCAATATCACGAAGCTCATTAAGTCTTTCCTCACTGCAAAAACAATAATAAGCCTTTCCCATTTCTACTAACTTTTGAGCATATTCTTTATAAATATCTATTCTTTCACTTTGAATATAAGGCCCCACACTACCTTCATTATTTGGCCCTTCATCAATAGTAAAACCACATAAATTTAAAGTATTATAAATAAAATCAATAGCACCCTCTACTTTTCGATTTTGATCAGTATCTTCAATTCTAAGTATAAAATCTCCATTATTACTTTTAGCCACTAAATATTCAAAAATAGCAGTTCTTAAGTTCCCTATATGCATATATCCAGTTGGACTCGGAGCAAATCTTGTTCTTGTTTTCATCTAAATCACCTGGCTATATTATATCAAAAAAAAGAAGGTCAGTAAACCTTCTAATTTAAACAACCTCATTCATTACCGAACTAATTCGCACATTCTCTTCGCCCTTTATAAGTTTATCTATTAAAATATTCTCAATTTTTTGCTCTATTATAGAATTTATTTTTCTAGCCCCATATTTATCATATTCACATAATTCTTTAATTTCCTCGATAAGACCTTTAGAAAACGAACAAATAAGTCCTCTAGATTTATAATGTTTTCTAAGAAGATTAAGTTTTTTCCTAATAAGCTTTTCACAAACATCACTACTAATCTTATCAAAATAAATAATATTATCTATTCTATTAACAAACTCTACTCCAAAAAAATTATTAATATCTTCATAAGAAAGAGAGTCATTAAATCCTATACTACTCTTAGAACAACCTAAATTAGAAGTCATAATAATAGTAGTATTAGAAAAATTAATTTTCTCTCCCTTACTATTCTTCGCAATACCTTCATCTAAAATCTGTAAAAATAAATTAATTACTTCACGACTAGCTTTCTCAATCTCATCTAAAATTATCAAAGAATAAGGATTATCTTTAACTAATTCAAACACATTCTTATTATCACTATAACCAACATATCCTGGCGGAGAACCAATCATTTTACTAATAGAATGACCTTCTTTATACTCACTCATATCAACTCTTATAATATTATCTCCATATAAAACTTTTCCATATTCTTTAGCAAGTAAAGTTTTCCCTACTCCTGTAGAACCTAAAAACAAGAATGAAGAAGGCTTCAAAGTTCCAAAAGAAGAATAATTTTTCTTTTTAAAAGCCTCACAAATAGTATTAATAGCTTTATCTTGTCCAAGAACCGAAGCAAAAAGTTTTTTCTTTAAATTCTCTAATACCTTAAAAGAATCTTTATATAAAGGTATTTTAGTTCTTTCTTCAACAATTTTAACAACATCACTAACCTTAACATTTTTATAATGTTCATTTATTTTTTTCAATTCTATTTTATTCTTTTTATCTTCTAAAATCATCTCTGTTTTTCGATATAAAAAAGCTTTATCAAATTTATTATTTTTAATAGAATCATTCTTTAAATCCTTAATTTCTAAAAGTTTTTCATTGATATCAGAAATATCATCAGGTTTAAAAGCTGAAACTGCTACTTTAGAACAAACCTCATCCAAAATATCAATAGCTTTATCAGGCATTTTTCTATCATAAATATACTTATTAGCAAGACTCACTATTTCTCTAATAACATCATCACTTATCTTAACCTTATGATAACTTTCATAAATAGGTCTCAGTTTAAGAAGTATATTACGAGTAGCTTCTACATCAGGTTCTTCCACTAAAACTGTTTGAAATCTACGAGAAAGAGCCTTATCATTTTCAATAAACTCTTTATATTCTGCTATTGTAGTAGCCCCGATTATTTTGATTTTACCACGAGCAAGCGCCGGTTTTAATATATTACTAGCATCAATTGCACCTTCTGCTCCACCTGCCCCTACTAAAGTATGAATTTCATCTATGAACAAAATAACATCATCATTTTCCTCAAGTTCTTGAATAATTTTCTCAAGTCTTTCCTCAAACTCTCCGCGATATTTAGTACCCGCTACTAAACTAGCCATTGAAACCGATATTATTTTTTTATTCAAAAGTTTAAACGGTACTTTACTCTTTTCAATTCTTCGCGCTAGTTCCTCAACCACTGCAGTTTTACCAACTCCAGCTTCTCCTAATAAAAGAGGATTATTTTTAGTTCTACGAGATAAAATCTCAATTAAACGAGAGATTTCCTTATCACGTCCGATAACCGGATCAATCTCCCCTTTCTTAGATTTTTCATTTAAATTAACTCCAAAGTTTTCTACAATTAACTTAACATTCTTAGATTTCTTTCCAACATAAAAATCATCATACAAATTATCTACATCAACATCCATTCCCAAAAGTATTCTAATAGCAACCCCTTCACCTTCTTCAAATAAAGCTAAAAAAAGATCACTAGTATCAACACATTTTTTACCTTTATCTGCACTATCCATACCTGCAGCCTCTAAAATATTACGAAGAAGAGGAGTATAAAGATAAAATTCATTAGAACTTTTACCAACCCCTACCACTCTAATAAGTTCCTCACGAAAAGTATCATAAGTAACATTAACAGACTTAAATTTTTTAACAAAATCATCATCACCATACTTAAGTAATGATAATAATAAATGTTCACTACCTATATAAGGATGTTTTAAACTAACCATTTCCTTTTGCATATTTAAAAGTACTTTCTTTGCTTCTTCATCAAACTTTGAAAACATAATTAGCCTCCCATTATTATTCTATTCATATAATGATAAAAAAAAGATATTTTTAAACAACAAAAAAAGACTTTAGTCAAAAACTAAAATCTATAAAATAAAACCATTACTTAGAAAGGATATATGGAGCACTTTCTGTTCCAGAACCACCAGTAATTTTCACATCCACTGACAGATAAATAACAGGACGTACTGCAAGATAATCTATAATATAAAGTTCAGCATTATATCCAATATATCCATCTAAATACACATAAAATACAGAAGAAAAATAATCAGCATCTGCAGTTATTGTCCATTGAATTAAATCATTAGCATATAACCAATCATTATTATAACAATCACTATTACTATCCCAATCAGATAAAGCATGAGATAAACACTCCTCTCTATCTATTGCACTTCCTCCACTTGTTGCATATCCATAATCACTTGGATACATTAATCCTACTTCTCCTACAAAACTTGTTGAATTTTCACTATACACAGTTGTTCCTCTTTCATATGAATAAAAATCACTTGCTAAAGCATTATTAAAATTGGATGGTGTCACTCCTCCTAAATACCATTTTGCTTTTCCGATCATGCTCTTTGCTTCACTAATTAACCCAGTTGTTGAATAACTACCTACCCTATTATAATAATCTCCACTATTCAATATTTCTTTTAGACTTGACATAGACCAATCATTTGATTCATCATTATTCCACGCAATGTTCCCGACCTTTTCATTTCTTATTATCTTTATCCTATTTTCTATATTACCAGTTCCATCATCTGTTGGAAATACTCCAATTATTCTCCATAACTCATCATTAAATTCTA
>ERZ824488.1644-NODE-1644-length-23313-cov-6.086594_pt1 | contig 23313 bp, 24 predicted proteins | sample MGYA00519936_ERZ824488 | MGnify/ENA primary metagenome ERZ824488 (study PRJEB31778, sample SAMEA3449153) | human gut metagenome | biome: human gut; feature: human-associated habitat; material: faeces | place: United Kingdom | collected 2010/2012 ... | reverse complement strand
ATAGGCAGATGCTGTTGGATAGATTACTAACAGATTAGATAATAAAGAAATCGATTAATTCCAGTTTGATGGAGAAAGCAAAAATCAGTCATGCCCTTTATCATATAGTTTCTGTATATTTTTTGGAAGTTTGTCAGGCAACATGGCATTTATAGCATCTTCGTTACCATCTTTCATTGCTGTTTCGTAATACCAGCACTTGAATTTTAAGAGGGAGAGAGTTTTTTGAAGTTCCTGAATTTCAGTTTCAACAGCTGATTTTCTGGTTTCAAATAATTTTATTTTTTGGCCATTTTTTATTAAACTCTGCTCTATTATTATAAGCTTTTTCTTTTTTAGTTTCTGTATTATGCTTAAGAATGACGAATATTAAAACAAATTTAGAATTTCAATTACATATTATAATAGTGATACCACATCAGGCAGAACTCATTATGGGTTCTGCCTTTTTCATGCCATTTTATTTTATAGGAAAGGAAGGGTGAGCTATTTGGAGAAAATTATTCTGATTATTCTTGATGCTATTGGAGCAGTTGTGGAGCAGGTTTTTAAGCAGAATGAAGAAAAGTAAAATTCAAAAATGAAAGAAGAGGAGGATTCACGATGGCAGCAAATGTAGAAACGATGTTTTACACAAGAGAGAAACCGTGGCACGGATTGGGAACCATGGTGGCAGAAGCTCCGGAGTCTAGGGAAGCTTTGAGACTGGCAGAGCTGGATTGGAGGGTATTGCAGGAACCGGTGTATACGGAAAACAACGAGCTGATTGCAGGTTATCGGGTCAATGTAAGAGATCGTGACAGGAAAGTTCTGGGAGTGGTCACAGATCGTTACAAGGTAGTGCAGAATGAAGAAGCTTTTGCTTTTACAGATACGCTTCTGGGAGAGGGAGTTCGTTACGAGACTGCGGGATCTTTGCAGGAAGGAAAGCGGGTCTGGCTTCTGGCAAGGATGCCACAGGAGTTCATTATTCTGGGAGAAAGAATCACACCGTATCTGGTCTTTTCCAATGCCCATGATGGTTCTGGCGCTGTGAAAACGGCGCTGACACCGATCCGGGTAGTCTGCAACAATACGCTTAATCTGGCATTGAATACGGCGAAACGTTCCTGGTCTATGATTCATACGGGGAATATCAATGAGAAAATCGAGGAAGCAAAAAATACTCTGTTTTTGGCGGATGCCTACATGACTGCTCTGGGTAATGAATTTGAGAACCTGCGCCAGAAGAAAATGACAGAAAAACAGGTGATGGATTACATAGAACTTCTGCTTCCGATCGAAGAAAAGGCTACCTTACAGCAGAGAAGGGGGATTGAAAAATTGAGAGAGGATATGAAGCTTCGCTATTTTGACGCGCCGGATTTGAGAGATCTCGGAAACAATGCTTACCGTTTTGTCAATGCGGTATCAGACTTCGCCACACATGCAGAGCCACGAAGAAAAACAGCAAATTACAGAGAAAACATTTTTGCAAAGACGGCGGACGGGAATCCGCTGATCGACAAAGCATATCAGCTGGTAACAGCAGCTTAAAAAAGGGGGGAGTATCATGGGATATAAGAAGATTCCGACAAAGGATTTAACAAGACTGGAATGGCTGGAATTGCGTAGAGAAGGCATCGGGGGCTCCGATGCCTCTGTTGTTATGGGAGAAAATCCGTATCGTTCCATTCTTCAGCTTTGGGAAGAGAAAACCGGAAGAAAAGAGATCACCGATGAAGGGAACGAATACACCTATTGGGGAACGTTGATGGAGGATGTGATCCGGCATGAGTTTATGAAGAGAACCGGACTGAAAGTACGGCAGAAGCATTTTATGATCTTCCATTCGGAATATCCCTATCTCTTTGCCGATGTGGATGGAATCGTGACGGATGAGAACGGAGAGAAATGTATCTTTGAAGCCAAGACGACCAGTCAGTACAGGGAGAGGGAGTGGCAGGACGGCGGAATCCCGAAGGAGTATCAGTTACAGGTACAGCATTACCTTGCAGTTTGCGGACTGAAACGGGCCTATATTGCGGTTCTGATTGGCGGTAATCATTTCCTGTATTATCAGGTGGAACGGGATGAAGAGATGATAGAAAAGCTTCTGGAAGCGGAAAAAGATTTCTGGGAGGCTCATGTATTGGCAGATGTTCCGCCTGTGCCAGACGATTCCAAAGCAACCAGTAAGTATCTGGATGAAAAATATTCTGATCCGGTAGAGGATATTGTTCGTCTGGATGCAGAGATGGAAAAAGTAATTGAGGAATATCAGGCAATCGCCAGACAGATCAAGGAAATGGAGAAGCACAAAAATGGTTTATCGAATCAGATCAAAGCTGTTTTGGGGGAACATGAAGAAGGAAAAACGGAGGAAGGCCGGACGGTCAGCTGGAAGAAGATTGAGAAGACGGCATTTAATGAAAAGGAACTGAAAAAGGAAAAGCCGGAGATCTGGAGCCAGTATGCAGGAAGCACTTCCTACAGACTGTTCAAAGTGGCATAAGGGGGGAAGCTTGGATGGAGAAAATAAAAATCCGTAATCTGAAAGCAGATGAGATTGAGTGCCGGATTGGCACTATTACAGATCGGGGAATAACCTTACTGCTTTATAAAAATGCCAGAGTAGACCAGGCCATTCTCGATGAAACGTTTGGAATTTTTGGCTGGCAGAGACATCATACCGTGATTGGTGGTTCTCTGTATTGCAGTGTCAGCGTCTGGGATGAAGAACATCAGGACTGGATTATGAAACAGGATGTGGGAAGCGAAAGCGATTATGAAAAGGAAAAGGGAGCCGCATCCGACTCTTTTAAGCGGGCCTGCGTGAACCTGGGGATTGGCCGGGAGCTTTATACGGCCCCGTTGATCTGGGTATCCGCGGATCGGATTCAGATTCAGGAAAAAGACCACAGGAAAATAGTGAAAGATCGTTTTTCTGTAAAGTCTATCAACATTTCAGAAGATAAGGTGATTACGGCACTGACGATTGAGAATCAGCGGCGGGAAACGGTCTTTGAGTATAAGGCGCCTGCGAAGGAAGAAACCGGAACCTCGGAAGAAGAAGTAAGAGAGCTTTACCGGGAACTGTCAAGAACCGGAGTGTCGGAGCAGATTCTGGTGAAACGATATGGCATCAGATCCATTGCAGAGATGAATGCAGTCATGCGGAAACGGGCTCTGGCAGGGCTTAAGAAAACGGCAACAGTGGCATAATAAAGAACAGGAGATAAATATTGATGAACGAAAAAGAAGTGGAAAAATACATAGACAAGCTTTATGAACTGGGAAATTACGACGTAGTAAAAAAGGATTTATTTATTCAGGCGCTCAGCAAGACAAGAGATGAGGACAACTGGAAAGATGGCATTTATTGTATGGTGGGAGATATTGTGCTGACTGTACAGCTGAAACTGGAAGAAACGGAAGAAAAGCGGGTCGGTATTTCTATTTTTGATAGTTTTTTGTCTTTGTGGAAGAAAACGAAAGAAGAAGTATTAAAAGACGCCTACGAAAATACAACGAAGATGCTCTCTGTCACTCTGATCGGTTTAGATAAAAAGGAAGAGAGTTTTTTCAGAAAAGAGGAAAAACCTGGGGAAATAACGGTGAAAGGAAAAGGTCAAAGAGGTTATTATCTGGGCTATGGTTCCAAAGGGCTTGGAGCCGCATGGTTTTTCATACCGGGAAATGCTCGTAGAATTTGTCGGGAAATAGGGGCGGATGAGATTTATGTTCTGCCTTTGAGTGCCAGTGAGGTAGTGATTCGTGATGTGCGTCAGACCGTTTCTGTGAAAAAATTATGGTGGAGTTTCTGGATAACAATGGCTGCGAACGTCGAAGCGAATGAGTTTCTGACGATAAATATATATCATTATTCTGCGAAGGCAGACAAAATGACAATGCTTGTGCCGGATGAGGAGACTCGTGCTGGACGATGACGAATAGAGGAAAGCTATGGAGAAAAGAATATTTGGATATGCAAGAGTAAGCAGCAAGGAGCAGAATCTGGACAGGCAGGTGCTGGCCCTAAAGAAATATGTGGGTAGAACTGATACTTACTTTGCTTTGGCGAAAGCTGAGAACAAAGGCATTGACGGTAAAAAATCTGTGGATTTTCATAGACGAGTTCCAGAATCTTTCGTTGAAAAAAGACTCTGTCTTATTGGAAATGCTGCGTGAGGCTCGAAAATATGGTGCAAATCTGGTACTGGCAACTCAGTCAGTGGCCGGGTATGAGAAAGATATACTTGCAGCAATTGATCAGACAGCCGTTCATCTTTTCTTTCGGCAGGGATTGACAGATATGAAAAAGATAGCATCACTGATAGATGTAAATAAGAAGGGACTCTGGGAGACTAAGTTGAAGGCCCTTCATGTTGGAGCGTCTATTGCTGTAGGGTGTTTTTCAATGAACGGCAAAACAATTGAAAATCCAATCATCATTAGCTCTGAATTTAACCGAAGCTGCGAAGCAGCTATTCGGTTATGAGCAAGTAGCGAAGCGGATTGCGAATATCCGCTTTGACTAATTGCAGACAGTAAATATGCTTTTGGTTAAAAAAATAACAGGGAGGATCATACATATGGGGAAACTTACAAACCGTGAATATAGCTCAGTTCGGAAGAATAGTAATGTAACAAAATCTGTACGGATGGAATTTCCAATGCAAGACAGAGACTATGCATATATTGAAATGGAAGACAGTGCGGGAATAAAAATTCGCTTTGAGTTCCCCGCAAGGAAGACTGAACGGGACTTAGGGATTGAGCATGAGGTAAAAGACATTCTGTCCGGGGAGCTGAGGGATTCCTTGAGAAAGAATGCTGGCTAAGATAACTCAGTGAGGTGGATTCGGGAAAGGTTTTCCTTTCCCGAATTTCATGAACAGGTAAGAAGGAGACAGATAAGAATGAAGAAAGTTCGCATGCTTCTGCGGGTAAGCTCCAATCAGCAGCTGGAATCAGACGGAGATCTGAGCGTTCAGAGAGAGCTGGTGAAGGAGTATGTGCAGAAAAATTCTGACTGGCAGCTGGACGGCAAGGAATATTTTGAGGGAAGCAACAGCGGCTATAAAAATGCCGTTGTAGACAGAGATATATTGCAGGAAGCCCTTCGGGATGCCGAGAACGGGGAGTATGATATTCTGGTTGCCTATAAAGACGATAGAATAGGAAGGCGGCTGTGGGATGTCGGCAACTATGTCATGGAACTGAAAAAGTACGGTGTTGACATTTATACCGTAAAAGACGGCCATATTTCTCCTGAATCCAATGACGTTACGGGCCAGATAATGCTTGCTATCCGGTATGGAAATGCTCAGAAGAGCAGTTCAGATACGGGAATGCGAGTCAAAGATACAGCAAAAAAGCTGGTTCAACGTGGAAAATTTATGGGCGGGAAGGCGCCTTACGGATACCATTTGGAATTATCCGGGGAGATCAGTAAACATGGAAGAGCTTTGAAGCATTTAGTAGTAGATGAAGAGCAGGCAGATGTGATAAAATACATCTATAAGCTGGCGGCCAATAAAAATCTGGGTTCTGCGAAGATCGCCAAGATTTTAAATGTAGATCCTCAGTATGGCAAAATGGCCCCCAATGATTTCTGGAGAGCCGGGACGATTACCAGTATTCTGACGAATCCGATCTATGCCGGGTATACGGCTTACAACAGGCGGGAGAAGCTGAATGGACGATACCGGAAGCTGGGGAGTGAGGACTGGATCATGGCCAGTGAGCCCGACGAAGCGATCGTGATTATTGATGAGGCTGACTGGAATGCAGTGCAGAGAAGCAGACAGCAGAGAAGAGATCAGTATGCGCTTTCTGCTGAGAACGCAGAAAGCCGGACGGTAAAGAGCAGTTCCGGGATGCTTGCCCTGATTAACGTTTTGCACTGTGGCTATTGCGGTGCCAAGATGACAAACGGGAGCAAGTATAATTACTGGGTGATTAAGGAAACCGGCGAAAAACGGAGCGGACGAACTTATATCTATAAGTGTCCTCTAGCCTATCAGGGAACTCCGCATGAAAAAAGCATGGTCCTGCGGGCGGATAAAATAGAACCCATTGTCTTTTCGGCCATTGCAGAGTACATAGGGAAGCTTCAGGAAAATGATGATGTTCTGGAGGAGGTCGAAGAAAACCAGCAGAGGGAAAAGCGAAGGCTAAAAGAGGATCTCGCCAAAGAGCAGCAGGAGCTGGAAAAAATTCAGAAAGACATTGCCGTCATGGAAGAAAATATACCGAAAGCGATGACCGGGGAATATACATTGAGTCTGGAATATCTTGTGAAACTGATAAATGAGAAGAAAGAAAAAGAGAAAAAACAGCAGGAAATCGTGAATCAGAAAAAAGCCAGACTTGAAAATGCAGACGTTTCAGCAGAAGAATGGAAAGATCTGAGAAAACAGATACCTACCTGGCAAGATGTTTTTCTGAATGCGGATGTATATATGAAAAGAACGCTGGTTGATAAGCTGGTAGAACGGATTGACGTCAGGGCCGATTCGGTCAACATTCGATTTAGAATCAACCTGAATGAGATCTTCCCTCAATCCCGAATTACTGGTGGTTCCGGTACCATTCGGTATACACCCGGTTCAGCGTAAACGACATAATCGCCAGCACATTCGCCACAATCGCCGCCCTCGGCCAGGTGGCGTAGATCTCGCTGGAGGCCACATTTTTGATGTAATCCGAATAGCGGATATAGTAATCCTGGGCTGTACTGTCCCTGGGGGAGCCGTCGTGGACCACGATGTATTCCGGCACGACCACCCGGCTCAGGACGATCTCACCGGAAGCGTTGACGGGCTTGATTTCTGCCTCGGCGATCTTTGGCGGATAATTGCCGAAAAGCGTATGAGCGGGGATTGTGTAATTCTGGAAGTCGCCGGAGGCCTTTAAGGGGGAGAGTCTTACATCCTGGAGGGCCAGAGAGCCGGAAAAAAGCTCCGCCCCCGAGATGGAAAGTGGCTCAAAGCCATCTGCCTGAATCTGGAAAGTATATTCCGAATAGGGCTGGTTTTCGCTGGGTTCCATACTGTACTCAATGGGCGGAGCAGGAAGCTCCACGGTTTCAGAATTTCCATTTGTGTCGGTGCCGATCTCCTCCAGGGCTTTCTCCGGCTGGCCGGTATCGAAGATCCGGATCCGGGCATTTTCCACAGGGGAACGGGTCAGGGCCGAGTCCACATGAATGCGGAGCCGGCCTTTATCCGGTGTATCAGAAGAAAGAGTCTGCGGCATAAGTCAACCTCTGAAAGACTTTCCCTACAGTTTATGCAGCAGGGGTGCCGCTTAAAACTCACTCTTTCGGAAGCTCAGAAGCGCAGTGAGGGCATTTTACCGCGTCGATATGAATCTCGGATTTACAATAAGGACATACTTTGGTGGTAGGTGCTGTTTCCGGTTCCGGCTTCGGGCGGCGGATCACATTGATACCTTTTACTACCATAAAAATAGAGAAGGCAATGATCAGAAACTGGATCACGGTCTGGATAAAGGAGCCGTAAGCGAAAACGGAAGTCGATGCCTTCGCTGCCTCCAGGGTGGGGTAGGACTGGCCGTCCAGGGCGATGAAAAGATTGGAAAAGTCAACCTTTCCGGTGGCGATGCTGATGACAGGCATAAGGACGTCGTTTACTAGGGAATTGATGATGTTGCTGAAGGCTCCGCCGACAATGACACCGATAGCCATATCCATGACATTGCCGCGCATGATGAATTCTTTGAATTCTTCTGTGATCTTGCTCATAAAGAGTTCCTCCTTATAGTAGTTAGTAGTGCTCACGGATTGCTCCGTGCTTTGTACTCACGCAATCCTCCCGCTATTCGCATATCGTGAAGCTTACGCTCCACTTTTATGCTCATATTGGGGCGTGTCTCAAGATCATATCTCACCCCTTGTGCAAGCACAGGTGTGAGAATGACCTTTCGACCTTGTAATCATAAGTATATCATAGAAAAAGTTGTCTGCACGGAAAAAATGCATTTTTATGTAAAAAAACAGTTGAAAAATAAAAATGGATGTGATAAAATATCGACAATTTGAGCAAAAGTAAGGGGGGACGACGAATAGGAAAACAGAAGTTCTTATTCCCGTCTCTTTTTTTATGTGCCCCGCAACTGTTTAGAAAGGATTAGGTGACATATGAAAGCATTTCTGATTTTGGAAGACGGAACCGTCTTTACCGGAACCAGCATCGGTTCAACCAGGGAGGTAATCAGCGAAATCGTTTTTAACACTTCCATGACCGGTTATCTGGAAGTCCTGACCGACCCGTCCTATGCAGGACAGGCAGTGGTAATGACCTACCCTCTGATTGGAAACTATGGTATTTGTTATGAAGACATGGAGTCCGGACGCCCCTGGCCGGATGGATATATCGTACGGGAGCTCTCCCGTATGCCCAGCAACTTCCGTTCTGAGGACACCATTCAGAATTTCCTGAAAAAATTCAACATTCCGGGAATTGCAGGAGTAGATACCAGAGCCCTGACAAAGATCCTTCGTGAAAAAGGTACCATGAACGGCATGATCACCACCAACGAGAACTATTCCCTCGATGAGATCATACCGAAGCTGAAAGCCTACACCACCGGAAAAGTTGTGGAGAAAGTTACCTGCAAGGAGAAATATGTGATTCCGGGAGAGGGCCCGAAGGTAGCTCTTCTGGACCTGGGTGCCAAGAGAAATATTGCCCGTTCCTTGAATGAGAGAGGCTGCGAGGTTACAGTTTACCCGGCAGACACCCCCGCGCAGGAGATCATCGCGTCCAAACCCGACGGTATCATGCTTTCCAACGGCCCTGGAGACCCGAAGGAATGTACCGGCGTGATCCGCGAGATCAAAAAGCTATATGACACAGAGATCCCCATCTTTGCCATCTGTCTCGGCCATCAGCTCATGGCTCTGGCTACTGGCGCAGATACCCATAAGATGAAATACGGCCATCGCGGCGGCAACCATCCGGTGAAAGATCTGGCCACCGGCCGTGTCTACATTTCCTCCCAGAACCATGGTTATGTGGTGGATATGGATACGCTGGATCCGAAGGTGGCAACGCCCGCTTTTGTAAACGTAAACGACGGAACCAACGAAGGTCTTGCCTATACGGGAAAAAATATTTTCACCGTGCAGTTCCATCCGGAGGCTTCCCCGGGACCCCGGGATTCCGGTGTGCTCTTTGACCGTTTTATGAAGATGATGGAGGTAAAAAAGAATGCCTAAGAATCCAGAAATCAAGAAAGTTCTTATGATCGGCTCCGGCCCTATCGTCATCGGCCAGGCAGCAGAGTTTGACTATGCGGGAACCCAGGCTTGCCGTTCCTTGAAGGAAGAGGGCATCGAGGTCGTACTTTTAAACTCCAATCCGGCTACCATCATGACGGATAAAGATATCGCTGACAAAGTTTACATCGAGCCGCTGACTGTGGAAGTAGTAGAGCAGCTCATCGAAAAAGAGAAACCCGACAGCATCCTTCCGACCCTGGGAGGCCAGGCCGGACTGAACCTTGCCATGGAGCTTGCCGAGAGAGGTTTCCTGGAAGAGCACAACGTTCGCCTCATCGGTACCACGGCAGAGACCATCAAGAAGGCGGAGGACCGTCTGGAATTTAAAGAAACCATGGAGAAAATCGGCGAGCCCATTGCAGCTTCCCTGGTTGTTGAGAACGTAGAAGACGGCGTGGCTTTCGCTGAGAAGATAGGCTACCCGGTTGTGCTTCGTCCGGCGTACACCCTGGGCGGCAGCGGCGGCGGTATCGCTCACAACTATGAAGAACTGGTGGAGATCCTGGAGAACGGTCTTCGTCTCTCCCGTGTAGGTCAGGTTCTGGTAGAACGCTGCATCGCCGGCTGGAAAGAGATCGAGTACGAGGTAATGCGTGACAGTGCAGGAAACGTGATCACGGTCTGCAACATGGAAAACATCGACCCGGTTGGCGTGCATACCGGAGATAGTATTGTAGTAGCTCCGTCCCAGACCCTGGGAGATAAAGAGTACCAGATGCTCCGTACCTCCGCTCTGAACATCATCTCCGAGCTGAAGATCACCGGAGGCTGTAACGTACAGTTTGCCCTTCATCCGGAGAGCTTCGAGTACTGCGTCATCGAGGTAAACCCCCGTGTAAGCCGTTCCTCTGCTCTGGCAAGTAAAGCCACCGGTTACCCCATCGCAAAGGTTGCAGCAAAGATCGCTCTTGGCTACACACTGGACGAGATCAAAAATGCCATCACCGGAAAGACTTATGCGAGCTTTGAACCCATGCTGGACTACTGCGTGGTCAAGATTCCGCGTCTTCCCTTCGATAAATTTATCACCGCAAAGAGAACCCTTACAACTCAGATGAAGGCAACCGGAGAGGTTATGAGCATCTGTGATAACTTCGAGGGCGCTCTGATGAAAGCCATTCGTTCTCTGGAGCAGCATGTGGACTGCCTGCTTTCCTATGATTTCAGCGATCTGGACGACGACGCTCTCATCAAACAGCTGAAAGTCGTTGACGACCGCCGGATCTGGGTTATCGCTGAGGCTCTCCGCCGCGGTGTTACCTATGAGACGATCCACTCCATCACAAAGATCGACGAGTGGTTCATCGATAAGATTGCCATCCTCGTGGAGATGGAGCAGGCCCTGAAGACCCAGGAGCTCACCGTTGACCTCTTAAAAGAAGCCAAGAGACTGGAGTTCCCGGACAATGTCATCGCCCGCCTCACCGGAAAGAGTGAGGAGGAGATCAAGAATCTTCGTTATGAAAACAGTATCGTAGCCGCTTATAAGATGGTAGATACCTGTGCGGCAGAGTTCGAGGCTGAGACCCCGTACTACTATTCCGTATTCGGCCGTGAGAACGAAGCAGTAGAGACCAGCGGAAAGAAAAAAGTTCTGGTTCTCGGTTCCGGCCCCATCCGTATTGGTCAGGGTATCGAGTTCGATTTCTGCTCCGTTCACTGTACCTGGGCATTTAAAAAGGAAGGCTTCGAGACCATCATCATCAACAACAACCCGGAGACCGTAAGTACGGACTTCGATATCGCTGATAAGCTGTACTTTGAGCCGCTGACTCCCGAGGATGTGGAGAACGTGGTAAATATCGAGAAACCCGACGGAGCTGTGGTTCAGTTCGGCGGACAGACCGCTATCAAACTGACCGAGGCTTTGATGAAGATGGGTGTGCCCATCCTCGGAACCTCCGCAGAGAACGTAGATGCGGCAGAGGATCGTGAGCTCTTCGATGCAATCCTGGAAGAGTGCCAGATCCCGAGACCCAAGGGACATACCGTATTTACCGCAGAAGAGGGAATCAAGGCGGCCAATGAGCTGGGCTATCCGGTTCTGGTTCGTCCTTCCTATGTACTGGGCGGACAGGGCATGCAGATCGCCATCAATGACGAGGATGTGGAAAAATACATCGGCATCATCAACCGTTATACCCAGGAACATCCGATCCTGGTAGATAAATACCTGGTAGGAAAAGAGATCGAGGTCGACGCTGTCTGCGACGGGGAGGACATCCTGATCCCAGGTATCATGGAGCACATCGAGCGCGCCGGTATCCATTCCGGAGACAGTATCTCCGTTTATCCGGCACCTAGCCTCAATGATAAAGTAAAAGCCACCATCACTGACTACACCGCGAAGCTGGCGAGATCCCTTCATGTCATCGGACTTATCAACATCCAGTTTATCGTCTGCGGCGAGGATGTTTACGTCATCGAGGTAAATCCGCGTTCCAGCCGTACGGTTCCCTACATCAGCAAAGTAACCGGTATCCCCATCGTTCCTCTGGCAACGAAAGTAATCCTGGGCCGGAAGATCAAGGAGCTTGGCTACACACCGGGACTTCAAAAGGAAGCTGATTACATCGCCATCAAGATGCCGGTGTTCTCCTTTGAGAAGATCCGCGGCGCAGATATCAGTCTTGGACCGGAGATGAAATCCACCGGTGAGTGTCTGGGAATCGCTAAGACCTTCAACGAGGCTCTCTACAAGGCCTTCCTTGGAGCAGGCATCAACCTTCCGAAATACAAGAACATGATCATCACCGTCCGGGATGAGGACAAAGAGGACATCATCGATGTGGCCCGCCGCTTTGAGAAGATCGGCTACCGGATCTTCGCTACTCTGGGAACTGCCAAAGTTCTTCAGGAGGCAGGCGTTCACGCTGTCCGCACCAACAAGGTGGAGCAGCCGTCACCGAACCTTCTGGACCTGATCCTCGGCCACGAGATTGACCTTGTCATTGATACTCCGCCCCAGGGCGTCGAGCATTCCAGAGACGGTTTCGTGATTCGCCGTACCGCCATTGAGACCGGCGTCAATGTTCTGACCGCTATGGATACGGCCAGAGCTCTTGTAACCAGTCTTGAGAATACCGATATCCGTAAGCTGGAGCTCATTGATATCGCAACTGTGAAAAACATCTGAGAATAGAGAATAAAAAAGTGCCGCAGAGATCTTTGGATTTCTGCGGTAATTTTTTTGAAAAAGGAGAAAAACAATGCCCGAATGGACACATTTTGACGAAAACGGAAACGCCCGTATGGTAGACGTGACAGAAAAAAATCCCACGATCCGTACGGCCACGGCGGTGGGAAGCCTTCTGGTGAGCGAGGAGGTGCTTTCTGCCATCAAAGGCCACGAGATCAAAAAAGGAGATGTGCTCACAGTGGCCCAGGTGGCAGGAATTATGGCGGTGAAACAGACCTCCCACCTGATTCCCATGTGCCATCCGCTGCTGACGCAGAACTGTACAGTCAATTTTGCGCTGGAGGAAAAGCCCTCACCCAGAGTCATCGCCCGCTGCACCGTAAAGCTGGAGGGAAAGACTGGTGTGGAGATGGAAGCTCTCACCGGCATCTCTGTAGCCCTGCTCACGGTCTATGACATGTGCAAGGCCCTGGACAAACGGATGATTATGACGGATGTTCACCTGGAAGAGAAGACCGGAGGAAAAAGCGGAGAGTTCCATTTTTGATTTTTGACAGATAAAAAGAAAGCCTGGAGCAGACGAAACAACATTGCTCCAGGCTTTTTTCAGTAAAATTAGTTATCTTCCGGCATATCCTCGCTGGTGTATACCTGACGTTTTCTTGCCATCTCATCACTTTCGAGGTATTCATCGTAGGTGGTGATCTTATCGATCATGGTGCCGTTCGGCAGGATCTCCATGATACGGTTGGCCGTGGTCTGAACGATCTGATGGTCGCGGGAAGCGAAGAGAATCACGCCCGGGAATTTGATGAGACCGTTGTTCAGAGCGGTGATGGACTCCATATCCAGATGGTTGGTCGGCTCGTCCAGAACGAGTACGTTGGCTCCGGAGATCATCATCTTGGAGAGCAGGCAGCGGACTTTTTCTCCTCCAGAGAGGACTTTGACTTTCTTCATACCGTCGTCGCCGGCGAAGAGCATTCTTCCGAGGAAGCCGCGGACATAGGTGGCATCCTTGATCTCGGAGAACTGGGTCAGCCAGTCAACGATAACCAGATCGTTGTCGAATTCTTTCGTGCTGTCCTTCGGGAAATAAGCCTGGCTGGTGGTCACGCCCCATTTATAGCTTCCCTCGTCGGGCTCCATCTCTCCGGTGAGAATCTGGAAGAGGGTGGTTTTTGCAAGTTCGTTTCCGCCGACGAAAGCAACCTTGTCGTCATGGCCGAGGATGAAGGAGATGTTGTCCAGAACCTTCACACCGTCGATAGTCTTGCTGATGCCTTCTACGGTGAGCACTTCATTTCCGATTTCGCGGTTGGGACGGAAATCAATGTAGGGATATTTACGGCTGGAAGGACGGATCTCATCCAGCTGGATTTTTTCCAGGGCACGTTTACGGCTCGTAGCCTGTTTGGATTTGGAAGCGTTGGCGCTGAACCGGGAGATGAACTCCTGCAACTCTTTGATTTTTTCCTCTTTTTTCTTGTTGGCTTCTTTCATCTGACGGATCATCAGCTGGCTGGACTCGTACCAGAAATCGTAGTTTCCGGCGTAGAGCTGGATCTTGCCGTAGTCGATGTCGGCGATGAAGGTGCAGACCTTGTTGAGGAAATAACGGTCATGGGAAACAACGATAACTGTATTGTTGAAGTTGATGAGGAACTCCTCAAGCCAGCTGATTGCATCGAGGTCCAGATGGTTGGTTGGCTCGTCGAGCAGAAGGATATCGGGGTTTCCGAAAAGGGCTTTGGCCAGAAGAACTTTCACCTTCTCGCTTCCGTTCAGGTCCTTCATGAGAGAGTAGTGAAGCTCCGGAGCGATGCCCAGACCGTTTAAGAGAGTGGCGGCATCGGACTCGGCCTCCCAGCCATTCATCTCGGCAAACTCACCCTCCAGTTCACTGGCGCGGATACCGTCCTCGTCGGTGAAATCCTCTTTCATGTAGATGGCTTCTTTTTCCTTCATGATATCATAGAGGCGCTGGTTTCCCATGATGACGGTGTCCAGTACGGGGAAACTGTCGTATTTGAAGTGGTCCTGCTCCAGTACGGAAAGACGCTGGCCCGGGGTGATGATGACATCGCCGCTGGTGGTCTCGAGCTGACCGGAAAGAATCTTTAAGAACGTGGATTTTCCGGCGCCGTTGGCTCCGATGAGGCCGTAGCAGTTGCCTTCGGTGAATTTGATGTTGACGTCCTCGAAAAGGGCTTTTTTGCCGATTCGAAGAGTGACATTATTTGCACTGATCATATTTGTATTGTACCTCCTTAGAAACAGGACTGCATGTGGTCATACAGCGGTTTCCTGGCTTTTCACATGTTTTTTGACTGCATCGTTTCTATTCTAACTGAAAACAGAAAAAAAGCAAGTGAAAAATGGAAAAAACCGGGCTGCTTCCGAAAAAAGACAAATTGGTTTTGTGTTGAATCTTGTGGATTTTGAAAAAGACTTTGTTAAAAATCGCTAAAACCGCATATTTCCGGCATTTTTCCATTGGGAGAAAATATTGAGAAATCAGTTGCTTTTTGACGTAAATCATGGTAGAATGGAAACAATCAAAATAAAACAACACAATCAAACATAAGGAGGATCATTCTCATGGCTATTAACGAGTATGAAATCAAAAAACAGATCTGCGACATCGGCAAACGCATTTATGACCGGAACATGGTTGCTGCAAACGATGGAAACATTTCCGTAAAACTGAACGACAATGAATTCCTTTGCACCCCGACCGGTGTTTCCAAAGGTTTCATGACTCCGGAGTACATCTGTAAAGTAGATGCCAAAGGAAACGTAATCCAGGCAAACGGAAACTTCCGTCCGTCTTCCGAGATCAAAATGCACATGAGAGTGTATGAGAAGAGACCGGATGTAGGTGCAGTTGTACACGCTCATCCGAACTTCGCTACCGCTTTTGCTATCGCAGGTATTCCGCTGACACAGCCGATCATGCCCGAGGCAGTTATCGCTCTTGGCTGCGTGCCCATCGCTGAGTACGGCACACCGTCCACTGTTGAGATTCCGGACAACATCGAGAAATACCTTCCGTACTACGACGCAGTTCTTCTTGAGAACCACGGCGCACTGACCTGGAGCACCGACCTTCTGGCAGCATACATGAAGATGGAGTCTGTAGAGTTCTACGCAGAGCTTCTCTACAAATCCAAAATGCTGGGCGGCCCGAAGGAGTTCGACAAAGAGCAGATCGCAAAACTGTATGAGATCAGAAGAAAAATGGGTCTTCCGGGCAAACATCCCGCAAACCTGTGTGCAGAGCTGAACGGACCGGGCAAAGGATGTCATTCCTGCGATGCAGCATGCTCCTGCGGTACCAAGAAAGCAGAGCCGGATGTAGAGAAGATCGTCGCTGAAGTGACAAAGAAGATTCTGGAGCAGATGAAATAATTTTTAAGGAGGCTCATTATGGCTATTAACGAACAAGAGATCCAAGAGATTGTTCGAAGCGTCCTGAAGGGCATGGGTACCACAGCTGCGGCACCGGCAGCCCCGAAGGCTCCGGAGAAGAAGCTTCTGGGTATCTTTGAGACCGCAGATGAAGCCATCGCGGCAGCAAAGGCAGCACAGAAGGAAATTCAGCCGATGCCCCTGGAATTCCGTGAAAAAATCATTGCAAATATCCGTAAAAAAACACTGGAAAACGCCAAGCTCCTTTCCGAGCTGGCAGTAGAAGAGACCGGCATGGGAAATGTCGGCCACAAGATCATCAAGCATCAGCTGGTGGCTGAGAAGACTCCGGGCACGGAGGATCTCAAGACCATCGCCTGGTCCGGTGACAGAGGCCTGACACTGACCGAGATGGGTCCCTGGGGAGTGATCGGAGCTGTCTGCCCCTCCACAAACCCGACCTGTACCGTCATCTGCAATTCCATCGGCATGCTGGCTGCTGGAAATGCAGTCGTATTCATGCCTCACCCCAGCGCAAAGAACTGTTCCAATCTGGCCATTGACATGGTAAACCGTGCCAGTGTTGAGGTTGGCGGTCCGGAGAATATCGTGACCGCAGTTGCCGAGCCCACCATGGATGTGAGCAACTACATTTTCAAGCACAAAGACGTGGATATGCTCTGTGCTACCGGCGGCCCGGGCGTTGTGACCGCAGTCCTTTCCTCCGGAAAGAGAGCAATGGGAGCAGGAGCAGGCAACCCGCCTGTACTGGTGGATGAGACCGCCAATATCCCGAAAGCAGCCCAGGATATCATCAACGGCTGCACCTTTGATAACAACCTTCCCTGCATCGCAGAGAAAGAGGTTGTCGTTGTAGATACCGTGGCAGACGAGCTGATCTATCACATGGAACAGAACGGCTGTTATCATGCGAGCCCCGAAGAGGTCCAGAAGCTGGTAGATACCGTTCTGGATGACAAGAATGGCAAGAAAGTCATCAGCCGTAAATGCGTGGGACGCAGTGCCAAAGTCCTTCTCGGAAAAATCGGTGTGACCGTAGGCGACGAAGTCCGCTGCATCATTTTCGAGGGAGAGAAGACACATCCCCTGATCTGGACAGAGCTGATGATGCCGATTCTCGGTATCGTCCGTGTGAAAAATGTGGATGAGGGAATCGCTGTGGCAGTAGAGCTGGAGCACGGCAACCGCCATTCCGCTCACATGCACTCAACCAACATCAACAATCTGACCAGATTTGGAAAAGCCATTGACACCGCTATTTTCGTAAAGAACGCACCTTCCTATGCGGCACTGGGCTTCGGCGGAGAAGGATATCCCACCTTCACCATCTGCAGCCGTACCGGAGAGGGTCTTACCTCTGCAAAGAGCTTTACAAAGGCAAGAAGATGTGTCATGGGCGATGCGCTTTGCATCAGATAAGGAGTGATAAACGTGGAAATGAATATTGAAGAAATCGTAAAACAGGTCCTGGCTGAGATGAAAGGAGCCGCTCCTGCTGACGTGGCTCCCGCTGTAAAAGCAGATCCCGCGGCAACAGCAGCAGGCGAGATCCCGAAGACCGCTCATGTAGCAGTCCTCACCGCCCTGGAACATTTTGATATCAAAGAGTATCCGATGCCGGAAGTCGGCGACGACGATATCCTCGTAAAAGTAGAGGGCTGTGGAGTCTGCGGTACCGATGCTCATGAGTTCAAGAGAGATCCCTTCAGCCTGATCCCGGTAGCTCTGGGACATGAGGGAACCGGTGAGATCGTAAAAATGGGTAAAAACGTAAAAGTTGATACCGCTGGTAAACCGGTTCGGGTAGGCGACAAAGTCGTTACCTGCATGATCTTCAAGGATGATCCGGAGATCACAATGTTCGACCTGAACAAGAAAAATGTAGGCGGAGCTGATGTATACGGCCTCCTTCCAGATGACGATGTACATCTGAACGGCTGGTTCTCCGATTATATCCTGATCAGAGGCGGCAGCTTCGGTTCTACCTTCTTTAATGTAAGTGATCTGGATCTGGATTCCCGTATCCTCATCGAGCCGTGTGCTGTACTGGTACATGCCGTTGAGAGAGCAAAAACCACCGGTATCCTTCGCTTCAATAGCCGTGTTGTTGTACAGGGCTGCGGACCGATCGGTCTGATCTGCATCGCTATCCTGAAAACCATGGGTGTTCAGAACATCTGTGCAGTAGACGGAGAGCAGAAACGTCTTGACTTCGCTAAGAAGATGGGCGCAAAGATGACTGTAAACTTCAAGGATCACAAGGGCATTGAGGCTCTGGCCGGAGCAGTAAAGGACGCTTTCGGTGGTCATCTGGCAGACTTCGCATTCCAGTGTACCGGTTCTCCGGTGGCACATGCCAATATCTATAAATTTATCCGCAACGGCGGCGGCCTCTGCGAGCTTGGTTTCTTTATCAACGGCGGCGATGCAACCATCAACCCGCACTTTGATATCTGCTCCAAAGAGATCACGATCGTTGGTTCCTGGGTATACACTCTGAGAGATTATGTAACAACCTTTGATTTCCTGAAGAGTGCAAAAGAGATCGGCCTTCCGATGAGCGAGCTCATCACTGATAAGTTCCCGCTGGAGGAGATCAACGAGGCTCTTAAGACCAACCTGGCTATGACCGGACTTAAGATCGCTATCGTCAACAAGTAAGCAGAAAGGAGTGACAGGCCATGCAGGAGGCAGCAGGTCTTCTGGAGGTGTTTGGCTGTGTGGCAGCCTTTGCGGCAGCAGATGCGGCAGCGAAAGCGGCCAACGTCACCATCCAGTCCATTGATAAAAACAAACCTGCCAATGCGGATGCGTTGCCGGTACCACTCATCACCTGCCTGAAGATCAGAGGCAGCGTAGCTGACGTGGAGGCGGCCATGGATGCAGCAGCCGCGGCAGCAGAAAGTATCACTGGTGTGGTATCCCGTTATATCATCGCCGGTCCGTCCGAGGAGACGGAGAAAATGCTGAGGATCAGCGCTATATAATTGTCTTGCAATGTCAGGCAGGATATATTAAAATAAAAGAAGAATGATTGGTTTAACCCGCACAAGGAGGATATAGGAAATGACACAGGAAGCATTAGGAATGGTAGAAACCAGAGGACTCGTAGCAGCAATCGAGGCTTCTGACCAGATGGTAAAAGCAGCAGATGTAACTCTGATCGGTACTGAGAAGATCGGTTCCGGACTGGTAACTGTTATGGTACGCGGCGATGTTGGAGCTGTTAAGGCTGCTACAGAGGTTGGCGGAGCAGCAGCTTCCAGACTGGGCGAACTCGTAGCTGTACATGTAATCCCGAGACCGCACAACGATGTGCAGAAAATTCTGCCGACCATCTAATCGCGGAAACTCTAAAATCCAGTAAAGGAAAAGGAAGCACATATGAAAGCGATTGGATTAGTTGAGCTGCCTAACTGCACGGATGCCATTCAGGCGCTGGATGTTATGCTGAAGACAGCAGATGTTCAGTTCCTCACCTGGGAGAAGAAGTTAGGCGGAAGGTTGGTAACGCTCATCGTCCAGGGGAATGTTGCCGCGGTGACAGAAGCAGTGGAAGCTGCAAAACACAGAGCCGTCGGACGCGTGGTGGCTTCCACAGTGATTGCAAATCCGCACGAAGAAACTTGGAAGTTGATAGAGGTCAGCAGAAGAAAGTATCCGTATCTGCGGGACCTTAACGATACTTCTGTCTGACAGACAGGAGTTAAAGGAGGAAATAAGAATGGAACTTCAGGCATTAGGTATGATCGAAACGAGAGGACTGGTAGCTTCTATCGAGGCTGCCGACGCTATGCTGAAAGCCGCTAACGTTGTTCTGGTTGGTACTGAGAAGATCGGTTCCGGACTGGTAAGCGTTATGGTTCGCGGTGATGTTGGAGCTGTCAAGGCTGCTGTTGAGGCAGGAAGCGCAGCTGCAGAGAAGCTTGGTGAGATCATCGCAGTTCATGTAATTCCGAGACCGCACAGTGATGTGGAAAAGATTCTGCCGCAGGCATAAGATGAAATAAAGGGTGCCGCAGGAGTGCAATAAGTCTCTAGGGCGGCGCCCTTTTCTGCTTATGTATAACAGCAGCGGAAAACTTCGGAGAAAGGAACATATTATGCAGGAACAAGAGTTGGTAAATGCAATAGCGAAGCTGGTTGTGGAACAGCTGAAAAATGTAGATGTCTGCGATCCGAAAGACCGGATTCCGGTGGGCATTTCCGCAAGACATGTACATCTTTCCCAGGCAGATCTTGAGACCCTGTTCGGAAAAGGCTATGAACTGCATAAAAAGAAAGATCTTATGGGCGGGCAGTATGCGGCGCAGGAGTGTGTGACCATCATTGGAACAAAGCTCCGTGCCATCGAGAATGTCCGTGTTCTGGGACCGGTTCGGAAACAGACACAGGTGGAGGTTTCTGCGACGGATGCAGTGAGACTGGGAGTGAAAGCTCCGGTTCGTCTGTCCGGCGATTTGGCAGGCTCCGCACCGGTGACTCTGGTGGGACCGAAAGGCGCCATCTATCTGAAAGAGGGATGTATCGTGGCAAAACGCCATATCCATATGTCTCCGGAAGATGCAGCACGTTTTGGCGTAGTGGACAAACAGGTAGTAAAGGTTCGTTTTGAGAGCGGAAGAGGCGGTACGCTGGAAGATGTGCCGGTCCGTGTGGATCCTTCTTTTGATCTGGAGATGCACATCGATACTGATGAGGCAAACGGCTTGGGCATCGCCAAGGATATGGGCTATCTGATCAAATAGCAGAAAAAGGGGACTTAGGAAGGACTTGATACAAAGATGATTATTGGCAAAGTTGTTGGAACCGTGATTTGTACGAGAAAGAACAGCAGTCTTGTGGGCAGCAAATTTCTGATCGTTGATCCCATGGAAAAAATGGAGATTGACGGCTGTGACCGGATCGTGGCTGTGGACGATGTGGGAGCCGGTATCGGCGAACTGGTCCTGGTGGCTACGGGCAGTGCGGCAAGACTTGGCTGCGGCGATCCGAATTCCCCGGTGGATGCATGTATTGTTGGTATCGTTGATGACCCGCAGAAAATAGTCATTGTGGAATAAAAGACAGGTTGGAGTAGTGGACATGGTTAGTATGTTAGATTTAAAAAACGCTTTATTTGAGGGCGGTGTCGTAGGTGCCGGTGGAGCTGGTTTTCCCACCCATGCAAAGCTTTCTGACCAGGCAGATACAGTGATTCTGAACTGTGCAGAGTGTGAGCCGCTGATCAAGGTTGACCGTCAGCTGATGGTAGACTATATCAATGAGATCCTTTCCGGTATGCAGATGATGGTGGAAGCCATGGGAGCAAAGGAAGGAATCATTGCGGTTAAGAAATCCTACACAGCCTCAATCGAAGCAGTAAAGAGCAATATTGGAAATTACAAGAATCTCCGTCTTCACATTTTACCGGACATTTATCCGGCAGGAGACGAGGTGGTTCTGATTTATGAGACTACCGGACGGATCGTTCCCCAGGGTAAGATCCCCATTCTGGTAGGCTGTGTCGTTTGTAACGTTGAGACCGTTCTGAACATTTATCAGAAAGTTACCAGCGACACCAATGTGGTAAATAAATTTGTGACTGTGGCAGGTCTGGTTAAGAAACCGGTAACGGTGAAAGTTCCTGTCGGCGTCACCGTAAAAGAACTCATCGACATGGCAGGCGGAGTTTCCACAGAAGAGTATGTACCTCTGATGGGAGGCCCCATGACCGGACGGATCTGCGGCCTGAATGATGTTGTTACCAAGACGACAAAGGCGCTTCTGATCCTGCCTCCGAACTGTCTGCCTATCCGCAAACGCCAGAGTTCTCCGAAAATGGATATCCGGAATGCCATGAGCGTATGTTCTCAGTGCTCCATGTGTACGAGTCTCTGTCCCAGAAACCTTCTCGGACAGTCCATCGCACCGAATGTATTTATGAGAGCCATCGCCAACGGACTTACCTATGATGTGGAACCGTTTTTGAACTCCTTCTTCTGCTGCTCCTGCGGCCTCTGCGAGATGTATTCCTGCCATCAGGGCCTGTCTCCCAGAAGACTTCTGGATCAGTACAAAGGAGCACTCCGTGCGAAAGGTGTTCGGGTTCCGGACAAACCGGGAAAAGGTGTGGCAGATCCCATGCGTGATGAGCGCCGGGTTCCGGAGCATCGCCTGATTACGCGTCTGGGTCTGGCAGGTTTTGATGTTCCCGCACCCATGACAGAGATCACTTCCGTAAAAGAAGTCAAGCTCATGCTCCGTCAGAACATCGGAGCTCCCTGTGTTCCCTCTGTAAAAGTAGGAGATACAGTCAGTGTAGGACAGAAGATCGCAGCCCCGCCTGAGGGTGCTCTGGGAACCTGCCTGCACGCAAGTATTGCCGGAACGGTTACTGCGGTAACGGACAATTTCGTGAGTATTAAAGCATAATGGAGATGAAAAACGATGAAAGCAATAGGAATGGTAGAATATAAGACAGTCTCCTCTGGTATCAAAGCGGCTGATCTTATTGTAAAAACAGCAGAGGTTGAGCTTCTGGAAGCTCAGACAGTATGCCCCGGTAAGTTCATTATCCTCTTTACCGGTGATTTAAGTGCAATCAGAGTCTCCGTTGATGCGGCAGTCAAGACCTATCCGGAAAGCCTGATTGACAGCTTTGTCCTGGGTAATCCCCACGAGTCCCTGTACCGTGCCCTGCACTGTACGGCAGAAGTGGATACGATCCAGGCCCTCGGCGTAATCGAAACCTTCACAGGAGCGTCTGCCATCGTGGCAGCCGATCATGCAGCCAAGACCGCAGAGGTAACGGTATTTGAAGTCCGTCTCTGCCGTGGTATGTGCGGAAAATCCTATGTGCTTCTTACCGGCAGCGTAGCTGCAGTGACAGAGGCAGTGGAATCCTCCGTGGCACACCTCAAGGAAGAGGGTACGATGCTGGATTACGCGGTAATCCCGAGTCCGTCGAAGGATTTTGTGAAGACGTTGATTTAATGTTTTTGTGAAAAAGATATGGGAAAAAGGAATGGGTGAGGAAGACCTGTTCCTTTTTTTATGCTTTGGAAAGCCTGCGAAACCTAAATTCGAGGGGGCGGCTCGGAGTCGCGAGCCCGCCGCCCCCTCGAGCTCCCCCATCGGGCCCGCTTTAGAAAATATGGGGCTTACGTCATACAAGGACTGCGTGAAATGACGGGTGGTTTGTGCATCATGGTGAAGAATGATGTGTTATTTCGTGTAGTGGGACTATGATGTAAGTTTTGTAATTGTTCAGGAGCCATTGTTCTGCGAGGTGTTTTGTCATGAATATGCCCCAAATCCATCGCCGAAGGCGATTTTTGCTCGTAACTGTGAAGGTATTGAACAGTTACTAAGGTTTTATATTTTCTTATATAGATTCGGTTTGTTTTAGATGTTATTTTATGATACCAGTGTCAAAAGGTCAAAAAGCTGTTCGTGCTTGCACGATAAGGCT
>ERZ824488.1639-NODE-1639-length-23341-cov-22.912437_pt1 | contig 23341 bp, 39 predicted proteins | sample MGYA00519936_ERZ824488 | MGnify/ENA primary metagenome ERZ824488 (study PRJEB31778, sample SAMEA3449153) | human gut metagenome | biome: human gut; feature: human-associated habitat; material: faeces | place: United Kingdom | collected 2010/2012 ... | reverse complement strand
CACAAGCTTCAGCAATAGCTTTCCAATCCTTTTGTTCTACAAACTTACCAATAATAGTAGTAGTAGATATATACTCTCTATCAAGAGCATCAGTATATTTATGCTTTTCCTCGTCGAAGAAGATCGGCAAGTCTCTGGGTATAATCTGCGTCATAAGCTGCTTTATCAGTAAGTTTAAGGAATAGCTTCTTTCGTAATCGTTCATAGAACGCTTTGTGACGTTCTTTCATATATTCATGTGGTAAAGAAGTCATCTTATTAAAATCAAAACCACATTCAGCATAAATATCGTAAGTTTCAGGATGAATCCAATGTTTACCAAAGGAAGGTATTTCAATCTCTCTATCCACACGTTGCATTGCAGTAAGAATAGACATCCACTGACTATCTGCAATATCATTTAGAAAACGTTCAAAATCTTCTTTATTACGAATAAATGTAAGAAAGTCTCTACACCAAATCTGTTCGGGAGTATAACGTTCAATAAAATGACGACCTTTTTTGGTCTTATAATACATCTTAGTAGGTTCCTTTCTTTTACGATCTACAACTGCAACCATTCTCTCATAAAGTCTCGTGACTTGAAGAGGAAATAACCTAGCACCTTTAGCCATAACAGAATTAGATTAATAAATCACACCACCAATTTGATTAAGAGAAATAAGATTACATTCCCAAAATTCAACTTTACCATCTTCACCAACAATAAGCTTACTACGATCTTTAAGACCCGGACGATTTTCGACAACTCTAAAATTATCATCACCACCAAGAACATCAATAAGCTTTTTGTCAAGATTTTTAATCTTATGACTTAGAGGTACACCTTTGCCACCATAAGACATATCAAGAACAACTTCACGACCGAGCATATCCGGTAGGACATTGTCAGGAATAGCAATACAATAAGTAGCTTTAGGAACTTCTCTATCGACTTTCATAACATCAGTTACTTCAAGCGGAGACATCTTATATTGATTTGCAATAATAACTCGACCTTCGCCAACCTTAATATTACAAAGAGAACCCGGCGCAACACAAGCTGTTTTAAGATTATTCTTATTAGCTTTAATAGCTTCGATTTTAGTTTGAATTGAATCCATAGTTTAAATAATTTACTTTATAAGATAATCAATGTTAATAGGCACAATCTCATAACCTCTACAAAAACCTGCGTCAGTATAAAAGGTAATATTATACAACATTAACGTAGTACTAACTGTAATAGTGTACATAGTAGTAGGTTTAAAAGGAGGACGGTCTTCAAAAGAGCAAATGACAGAAACAGAAAATCTTTATCCAACACGTCCTCAATATGAAACAAAGTATAAAATGAGAGTAACAGAATTACCATTAATAATAGTGGGAGTACCAACAATAGCAGCGATGTCTTCAGTTACAGCAATAGTCAGTACTCCCGACTTCATTATGAGTAAAAAACCACTCACAAAGATATAAATAAATTGGATATTACAAGGGATTACTTGAATATCTTTTTCTAAGCCTTATATTTTTTTGTTTCAAAGGCAGTATTCAATAGAAATCTCAATAGTACTAGCGTCTTCACCCGGATTTGCAGCCACGCACGCAGTGCCTTGTTCTTCTAAATGCTTCGAATCAATATGCAAAGCATTCGCAGTACTACCACATTCATACCTTTGTCTATATACACGCACGCACGTGTGCGCTATGCAGAGTTTTGCGATATATATAAAGATATATATAAAGATTACTAAAGGTAATATCAATGACAGTATTACTACTTCAAATTCGTCCGTCCGTAATATGTATTTAATTATATTTAAATAAACCTCTTATCACCCACCAATACTCACCTACTCATATCCCCTCTTATTACCCCCTATAGTCCCCCTCTTTTCTCCCCTTTTCTCTCCCTCTCTTTTCCTCCCTCTTCTCTCCTTTACAAAGCACTCCGAAGCTACTTAAAATAGCTTTAAATATAATAGTATTACCTTTAGTAAGTATATGCCCTTCTAAGTTCCTTTAAGTATCTTTAGTAATACTTAGAGTAACATTAAGTAAACTTAGAGTATATATAGGAGTTCCACCCCGCTCAATGCAAAATGTAACAAAGCTACGAAAAGCATCTATAATACTTAGAGTAACAATACTATCTTGAATAGCTTTGCAACTACCAACTCTCGGAGCTTTGTAACGATCAGCAGACCCCAGTAGGGAAGAAAGACTGGTGACGCGCGGAACGTCTGCATCATCACCCGTATTATCAGAGTTAATATAAGCATCTTCAATGTATTTTGAATAAGCATGAGTAAGATTCATAAATTTTGCAGTGGTAGAAGTATCTTTAGTAATATTAGAATAACCATGAGTAATAGCAAGACGTTGCTCCCTTCCACACCTATTTCCCTACTGGGGATTACAAAGCTCATCAAAGTTATTATAAATACCGGTAGTATTAATACTATTACTACTTAGAGTAACTCTGATATTACTTGTAATATTATCTGTAATAGAATCAACGTTACCACATTTCGGCTTACATTTTTGGCAAATTATACACTGAATTTTGGTGATGCTTATGCTGATTGTCTTAATGTTACTCTAATTAATCTTAAAGCTAATGCAGATTGTATTGAGTATGCTTTTAGTATTACTCAAATTACTTTGAATATCAGCAAGGCTTCTTATTCAATTCACATTGCAAACTCTAATACTCGGATTTGTACACAGAGTGATTCAAGTGCTTATTCTAATTCTTTTGATATTGCAATTGCCTAAGGAACTTTGGATATAAGCAGGGCAGCTAATTTAATTCATTTTGCAATTTCTATTACATAGGCTCGTCTTTACCAATCTTCTATTATTAATTCTAAAGCATTTTCTAACACTATTACTATTCAATTTTCTATTGGCTTTAATGACACTGTTGTTCGACTTTATACCGACTATGAGAGTTTGTGTGCGGGAACCTATTCTATTACAATTTATTGCGGATATTCTCTGGATTTTATTATTGGTTATTTTAAGGCTTTTAGTAATGCAATTTTTAATTTTGATTCTTATGGAATTTTTATTGATTTTAGTGACGATAATTCTAAGACTTTTGATGATGGTGGTTTTAATAGCTTTGAAGACGATGTTGCTGAACTTTAGGTCGGGTGTGAAAGTCTGTGTATGGGGACCTTCTTATACGACAGCACCCCCTTGTAATGCTTTGGGGAATGCCCCCGTCAATGATTCATGAGGAATGATTTTCCGAATTGGAACTGCAATTTTCCATAGAGATGTTGCAATTACAATTTCTATTACCTCACGACTATCTCCACTTTATAGCATGGATTTAATTAAAATAAATATTAATTTTGAACCTCACGATGCTAAGGTGAATCGTATTTATCTTATGAATACAATGATTAATGCTCCTGAAGTTAAGAAAATGAGTGCAATTGTGTTGAATGCAATTGCTGTTCTTAAAGACACTGAGGATTATCAAGATCGTTATCTGATTGATTGCAATGATCTAGAAGGTAATACTATTGAACGCTTGTTCATTGGTAAGAAGATCTTTGATAAGATTGATGGTCTTGTTGGTAAAATTATTGATGTAGTCTATAAAGATTGCATAGCTGATGTTACTCAGTATATTGATGATGAAGACATCAATGAAGAAGTGAAGTTTCACACGACTACACACAAGCAAGTGGTTGATGTTGTTAAGACTAATGATATTAACTTGTTGATTGCTTGTGCTAAGCATGGTATTAAGGATATGTATAATGAATTAAAAGAGTTAAACAAATGAGAGTATTAAAGACGTTATTGAAGTGCATCATCATATTGGTGGTGCTCTTCTTGTTATCAGCTGCTGAGAGTTTAGCTGATTGGTTTGCATCAGTTATTGATGGTGAAGTATTCATTGGATTTCTATTGTGTGTTGTAATTGCAATTACTATTGCATCTATTATTGAACCTGATGAATTTGATTAAACTATGAGTGATTACTATGAAGTTAATGGTGAAGATTCTATCGAGATTAATCCTTTTATTGAGGCATTATTAGATGAATTAGAATCTTAATGTGTTAAGAGTAGTGCTATTAGTGCTACTCTTATTTTTTTTAAGACCCTACAAACTCCGTCTAATCAACACGACTAAACCCCTTATTGTAATTGGCGGTCATGGTGATCGTTCTAGAAATTCTAATACTTAAAATTATGGCAGACGAATTAAAGAATCCAATGAGATGTTCAGTTATCGGTGAAATTATCTCTATTAAAGAGATCAACAAAGACGACTTTAAAGAAGGTAAATTTCGGCATGATTGTCGGATTGTTCGTGTTGATCCTCTGAATGGTGCTCCACTTGTTGATGTTTACATCACTGATGATCAGTATGACAAATACGGTCTTAATGCGATTATATTCGCAGGTAATGTTGTGAACTTCAGCATTGATGAGAATATTGCAGGTGAGACCGGTTATATCGACCCTGATACCGAGGAATGGACGTATCATGAAAAGACATTCAACAGCTTTGCAGGTGCTGACAATGTTGGTAGCTTAGGTCTTATCGGTGTATTCGGTAAACTTGGTGTTGGTGCAGATATTGTTTCTGGCTTCATCAAGAACATCGAGACAGCTCGTAAGCAACATGAAGCTATTGCTAAGCCTAAAGCGGTTGAAGCTGTTGCTACTAAACAAGCAGAAGAAGTTGTTGCTACTGAACAAGCAGAAGAAGTTGCGTAAATTCCGTGAGGTGGTGCTGAGTATACTCTCAGTGCTGCCTCTTCTTTTTGTTACTTAATTAATCCGACTAATGATCATGAAATTACACGTTATTTATAAAGGTCAAACTGTTGATATTTCTTATGATTTACTTTACATCAATACTGATGAAGTGAATATAAGATTCTCTAATTCAAATGCACAGAGTTGTAAATTTTTAACACAATATCTCGAAGCTAATCGTCTTGATTACGTTCTTAAAGATAGAGAAGACTATAAGGAAATTGTTGCATTTCCGGATATATTTGCACTTACTTTAAGTACAAAAGGTACATATCGTTCTCCAGTTGTTAAAGATAATCTCTATGATGCGATTATTGAACGCAGTAATGATATTGAGTTAGCTCATAATGCTATTAGAGAGTTTAATCGTAATGTTAAGAAAATTGATGCTAAGCTTGCTGATATGCAAGACGATTTAAGTAAATCTGAATATGCTCGAGGCATTGACAATATTACTAAAGAAATACTTGAATTTAAACGCTGTAAACAGCTTGAAGCCTTAGCATTAGCAGAAGAACATCTTGATGTTTCACGTGGAACAATGCCGACAGTCGAGACGCTGGAAGTGGCTTACGAAGTATCGACGTTGTTCAAACTTGAAGACTTTGCGAAACTTCTATATATTTACAGGTATTTGAAAGATCAATCGAAATTGTCTAAGAAATATCAGAAGGTATATGATACATTAGACAAATTAGAGAAGTATATGTACCCGGAATATGTTAAAGAAGTTGAAGCGTTAGGACAGAATTTATTTGCTGAATTGCAAGAGAAAGCTGCGAAATGGGCGGAAAATGAACCGAATATTAGTGAGTGGATACGGGGGAAATGTAGACAGTTTGGATTTGAAGTTAAGAGTGAGGATGGGGAGTAGAAATTGCAATAGAAGCTGCGTCTTTAAAACCATTCGTAACAGCGTCTTCAAAACGTCTTCAAAAACCGCGATGCGACTTCTAAGTATTGCAAATTAAATTCAAAGTGTTTCACGTCGAGAACATAAAGACGTAGAAAGTTTTAAATTTGCCGTAAAAAAGATGCAATTAAAAGCTTTGAATTTATATGCAGAATATCAGTAGTAATTGCAAATTAAATTCAAAGTGTTGCAAACCGTGAACCAAAAGCAATAAAAAGTTTAGAATTAACTGTAGAAAGATGCAATTAAAGCCTAGAATTTATATGCGAAATACTAGAAACAATGCAAAATGCTTCAAAATGCGAACCTGAATCTTTAAAGAATTTAGAGTAAGCATTAGAGTATATGCAATTGAAAGACTCAAAGCGTTAGCACTAGATTCAAAATTAATTCAAATACTTGCAAGACATCGAATCCGAATAACAATATGATTTGAATTAGAATCAAAATGAGTATTCGCAAAACTCTTAATATTTGCAATTGTATCAATGTTATATTCAGTATAATTAATGCAGAATAAAACAATTTGAATACAATTAAGAGTATTGAGTATAGAGTATGCAGTATTCAGTGTGCTATTAAATGCTTTAGAAATATTCGCAGAAATATCCGCAATAAATCCTAAGCATATTCAAAACAATTCACATTAACATTCCAAATATCAAAATACTTCGAATTAGCATCAATATGATTTGAAGTAAACTTAGATATTTTTAGATTAATTATTTAAGCTTTATAACTAATACTATATCTCATTAAATTTGTAATATTAGTTTCATTTAAAACATTAAGCGTATGGTAGTATATATTAAAGACCGAATAACAAATGAAGTCATAGCAGTAACTTATGATGTATTTGTAGTATATGGAAACGAATTAATATTCACTAAACAGAAAGCAGCAAAAGCTATTGCAAATAGTTTAAGTGATTCAATATTATTCTTAGTACATAGAGAAGCAAAGCACCTTATCTCGTATTCAGCAGAAATTGATCAATCAATTGTAACATTAAATAAGAATTTAATTGCAATTGCAATGGACAGTGGAAACAAAGAGTATGAAATAAATCACTTAGAGTATAAAAACCAATTAGAACAATGGAAATATGACATCAAGAACTCTAAGAATAGTTGTAACTGATATTGAAGCAGAATGGTTAGTTCCAGTAACAGCATCAATATCATGGGTAGATTACCAATTAGTTCTTAAATTAACATCATCACGAACAAGACACGGAGTACAAGAGTTTCTTAGAAGAAACAACATACCTGTAACAGAGTTCGTAGATGAAAAAGAATTAATAGTAGATCCGAGTGAATTACAAGAAGTATCTATAAAAGAATCCAATATAACAACAAAGGAGCTTTTAGAGAGACTGAATGACGATGAGTATTAATCTTAATATTATCAATAATGGTTATAAGATTAACTATAGTATGTGTAAGGTATAATGTGACAATGGAAATATTGTGTCACAAAGATACCGAATGTATAGTATCAGATAAAACAATAGAAATAAAAGTAACATCAGATAAAGTAAGAAATAAAATCAAAGATTTTTGTAAATTCGCAAGAATAAGTGTAAAAGAATATCCAATTATTCATAAACTTGTAATATCAAGAGAATCAAAGAAGATATTCGTAAAGACTTTTAACAATCAGTAGAGCTTTCCAATCCCCAATAGGGAATAAGGACTGGAAGGAGCAGCATTTAGCATCCCTATAGTAATAACTTTAGAAATGGAAGATTATTTTACAACAGAAGAAATAGTAGGAGCATTAGTATTCATATTTTTAGCAATTGTACCTCCATTAATATTGGAGTATCGAGAGAAACATCGTAAGTAGTATTAATATTAATATTTAATAATTATGACATTTATAGGATTTTTATTTGTAGTATTAATATTATTTCTATTATTCCGTTTGTATATATACCATCTCGAATCAGAAGAACGTAAAAAGAAATATGAGAAGAAGCCTATAAAAATTAATGAGGAATCTTATGAGGAATCTCATGTTCAATTTCATTATTTTGATGAAGAGGATAATTGTATAGAAGATTATGAAGAATATACGAATCGTATGCAAGAAATATGGGGATATGATCCGTATAATGTTGAACCAACAGAAAGTTATTGTGAAAGATCAATACATATAGAATAATATTAAATTGCATTACCATTATGAGAAAGAAACTTCTCACAACCAAAGAAATTAAAAGATATATCAAGACACATGATACGATAGAAGAAATATTGTATTGTTTAGTGTTTTTCTTAGTACCATTTGTATTTTACTTAGCAGCACATTTCAAATATCTATTTGACTATGTGGAGGATGATAAACTTCAAGTGTACTTAGAAGCTGAAAAGAGATATTCCGTAGCAACAAGAATATGGTTATTAGCAATAATAGCAATACTCTTAGTAATACTGATAATAAAAATTTGACCGCCATATATTGAGAATGAGCCTTTATTTAATGGAGATGACCTTTCGGTTGTCTCCATATAATTAAGGTCACAGAAAGCAAATTCAAACGTTTTAAATGGCATTTTTCAAGTCTGACTTCCAGTATGGTAAAATCGGTTATAAATAAAAGTAAACGCAAAATTTTATGTTTGTAATAGTAGCATCAAGTGCAAAATCAGATATTGAATCAAAGGACTGTGTATGTTTAACTAAAGTAGACAAAATAGAAACATACTTTGATAAAACACGAGTTACGTTCGCATCATTAGACACAAAGAATGATGCAGAATATGAATTAGAAGGAGCAGATATAAACTATGAATTTGTGACTTCATTAACATTAGAGTTTAAACAAACACAAATAATCGCAATAATGCCTTAAAAGATGTATATACAAATAAAATCAAAATCATGTACAACATCAGTAATTGCTGTTGTATCTGTGAAAGAAAAAGATCTCAATGAGGTAGAAATAAAATTCAAAGATAAAGAAACATTAAAGTTAGCAAGACTAAACTTATCTAACGTAGGTTTAACTGTATCCGAACGTGCGTTTAGAAGAATGAGAATAAAAGGATACAAACAGTTATTAATTAAATAAATTGTAATTATGGAAGTACAAGTAGCACAAGTGAACAAAGCAACCATTAAGGATGTTATTAGTATTCGTAGCAATGATGCTAATAGCGCAGTAGTTGTATTTAAAGATGCAGCAGCATTTAATACAGCTAAAAAGATATTATCATCAGCTAAGATGAAATTTACACCATTACATGTGACACCGATGTTGTATCTACCGCAAGGTACAGCGTTGCTCGTAACAGTGTGAGTATATGGAATATTCTAAAAAGTTTCTATCTCAATTTAAAGTAGATGCAACAAACTATACGTATGTGCCAGTTGATAATCAACCACATGTAGTACCACTTATAAGAAAAGGTACAACAAAAAAGTTTGAAGCATTGGTATATGCAGAAGAATCATCTTTACGAGCATTTCAATGTGCAGCAATACAATGTGATTTAAAGTTATTACAAGACTGTCAAGGATGTCGATGTTTGCCGGGTGGACGTAAAGATGGAAAAGCCGTAGTATTTAAAATAGAATACATTTACCAAGTGCATGAACAGTGAGATATTTAAACCTAGCTTGCTTCCAGATAAGGACAAGACCGAGTTTGTAAAGCAAGTGCAGCAAGAGTACAAGCACATAGGTTCAATAAAATATAAACCGAGTTCAACATTATGGCAATTTAACACAGAAACGGGAGAATTAAAACCCGCAAAAGTAACAGTTAAAGAACAATTAGTATGGACGTCTAAAGGTGATTGTACTAAGAAGACACGTAGCGTCATTTACGAGGACAAATGCGTTTACATGTGGGCGTTAAATAGAAAGAACGCTGAAAAGAAGATCCTCAAAGTTATTAACAATGTAATTAGAAAAAGACAAGAGAATCAATGATTGTACATTTTATTATTTTATGGTTTACAATAGCATTACTAATTGTATTAGTTATGTTTTTAGTGGATTCAATAGGCTATATGTATTATCACCTAACGAAAATGGTTTGGTACGTTCAAATGATGATAATATTAGTGTTATCATTATTCATTTTAGGTGGAATAGTATTAATTGCATTCGCACTTGAATCATTTTGTTCAGTTGTAGATCTATTGCAAGACGTATCTGTAACTGTATTATCACCGAGATAAGTGTTTGATTATTAGGTTAAGTCAAAATTAATGCTTATCTTTGTAGGCTTTATGATGTTTGAGTTTCAAACGTAGTTATTAATCTATTTATTAATCTTTCTTATTATATGGCGAAAAAGGAAAATCTAAAGACATTTGTTATTCAACAAAGTGATATTGATAAGGCTATTAATTATCACTTAGATAAAGGCGGTAAAGATCATAGATATCTTGCTGATTGTTTAGAGCGTGAAATGTTTTACAGTTATTGCTGGGAAACTATTCATCGTTCTATTCGTCCGTGGGATGGCTTTCGGAAGATATTGAATACTGTTGTTGATAGTTTGTTTTGTGATATGCCTGCGATTACAATTAAAACAATTGCAATTGACGGTGATATTACGTTCCGAACTGCTCAATGCAATGGTGTGAGATAATGAGTGGTGAATGCAGTAATTGCGAATCTAGACAGCGTAGGGGTAATAATTCTCGTTGTCTAGTTTGTATTTATTTCAATCCTGCAATATTTAATAAAGGTTTTACTAATGTTAAATCACAGCATTTTATTACTAAAGTTGAGAAAGCAATTAAAAATGCTAAAGTATTCAGAGATAAGGCTAAGATTGCTGATTTACGACTTAAAGTTAAAGATGTTGATGAAGTTCTTAATTCAAATAATAATTCTCGTACATTTCAAGAAATATTTGATGATAAGAAAGAGCATTGGCAAAAACTTGGACTTAATGTTGCAGATATATGTGGATTTGAAGATGCACATAAAGAAGTTTCTGAAGTTCATGAAAGTGATAAAGGTAATTTCTATTTTACATTTCCATGTTCTACAAGACTTAGAAATAAATATGTTCGCATTTATGGAACTGATATTTCGACGAGAGCTGCTATTGAAAAGATGTATCCTGATACTGATTATATTCAATATGATTCTGTAGAATGGAATACTCCTAATAAATATACTCGTCGTAAACCTTGTGATTGTTATACAGAATGGATATAGAAAAAGCTTTTGAGAGTATTCAAAATAATCTTATTGTTACTAGAGAACGTGATCATTGTATGACTCAAGTTTGTCCTTGTTGTGGTAAATATAAGTTTAGTGCTAATCCTAGCAATGTTATGAGTAATTGCCTAGATTGTGGATATACTGTTATGAATAACAGAGGTACTATTGAGAGATTTAAAGGACAAGGTGTATTTGCACTATCTCGTGGTGCTAAAGGTGGTATCTTTTCAATTGTTGAAGGTGGATGGGAAGCCGCAATTGAAACACTACCTAAAGCTGTTGCAGATGCGTTTGATTGTACGATTAATGAACTTGATTATTGTATTCTTCATTCTATTAAAGATGATAAAGTAGTTACTATTGATTTTAAAGGTATGCTCTAAGTTCCGCCCCGTTCCAGTCCTATTTCCCTACTGGGGTCTGGAAATGCTACGTGGAGTGATGCTAATACTAAAGTATATATTATGACTGAAATAGACTTTATTGTTGGTGATAGAGTTGTTACCTCTAGGGGAATCTATGGTACTATTGTATCTATTGATGAGAGTGCTGATACTTCTCAAGTTAATATTGGTAGCAAAACTGTCACTCTGTATAATAATCAGTTATGGTCGGTTAAGAATCGAATTTCTGTTGTTTGTTATTATACAGATGGTTATGAAAATTATAATAGGCTTGTTACACTTCCTAAACAGTTTAAACTATATGACTTTACTAAGCCATTAGATAATGAATTGTTGGATTATTGTAAAAAGGCTATTACTAAAAGTGTTAAAGGTATTTTTACGATTACGAAAATTGAAATTTAAATATGAAAGCAAATCTTACTTATTCTCTTATCTCTGCTGATTTAAAGCAAGGGATGTATTTGTTGGTCAATGATCATCTTGGTTATGTTAGTCGTATGAATGGCGATGAAGTGATTATTTCGTTTTATTTCGAAGACGGTAAAGTCATTAAGCTTGCTAAGCAAACTATGACTCGTGAAGATGCTATTCGTACTTATGGCGAATCTGTGATCAAGTTGATTGCAATTGTTGATGGGAATCCTATTTCCATTAATCATCAGAATTATAAGAAGATTTTTACTCCTATGCTTACATTTGCTAAAGGTGCAGAAGAATCTTATATTGGTGAATTTATTCGTACTAAAGAAGGTCGTAATCCTCTATACGGTGAAGTATCTCCGGTTTATTCTATGCTTAAAAGTGGTGATACTGTTACTATTACAAGTCTTGAAGTTGTTGACCGTTACAGTTTGTATGATTCTACCAAAAGACTTGTTAAAGTCAAAGAAAAGAAATCCGGTTCTAAGTTCTTAGTTACTCGTATTGATGATGAGAAAGAAGAACTTCTTGTTAATCGTAACGATGTAACTCTTGGTGAAAAAGATAAATATGATTTATTTAATGTTATGAATTTTGATGCGTTAAAGAATCTCATTGCAAGCGGTGAAGCAAAGACTGTTGAAGCTAAAGGTAAAACAAAATCTGAAGCTAATTCTAATGGTAATGCTTTTTATCGTTTGCATAAGAGCAAATGGAAAGCTACTTATAGTAAACTTGAAGATCAAGATCATTATCAGTGGCTTGCTGTTCGTGAAGAAGATGAAGCAAACAATGAAGCTAAACTCGTTGTTCCTATCTCTGTTCCTATTACAAATATTCCGAAACATCAATTCAGTGGTTTCGATAATGAGTATTGGATTCCGGGTACAATTCGTGAAATGAATCAAGCTAGGGCTGATCTCAAGAATTTTGTTCCTTTTAGAGAAGGTCTTCCGATCTTTGGTAAACTTACTACTACTGTTCTTAATGGTAAAGAGTTTACTTATTTTCTTCTTGATAACATTAAACAAGAATCTGTTAATCACTACATCTTTAAGCATCGAGATATTACCGAGGAACGCCGGAGTGAATTAACCATTAAGAAGCTTCCTACGCTTTAATACAAGCTCGTAGAGGCACTTTTGTATTGAAATAAGCCAATTGGTCCATTTTAATACAAAATGTCTCTATGGGTCTAAAATGAGCCAAAATGAGGATAGTTAAAATCGAAGTGCCTGTTTATAGGTATGCTGAACTTAGTGATAGTGCTAAAGAAGTTGTTAAAGATCATATTCTTAGTGCTATACGTAATGTTCAAGATTTTACTGATTCTGTTAAGCATACTCTTGATGTTTTAGGTGTTGAAGAATCTGAGGTTTATTATAGTCTTGGTAATTGTCAAGGAGATGGTCTTTGTTTCACTGGTCGTATTACATGGAATAAAGCTATTGAGATCCTTTATATTAAAGAAAGTATTGCTAAGCTAGATAAAGACTTTATTAAGTCTTGTGAAGATTGTATTTATTCTATTAATTTCTATAAACTTGATAGAATGTATAATCATTGTAATACAGTTACTGTTGAATTTGAAGATAGTAGCTGGATGTATGCTGAGGATTTTACTAAGCTTAAAGATATATTTCTTACTTGGTATAAAGCTCTTTGTAATAAGTTTGAACATCAAGGTTATAAATGGTTTTATGAGATTAGTGAAGAAGATGTTGCTGAATATTGTAATAATAACGATATAGAATTTACAGCTGATGGAAACGTCTTTATTGAATCTACTTAAACCTTATGAAGATATTAGTATTGCTTTTCAACGTTATCTTCTCCAAGTCACTAATGGTAGCGGTAATTTTATTGAATTTGCTACTACATTATCTTGGCGAATGCAGTTGGGAATGGTTCTGGAGTTTCTCGATATTGTTTATGATGTCACAATTTCTATATTCCCTAACGGAGGAGCTGTTATCAAAAGTATTAACGGAAGACAAATGGTTGCTGATGTGTATACAACTACTGAACCTGTCCATCCGCTTGTTCGTTATTACAATACTATTGATGTTGCTTGTAAATACATTTTAAAACCCTTTTAAATTATGGATACTACAGATAAACCTAAAATAAAAATTAAAGCTGTAGGAGATACTGTATCTGGTATAGTTTATGTAACTGAAAAAGGTTCTTATCTTATAGATGTGAATTTTAGAGGTTATAATGATAAACATCCTGATTGTTCTACTATGGATTTACATGCTTGTTGTCCTAATGAACTTGATGGTGAACCTGATTATCGTCTTAAATCTGAAAGATTTGTTGTTGTAGATGAGTTCTGATTTTAATAAAAATGCACTACTTAGGTCTGCCAAACGTATTAATGTTTCTTATTTTAAAGAACAACAAGAAGATGCTATTAATGCTATTTGGCAATGGTGGCAATCACAATTCATAAGTTTTACTCTTAGTGGTTATGCCGGTACTGGTAAAACTTTTATCATGCGTCATCTTGTACGTTATTTGATAGTTGAAAAGGTTTGTGTTACAGCTCCAACTCATAAAGCTCTTCGAGTTCTTGAAAATAGTTCCGGTAAGAAAGGTATGACTATTCAATCTCTATGTGGTCTTAGACCTGATGTAGATATTGAAGATTATAACATTGAGAATCCTTCTTTTAAGGTTATAGGTGAACAGAAAATGAGAGGTTATAGACTTGTCATTATTGATGAGTGTTCTATGATTAATCCCGGTCTATTTAATCTACTTATAAAGACGGCTATTCAGTGTCGATGTAAGCTACTCTTCTTAGGGGACGAGCTACAGATACCATTCGTAGTAAAGAAGACGCATGGTGATACTGATACTATGTATAATCGTATTAGTCCCACTTTTACTCATACAGATTATCAATTTCGTTTAACACAAATTGTTCGTCAAGAAGTTGGTAATCCTCTTCTTGAATTGTTTGGTATTATTCGCTCTGATTTGATTAATGGTACTGCTAATTTCTATCAGTATATTCTTCAAACTCGTGAAGCTGTTAATGCTCAAGGTGAAGGTTTTACTATTATGAATAAACTTGATTTCCGTAATAAGGTTATTGAAATGTTTAGTTCTGATAACTTTAGTAAGGATATCAATTATGTTCGACTTATTGCTTTTACTAATGATTGTATTGGATTTTGGAATACTTTTATTCGTGATGGTGTTCTGAATAATCCTCAAGGTATGATAACAAAAGATGATATGTTTACTGCATATCGTACTGTATTTGATGAATACAAATCTCCTATTATTATTAATAGTGAAGATTATGTTGTTCATGATGTTAGGTATTATGTAGCAGATAATGGTCTTGCTTGTTATTGTATTACATTGAGATCTGCGTTTGATGGTAAGGTTACTCCTATGTTTAAGATTATTGATTTTTGGGATTCTAATAACATGGATAACTTCGGTGCTATGCTAAATGCAATTCATTATAAAGCTCTTACTGGTACTGATCGTAGTAGATGGTTTAGATACTTTAGATTTAAGGATATTCATCTTACTATGACAGACTATAGACTTAATGCTGCTAATAAGAATCGTCTTGTTGCCAAAGATATTGATTATGGTTACGGTATTACAGCTCATAAATCACAAGGCAGTACTTTCGAAAATGTTTGTATCGATCTTGATGATATTATTTATTTCCAGACTAAGTGGGGTAAGCGTATTAGACGTAACTCGGCTGAAGCTCTTAGACTTCTTTATGTAGCTATAAGTAGAGCTACTAAACATGCTTACTTAAAATTATAAATTGATATTATGCTTATAAAATTATAAATTGATATTATGCTTATAAGTAAAGAACAAGTTCAGAATATAGATAAGATTTATGTTCTGAAAGAATGCTGGGGAGGTTATTGTGGTATGGGTAGTAATCAACGTATTATTCATAATCGTTGGATGGTTCCTATTACTTGGGTTGCTGAGCAATGTTCTATGAGTGCTGTTCAAGTCCTCGAGGAACATTTGTTTGCTAGTGGTTTAAATGTTGATACTGTTGGTAAGATGGATTTCCTTAGAGAAAGAGCAAATCTTAAAGGATATGATCTTACCGCTGTTGTTTGTTCAACTCTGAAATACGAAGACGGAACTTCTGTTTATGCCGATACTACCGAAGAAGACAGAAAATAGATTGCCAATTTCTACAGATGTTTTGATTAATGGTATTGCTTTGACTATTACTAGATGTACGTTTCAAGAATATAAGATGAGGTATAATATAAATTCTGATGAATTTGATGATCTTGATAAAGGTTATGAATGTGTTTATAATCCTTATCATATTATATTTATACCTGATATTATGGCTATTGATATGTTTGATTTGTAAGGTGCAGATGCTCCGCTCCCTACCACTCCTTTATCCCTACTGGGGTTTGCAAAGTTTTACTAAATGTTATTGATATGGCATTAACTGATGAAGAATATAAAGCATTAAGTGAGACTGAATACATGATTGATGATGTTCTTGTTGAAGCTTCTCCTATTTCGTTTGGTGCTTATTGTGAAAAGTATTCGTTTGATTCTACCGAATATGATTGTGATGTAAAAGGATATGATGTTAAGATTTTTAGAGATGCTGAATCTTTTCATACTGTCTTTATGCAACGTAGTCTGTTTGAACGAATTGCTGCTAAAAGTAATTATTGATGCAAACAAGATTTTCTAATATGTTTGAAGATACGTCTGATGAATTACGTGAAGATGATTATTGTGATAAGTGTGATCTATGTGTGCGGAACTCTCTAATCCCCAGTAGGGGACAAGGACTGGAAGGGAGCGGAACTATCTTACATTTAGTTGCTGCTCCTAGTCCAGCCGATAGAAAGACTAAATACGTACTTAGTGGTAACACAGGTAAATTCATTAGACGTATTCTTGAAGATAAGAAATTACTTGCTTTATCGTATATTACTTCTGTTGTCAAATGTGGTACATCTCAGACTATTAATGCGAAAGCTATTGCTGAATGTTTTCCTAGACTTCAAAGAGAAATTGCTAGAGTTGAACCTAGCATGTTCATAACTTATGGTAAAGATCCATATTTTATTGTTAGTGGAGGTAAAGCTTTTCCTAAAGGTGGAGAAGGTATTGATGTGCTTCCTAATGGTAAGATACATATTTACACTATGAGTCTTGAATATATGCGTAAGAATAATGATTATAGTTATCTCGATAGAGCGTATGATACTGCTGTTATTGCTTATCGTAAATTTGTTAATCAATGGGTTATTTTAAAATAAATGGCTACTAATAAATCATCTACTACTAGTTGGATATACGATATTGAATGTTATCCAAATATGTTTGAGGTTGCCTTTATTCCTTATGGTATTCCTCAAGACGTTATTGATTTATATATTGCTGCTGATATAGCTAAGAATAAAGAAGATAAACGTCTTATTCTTGAAGCTATGGGTGTTAAGACTTTTATTATTTATAGAGCTTATCATGAAGATAAATTTGAACGTCAAAATATGACACCTGCTTCATGGGATGATTCTAATAATATTAGTAGTGGTATTGAAGGTCTTTATATGTTTTTTAAATCTCATAAAATTATCATTGGTTATAATAGTTTTAACTATGATATGACTATGCTTGATATATTTATTCATTATGCTCCCGCATTTGATTGGAAGACCGGTCTTCGTGAAGATACTTATGGTAGGAAGCAACATATAACTGAATTTCTATTCGAGCATTCTCAGAAAGCTGTTGATAAGGATATGGGTGGTAAAACGTATCGTAGACTTCTTGATTTTTATAAAGGTCGTAGATATTTTCGTCCTTTTACCGATTTTGATATTCAAAAGATTCTATATCTTGATGCTACATTTGTTGCTCTTAAAGCTGTTATGATAGTTCTAAAATGGTATCGTATTCAAGACTTACCTATTCATTGGAGTTATCGTATTAAACGTGATGAGATAGCACTTGTAACAGATTATAATATTAATGATGTTCTTGGTACTGATGCTCTTGTTAAGAATCAACAGAAAGAATTAGATCTTCGTGCTAAGCTAAGTGAGATGTATGCTATTGATCTACGTAATATGTCTCGTAGTTCTATTGGTAAGAATCTAATGACTAAATTCTATTCTGAATGGTCAGGTATGCCATCTTATGAGTTTGTTGATCTTAGAACTGAACGTAGTGCTGTGCCTATTGGTAAGATTGTTAAGGATAGTATTACATTCAAAACTCCTTTTTATAGGAAAATACTTGAAGCTATTCAAAGATATAGTATTTATATTGGTTTAGGTACGGCAAAGCAAAGTGAATTAAAACGAGAAAATATCGCTAATGGTATTGTTGTTACTACTTGGAAAAAGAGTTTTCAATCTCTTGAGTTTTTATCTCATGATAAAGGTTATACTTTAGCCAAAGGAGGTCTTCATAGTAAAGATGATCCTAGAGTTATATGGGCTAATCCGGGTGAAGCTCTTGCTGATCCCGACGTTGCGAGCATGTACCCGAGCTTCATTGTTAATTATGGTGTTAGTCCTCATCATCTTTCATCTAAAGTTTTTCTAGGTATTGTTGAATGGCTTAGAACTACTCGACTTGATGCGAAACATAATGGTCGTAAATTAGAAGCTGATGCTTTAAAGATTGTTATTAATCGGATTTATGGAGCATTAAATGATGCTATGGATTATTTATATGATCCTGAGTGTACTTATACTGTTACTATAAATCTGCAATTATTATTATGTAACTTAATTGAATCTTTCGAACTTAATGGTTTTGATGTATTATCTGCTAATACTGATGGTTTACTTATAAGACGTCCTAATGACAGACTTGATTTATTTAATCATATCTGTAAAGAATGGGAAGATTATAGTAAACTCAGTTTAGATACAGAAGTATTTGAAAAGTATTGTAGAAGTGCTGTTAATGATTATATTGCTGTTGGATATGGTTTCTATGATGCTTTACAAGAATATAATCGTTGTGGTGTTTGGATTGATTCTAAAGGTAAAACTTACGCTACACGTCAATCCATTGAAGATAAATTTATTAAGTTTAAAGGTTATTTTCTTCAAGATCCTGAATACAATAAAGGTTTTGTTTATCCTGTTGTTAAGAAAGCTCTTAAAGAATATTTCCTTTATGGTGTTGATATTACTGAATTTATTAGAAATTATATCAATACTTCTCGTACTGCCATTTATGATTACTGTTTTAGTCAGAAAGTTGCTGGTAAATATACTACAATTTATAAGACAGTTAGAGATGGTAAACCTGTTTATATTAAGTGTCAAAAGCATAATCGTTTTTATATTTGTAAAAGTGGTGGAGGTGCTATAACAAAAGCTATTGTTCCTGATTCTGATAATATAGCGTATGGTGATGATATTAGCGGAATTATTGTTGAAGAAGAGAAGTCGCTTGTTGCTGATCAGAGAGTAGCTTTGTTTAATGATTACGAATATAAAGAAGATTATAATATTAATTATGGTTTTTATATTAATGAAGCCTATAAGATTCTTTATGGTAATGGTAAAACAGGTAAAGGTGAACGTCGTGGTATTAATAATAATAGTAATAACTTGTTTAGTTGATAAGATATGAAGAGAGATAGAGCTGTTATTTATAAAGATTTTTATACCAATAAATTCTTAGCTGTTAAAGCTGTTATTGTTGTGTATTTAGATGCTGCCTTTGAAGATTTCTTTAATCAATATCCTTTCAATAGTAAGAACTTTAAAGATTACGACCATGATAAGATGCTTAAACATATTGTTTTTGATCTTTGTCGTATCATGGGTGATGCTGGCTTTAGGTTATATGAATTATTAACTGATTATGTTGATGATGTATATAATCGTAATGAGATAGAACAATGCGCTAGAGCTGTTCTTGATAATATTAAACTTACAGATGTTAATTAAGATAGATGAAAGATTACGATATTTCTGAAAAATATAAGCGTATTTATCAGGGTATTCTTAAATGGAAACAAGCTGGTTATAAAGGTCTATTTCAATATACTGAACGTATTGATATTCCTCTTGTAATTAGTGAGGTTATTCAGCATGTAGCTAATCAAGTCGAAGCTGATCCTTATGTTCACATTGTAGTTCCTGATATTAAAACGAAAGATTCTCTTCGTAAACGCATTGTTCATACAGGTGTAGTTATAGATTTACTTAAAGATTTTATTGATCGTATCACTAAAACTTGTAAAGGTAAAGATATGCTATATGCTGATACGTTTGTGATGCTTGATTGTACAAATGAAGCTTATCATAAAGATGATACTTATTTCAAGAAGTTGAAAAAAGTAGCTGCTGATAGGTTTTTATTTGTTACTACGAAAAAGATTCCGGTTAATATGTTAAAAGCGTTTACTGCTTGTGGTATTCCGGTTGTTGATACTATAACTAAAGGTATGGCTTTGGAAGAAGGTTGGATTTCTCCTTATATCATATATAATGTTGGTATTGAGTTTACAAGTGAAGAAAAAGAGTTATATAAACAGCTTACTGAACAAATCTCTTCTATGCTTTCTATATTTAAAGGTAAAGCTAAGATGGTAAATTATGAGTTTAGGAAGTTTACTCATCTACGTATGGATATGGTAGAAGATGATATGGCTCTTATTAAAGCTTGTCACATGGGTGTTAATTATGTAAATAATCTTACTGATAAAGTAGAGCATATACATAGTGAAACAGTACGTAACATGGTTGCTGAAGTTATGGGTTGGAAAGCTAATCTTGATCTTTCTAATGACTATAATAAGCAAGTAGAAATGTATTGGAATCCCTACAATATACTCACTCGTACTAAAGCATTTAGTGATGCTATTGAGAAACGTTTAGAATTATATAATAATAATCTTAATAAGAGAGAAGCTATTGCTACTGCTATTAAGAATATTAAAGGTAAAGGACTTGTTTTAAGTAAGACTCGTTCTATTACTAATTTTGTTGAGACTTTGGATTACTGTATGTGTTGGTATAAAGGTATGACTTCTAGGATTTGTTATGATTTCAATGGTCAGCCTTATACTTATACTACTGGTGCTAAGAAAGATGAACCTAAAGTATTTGGTGATATTGGTATCCGAAAAGAATGTTTAAAACATCTTGAACATGGTGATGTTTCTGTTATTGCTACAGATGAAGTTGCTAATGTGGTTTTTGATGTTAAGGATCTTACTACAATTATATGTACCTCTCCATATTGCAACCCATTTAAGACCATTTCCGACAAGAAAGAGGAACAACCATACATAAATAAGCCTACTATTATAATATGGCTTTATATGCAAGATTTCGCACTCGATTCGGACGATTACCGCACGTCAAAAGAGAAAGAAAAGCTCATTGATGCGCAGAATAAATTTACTACTGATATTGTCTGGACTAACGGCATTAAAGATGTTAAATTTTAATTTTTGATGATTTAGTGCTTACTATTGTTGCACATGTCAAAAATATTATCTACTTTTACCAATGAAAAATAAAGACAAAGAAAACGACAAAATGAGTGAAGAAGTTATTACAGATGATGCTACGAAAGACGGTGCTAATGCTACTACTAATAAAGGTGAAGTTGTAAAAGCTAATAGTGGAGCTGTTGCACAAGCAAATAAAGATGTAATTACTCGTAATCTCGCTGTTCTTGGTGAATATAGAACTTTTGCTGAAAGTCTTATAAATACTGATCTTGGTGCGAGATTTAAAGAAAATGTAACTAAAGATGGAACTGTCACTGAAGTTATTAACATTGATAACATGGTTACTTGTTTATTAACTGGGCAGGAATTAGGTCTTTCTCCTATGACTTCTCTAGCTTATGGTCGTAATCTTAATCTCGACGCTATTCAAAAGGTTGAACTTGGTAAAACTCTTGGTCTTTCTGTTACTGCTTCTTTAAAGAATATATTCTGTTTTGAAAGTGGTGGTACTAGACAAGTTTATACGGGAATTAATGTTGTTGAAGGTTGTCTTAATAAACATCATATTGATATTGAGATTGATGAAGACTTTGTTCCCGTATATGAATATTTTAATGTTCAGCTAAGTAAACCTATTATTGAATTTAAACCTGAACGTCACATTGATATTGATGAATATAATGATGATTATGTTCGTAAAATGATGGCGGAACAAGGTATGATTCCTGTTACTCGTATTGTTAAGACTTATCGTACAACGGTTACTCTTGTTCGTAAAGGTAAAAGAACTACAATTTCTTATACTCTTCAAGAAGCTATTGACGCTGGTCTTAAATCGGGTAAAAACTCAATTACCGGTGTTGATGTTAAAGGTAAAGATAATTGGGATAAACACACTCGTTCTCTTATGAGAAAAATGGCGATTATGATCGCTGCTCGTATCTGCGCTAATGATATTCTTAACGGAATGTATTGTGATATTGAACTTAAAGACGTTAAATCTATTAATGATGATTACGTTGATGTTCAATATGTAGAAGCAGATGATAACGCAAATTATTAAAGAATAAATACCGTTTGTGGTAGTGATATTGCAAACATCTATCTTACATAAACTATTAATAAAGTTAAAGTCATGGAAAAATTTAATTTTGATTTCTTGAAAGCTGGTATCAATGAAGGTCGTTTTGAAACTGTAACTAAAGCTGCTAAAGTGAGTGATGAAATTCGTCCTGAGTTGGTGGTGAACATCTCCATTAACAAGATGTGTATTAACGGTCTTGCATCTAAGATGCTTAACATTGAAACAGGCGACTATATGAAAGCTATGGTCTTGACTGCTGATCAATGTGAGAACAATGTGAACAAGAAGTTCTTCATCATGGTTTCTAAAGTAAAAACTGACGACATGATGACGCTTGCTGCTGTCGGTAAAGCTAAAGGTGTTGGTCGTAAATTGTTCTGCTCTTACGCAGCTTGCTACTCTCAATTCTTGCAGAATACTCCGGATGCACAAGCTATCACCGCTGATAAGTTGGCTGAACTTGGCTATGCTTACGGAATTGATAAGAAAGATTCTGAGGGTAAACCTTACACGAAGTACACCGCTAATCGCGAGGTTCACTACGAATTGGTTGATACCGGTATCGACTATCCGAACTCTGACGGCTCTATGTTACGTATCTGGGCTTGTGTGAACGCACAGATTATCGACCGTCCTTACGATCCGTCTGTTGAAGCTGAAACTGCTGACGATGTAGAAGATAAAAAAGCTGATGCACCGGAAACTGTAGCCGATACCGCAAATGCTGAAACTGCTGCTAAAACGCAGGATGAAACCGCTGGTGACGGGGATGATATTTAATCTATATCCGTGACAACACATTGCTTAGCTAAGCAAATCTATCTTACAGAAAGAGGGACTATTAAGGTTCCTCTTTTTTTTACTCTTTAAATTACTTATAAAATGAGTGAAGTTAATAAAAGTCAAGCTGCTGTCGGAGTTATTAATTTTGGTGAGGTTGTAGTTACCCAAGACAAGAAGTTTAAACCTCGTGAAGAGTTCAACAATTTGTGTCAGGCACATCTCGTATCTGTTGAGATAAAAGAAACCGAAACTCCTAAAGTAGATGAGAATGGTGTTGCATCCACCTATGAGTATGCCGGTATTCCTGTAC
>ERZ824488.1636-NODE-1636-length-23367-cov-3.263169_pt1 | contig 23367 bp, 33 predicted proteins | sample MGYA00519936_ERZ824488 | MGnify/ENA primary metagenome ERZ824488 (study PRJEB31778, sample SAMEA3449153) | human gut metagenome | biome: human gut; feature: human-associated habitat; material: faeces | place: United Kingdom | collected 2010/2012 ... | reverse complement strand
AGATGTCAGTATTATCTAAAGTAATATACCCTAAACATTTTCTGTCATCTCTAATAATTGTCTCTTTCCATTTATCAGAAGTTTTAATCATATTACTCAACTCCTCTAAATGCAGTTAAGCTAAACGACATCGCATCATATAATATAGGTTTAGTAGTTAATAATTTTGGAGTTCGGTCATTACATACAAATTGCATTTGTCTATAATTACCTATTTCCGGATCGAAATATTCTAAGTTAATTGGTATTGCTCTTAAATGTTGTAATAATTCTGCCATTTGTTGAGTGTTATAACCAGCTGGAATTTTTAATTGAGGTTTAGCAAATGAACCAATTCTGTCAACATTTAATACACCTTTTGCACTACGTTTAGTAGTATCTTTCATTAAATCTAATGTTGGTAATTCTCCTTCTTCAATTTTAGGTGGAATATAACCATCATCAGTAAATTTAACTAAATAATCTATTGAATCTAACATTGTTACACCTCCAATAATGTTTTTCCAGCATCATTTTGAGCAGTATTAATTTTCTTAATAATTGTTTTACCATCTTCATATTTAACTCTAATAGTCATATCAATTCCTTCTTGTGCAGAAGATTGTTTTGTTTCTTTTAATGCTTTAACCATAGTATCATACATCATATCTCTTGGTGAAACGATTTCTGGATTTGATTTTGCTCCTGAATATTCACCAATCTCAGCTACCATAGGTTCTTTAGCAACTGTTCCACTAGCTAATCGTGGAATGTTTAATAGAGATAATTGTCTGATTTCTACACCTGGTATCGCGTTAATAATTTTAATAGCTACATTTATTGCTTTTATAAAACCATTAATTGTATTTTGTGCAAATGAGATGATTGAGTTTACAATACCTCTTATTACACTAACAAATACATCTGCTATACCACTAGCAATTCCACTAATAAAATCCCAAATATTACTAAATATATTTTTGATTGTTTGCCATATAATACTAAATACTGTTGTGATTGTATTTTTTAAACTTTCAAATGCTCCTGCAATATCACCTTGAAGTATTTTGGAGATAAAATCCTTAATACCATTGAATATTGTTTTGATTATATTCCAAATTCCATTAAATACATCACTAACTGTATTAAATACTAATTTGAATGCACCAACAATAATATCTATTATTACTAATTCTACTAATTCCCATATACTATTCAACACTGCTTTAATAACATCCCATATTAACATTACTATACTAGCTATTAATTCATATAAACCTCTAACTAAACCACCTATAACACCTATTATAGATAATATTAATCCATAAATTGCTATACCTAGTTCTTTTATAGTTTCCCAAATAGCTTTTGCGACAGCGACAATTTCATCCCAAAACATAATTACAAATGCTATAATAGCGGCGATTGCTATACCCCAAGCACCTGTTAAAATTGCGATTGTAGCTACTACAACTAATAATATAGCTGTTATTAACTCCCAATTGCTTTTAATAGTTTGCCATAATGGACTATTTGCAAATTCTTCCATAGAAGCTTTAAATGCATTTAATCCTTCTAATTCCTGGGTATCTATTCCTAAACCTGTGAAGTCTGGAGCAATTGCACTAGCACCTCCAGCATCTTTATCTTCCTGTAATATGTTGAACTCATCAAATGGTGCAGTACTATCTTGTGCTGCTTTAGCTGCATTTTTAGTATTTTTGGTTAGAGATTTCATACTTCCATTTATACCTTTTAATGCTATATTAGTTCCAAATAACGCATTTATAAATGTTGTAAAATACCCTATACCAAGAATAACCCAATGTACTAATTTTTGCAACACACCGACTGCAATTTCAGCATATGGTGCCAATGATTGAGCTAATGCTTGTGATATACCTTCTGTTTTAGCTGTTAATGTATCTGATGAACTAATATATGTTCTCATTGCTGATGTAACATATCCAACAGCGGTTCGTATACCAACGAGCGCTAAACCAAATCTCTTTAATGATTTAAAACCTTTCTTAAATGAACCATTAATATTATCACCTGCTTCTGTAATAGCTTTATTACTATCTTTCATATTTTTACCAATATCTTTAATATTGTTAGATTGAATAGTTTTAAGTGTATTTTTTAGCAATGATAATCTAGTTCGTAAATTTTGAGTGTCAACTCCTGTTTCTTTAATTACTGCTTTTAAATCTGCAATTTGCTTTTTATTAATCTTATTATTCGCTAATTTAGATAATTCTGTTTTTAGTTGCATTGCATTTATCTTAGATTCATTTAATTCTAATGATACTTTATCAAACAATTCTTTTAAACTAGTTTCATCTAAATTATTTAATTCTGAAGCAAATTCATCTAATGGAAGTCGCATCATTCTAATACTATCACTTGTTGATTTAATATCATCATTAATAGTATTAATTGGTTCTTTCATACTGTTAAATTCTTGTTTTGCTTGAGCACCTAATCCTTTTAAACTACTAAATACACTACCAATAGTTTGTTTTAATGTATCTAACGAACTAGCATCAGTTTTTTGTAATTCATCTTGTGCTTCATGCAATTTATTAACAGCACTATCAACAGATTGTTCCAATGGTTTTTTATCTGCAGTAAGTTTAACATTTAATTGTCCAACATTTTTACTCATTTCGCCACCTCCTTTTGTTTTTTCAATTTTTCAATTTGTCTTTCTATATTTTTAGATTTTTCAACATCTACAGGAGAGGTATCTTTATGTTTTTTATTAGCTGAACGTCGTATTTTATTTATATAGTATTCTAATTTTTTAGGTTTATGTTTACTATTATTAAATGCAGCAGTTTGGTATGCTACTGACACAATATATTCTTGGTCACGCACTAATTTTTGATTATAACCAATAACATAATTATTGAATTCCCATAAGTACATATCTTCTATTTCATTTGGTGTTAAACCAACAGATGCACCTAAACGTATTAAATGTTCTATAAAATCTATGCTTGAAGACGAGCTTGTTTTGCTTTCTTCTCCAACAACTTTTTTTCTATTTCTTCCTCACTTAATCCAGGGTATTGTAATTGTTTTACAAACCAACCTACATAATCATATAAGTCTCCCATACCACATGTGTCTAATACATAATCTTTGAATTCATTTTCATTAACAACATTTTTATCTAATCCACAATATAGTAAATTCAACATATCATTAACATCTAATTTTTCAATATCATTAATTAACTCACTATAGTTTTTACCAAATTTACTTTTAATTTTAACACATGTTCTTAATCTACAATCGAATTCATATTCCCTTTCACCTATTTTTAATGTCATTTATATCTTTCCTTCTTTCTATTATATTAAAAGGCGAATTTTACAACTCGCCTAATTTTAATCGCCAGTTGTTAATGTAATAGCATTACTTCCAGCAACTGATATTGATAAACTAACATTACCATCAGCTTCATCTGTGATTGTTAGTGATTCAATATAACCAGTACCTTCCATAAAGATTGTTTCTGTTATACCAAATCCAAAAGTTAATAATGTTCCATCTTCGAAAGCATTTATTAATTCTTTTTGTCCTGAATCTGTAGCAAAATCTACAGCTCCATCTGCGGAAGCACTCCAATCTTTAATACTTGGTACTTTTTCTTTATAATCATTACCGAATGATACAACTTCGATTATATCTTTACTAAGTTCAACTTCCCAAGAGCTCATATGTGCAAGAGCTTTTCCACTTACTCCTGAACCTACTTTAATATAACCTGTTACACCTGTATATAACATTATTTCCCTCCTTTTTATTTATTATCAATTTGTATTATAAAATTGATAGTAAATTCATATCGATTTTTTGTATCTCTACCTAAAGGAATAACATCACCAGTTTGAGATAATTTCATTATAGTTTTATCACCATATTCACCTGATACTTTTTCTAATATTTCAATTTGTTTATTGATAATATCTAAAGCGTTAAAATATGATTTATTTCTAACTCTTACTTGTATACTAGGTTCTTTTACAGTAGGTTTAAATTTACCTAAACTTCTTGTAGGACTATTTCCACCTGTAAAATTTAATACAGTAATATTATCTGGTGAATCAGGTACTTGTCCATAATTAACTGTACCGACAAGTGTATCACCAATTGCTTCTAGCATTTTTTGCATTATTTATCTACTCCTTCCTTTGTTTTTCCAGCTACAATATCAACTAATTCATCTATATTATTTCTAAATGGTTCTTCTAAATATTTCGCTTGTCCAACATTATGTTTAAAATCTAAATCTTCATGTTGAATTGGAGCATATTCATAACCATTTTCAGGATTAACAGCTTCATATGTAACATATACATCATTATCTATATCTACAACTTTTCCGCTCGCTTTTAGTCGACCTGTATCAACTGGTACTAATGGTTGAGATAATTCTAACAAATGTTCTCCAGCTTCATGTAAACCTTTAGTTGTTGCATTTGTAATATCATTAATTTTTTTACTAAACTGTTTTTCTAATTTATTAATACCTTTAAAAGTCCATTTACTCATAAATATACTTTATAACCTACAACAGTATTATCAAATAATGATTTCCATTCATGTATTTCTAATACATCTTTATCATCTATATTATCTAATTGATTAATCTTATTAAATGTATATAATGTAATAGTACTAACAACATCTTCATTATTAGGTGTTTTAATAACTCTTGTTTTATATACTTTACGACAACTTATTGTTGTAGGAGTATCAAATACACGCTCATTATATGAGTTTGTACTAATGCATTTTTTCAATACTGCATTATCTACAAAGTGGGATGTTAATAAATCCTCTCTCATAATATTCACGCTTTCTAAATTGAGGTAATTGTTTAAAACTATTAAATGCACTTAATAAATTTAATGGATAACCTTCAAAATTATCATCAGTATTTAATGTATAACTATAACCATCCATAGATTCGCTTTTAACCGCACTTAATTTAATAGTTGAATTTTTATAATTAACCATTGATGCTAAGTCAGTTTCACCAATATTAGCAAATGATAATTTAATTATAGAACCATTGAATGATTCGTCAAATAATTTACCATATACTTCTATAGAGTTATTAGTTATAGCTTTTACAACATATATTTTAGTATTATTTAATGATTTATACAATTCAATGTATGAACCTTCAGTTATTTCACTTGGAACATTTTTATTAAATTTAATAATATTATCTTTTATTGTAAATGTATCAGAAACACCAATAGAAGTTATAAACGCTCTGTTGGTGTAATTTCTGATAGTATTTAACACATCAGGTAATAATGTTCTTACTTTATCAGCATCTACTCCAGCATTAATTGCTATATTTTCAATGTCGAACATATTATCACCTCACTATTTCTTATTTTTTTCTTTAACTTCAACTTTACCTACAATATAACCATAATTTTTAGCAGCTAACTTAACAGCTCTTTCTTCTTCAATAGTTATATTTTTACCAGCTATTTGTAATTTATTATCTTTGTCGAAGAATTGATTAGTAATGTAAAAATTAACCATTAACTAATCACCTCTTATTCTTGTCCAGTGATAACTAATTTACCATGATAGAATTCTGGTCCGTGGTCTAATCCGAATTCAGCATAAATTTCTTTGCTTGAACCACCACGTTGAGATAAATCTTTAATTGTGATTACTTCACCAGTTTCTTTATCTCTTGTAAATACTGGTTTAACAAATGCGATATCTGCTAATAGTATAACATTATTTGGAACATCATTATCTACAACAACATAAGCATTTACACCAAAGTCTGTAACGATTAAGTCTACTGATACCCCACCAACGAATCTATTTCTATCTACTTCTGTTAATTTTTCAGATTTGAATAGCTTAGAGATTTTTTGTTTGTTAGCTGAGTTTACGAAAATTGTTGGTAATTCAAATGCACCATTATCATAAACTTTTCTAATCATATCATTTAATTCATCTGCTGTAAATGCAGCTGCAGCACTATTAACTATATTAGTTTCAATAGCAGCTATAATACCTCTAGTTTTAATAGGTTTACTTGAATCTGTTAAACCTTCAGCACTATATACACCATTTAAAGCAGTGTAGTTCATATCTCTCTTCATTTTTTCTAAGTGTAATAAGATTTGTAATGCTTCTTCAGATGTTTCTTCTGGAGTCATACCAGCAGTATTAATACCACTTAATCTTCCAGATGCTCTTTCTCTTAAACGAGAAACAGTTACATCTTCTTGGAAAATTTGAATTACGTTTTTATCTTGTGATAAACCGAAATATGTAGGTTTTCCAGCACCAACTGATTGAGCTTCACTAATATTAGGTTGAGCACCATCACTCATAGCGTATCTAACAGATATAGGGAATTCTGGGTTAGTAGTGATTTCAGCATTTGCTCCATCAGTACCACCAATTAAAGTTAAGAATTGAGTTTTATTAATGTTTGAGTTGAATAACATACCTAAGAAATTAGGAGTGTTACTAACATATGCATTTCCTTCGTTCATATTCTTTCATTCCTCCTTATTTTTTATTATTTTTTAAAAATTTAGCTATAACAGCTTGATAATTTCCTGCTTCATAATCAGTTTGATAATCAATATCAGGATTTTGAACGTCTTTATTTTGTGATTTTTTGTATACATCACCTTTAATAAATTCTTTACCAAAATAGTTTGGTTTTAATTCTTTTAATGATGCAACTATAGCTTTAGCATCTTCTTTAGATATTTTACCATTGACTAAGTCAAATGCATCTAAATCAACATAATTTACTAACGCATCTGCATCAAATACCTTTTCATCATTTAATATCTTTGTTAATTCATTAACTTTATTACTATATACCTTATCTGCTTCTTGAGCTTGTAATTTCTTCTCAATTTCTTCTATTTTTTTAAGCGCTTGTTCAGCTTTATCTAATTTATCTTTAGCTTCATCTAAATCTTTTACACCTAAATCTTTAAATACTTTTTCTCTAGCTTTTTCTTCTCTAATTTTAACAAATGATTTTTTATTTTCTGATTTTTTAGTTTCACCACCATCATTATTAGTGTCATCACCTTCATCAGAACCTTCATTTTGTGGGTCTTTTACTTCTTCATCGTCAATTTCTTCTTCAGCAAATCTTTGGATGTTTAATTTCATAATATATTCCTCCTCTGTTTTAAGTCCATCGACTAATTCCGGTATTTTATTAGTGCTCCGTAGCCACACCAATTTAGTTTAATGACTTTTTAATCATTGGTCGGTCTAATAATGCATTCAGTATCGCATCTGCAATTAATATCTTCAGATGCAATTCCGAATAATCCTGGTCCTTTTGTTTTATAACCATCTATTATAAAATAACCATCTTCTCCAGCTATAATACCATCTGAATGTAAGTGACTAGGTCTAGGTACTTTACTTTCAAAAGTATATAACCATTGAAGTGTTGTTTTATAACCATCTTTGTTTAATAGCTCTATTGCTTCCAATTTAGCCATTGTTCTTGTTCTAGTGTATTCTGTTCTAAAGGTTCTAAGTGTTTTAGCACCATCACCTTTAGTTTTACCATACACTTTTTTGTATACCATATTTTTTATTCTTTTATTTATCATAGACATATCTTCATTTGATTTAATAGTATTTACTATTTTTTTAATTAACTTATTTTTATTTCTAGTTAATTCAAATGATACACTATGTTTGGTATTTCTATTCATTAATATTGATTTAGTAGTTGTTCCACCTAATGTTTTTTCTATATCTGCAATATCAAACAACAATTTACTATTTCTATTTATATTATCTATTAATTCTTTAATAATTAATCTATCTAACTCATCGTACATATCATTAATTATTTTTATAACTTTTTTTTCTAATAATTTTATTGTAGTAATATCTTTAACTGCTTCCAATAATAAATCTAAATGTGATTTATAAATCTTTACTATCTTTTTTTGGATTATTATTTCCTTTTGGTCGTTTGTCTTCTTCAGAGTTTTGTTCATCTTCCTCTGTTCCGTCAATGTCTTCATCTTTATCAACCTCTTCATCTAATTCATTATAATCACTTTCAATTTGTTTTATTTCTTCTTCAGCATCTTCAACAAATGGGTGATGAGATAGAGCTGTTTTTTGAGATATAACATCAATACTATCATTAACCATTTGAACTACTTCTTTTTCATTAATTATCATACTTCTATCAAATATAAATTTAATATCATTACTATCATAATTATTTATAGATATTCCTGAAATATTCAAATAAGTAAATATTAAATTAAATAAATCATTTAATGCAGCTTGTCCATTTTCTTCTAAGTCATCACATTTTTCATCTAATGGTCCATAACTCCATTTTAATGCAACTCCACTAGCATTACCTAAATTATCTCGATCAGCGAAATTAATACCTCTACCAAAACGATAGATATTTTTTTCAGCTTTATCATATAATTTTTCTCTAGCTTCAGTAGGTATTTCAACTGTTTTATTATCTACTTTACCACCTTCACCAACATTAATAGCTTTTTTAACTTTTAAATCATGCATAAATTGACTTATAGACTGACCTTGATAATTCTCCAAAATCCAAATTGCATCTTGAATATCATCTACATTATTAGCTAAATCAGATAAATTTATATCTAATATATCTATAAAACATCTTATTGGAGTTAATGCATCAATATCATCTTCATTATATTTCCACATTACCCAAGGTATCTTATTCCAAGATAATACTTCATTTGTTTCAACATCAACAGGTATTTCTTCAATTATAGATGTTCCATTAGCTGTTTCTTTACTAATAACTTCATTTGTAGTATACTTAGTTACTTTAGTAATTAATGGTGAATTAGGTTCATACATTTTATAATTGAATCCTTTTTCACTAATATAAGTATCTTTATATGTTTCATCAAATACTTCAGCATATTTAATTTCTTTTTTCTTACCATTTTTGTCATATTCATATTTACTATATAAATAAATTAAACATGTTAGCTCATCATAATCATCTAAGAAATAAATTACTTGTTTTGAATTGATGTTTAATAGTCTTAATTTACCATTATTATCTACAATTACTCTACTCCAACCAATTTTATATTTTTGAGCATTTTTAACATTTTCTTGATTGAATTTACCCCAATCATTGTCTTTATATAATATATCATCTATTAAATCTTTAACTTTTTTAGTGATTTTCTTATCATATTCAGTTTTAACTGGGTTACCAACCAAATAATCTTTACATTGATTAATTAATTCATATAGATAACCATGTGCTATTTTATGATTAGCTTTAGAAAGGTCATCTGCTAAATATGGACATTCTTCTTTAACTGTTTCACCATTTACTACTTTTTCTATTTCGTCATATAACATCATTTTCTTACTACGATTACTAATTTGAATGTTTTGTGATTTATAATATTTATCAACATCACACATTTCTTTATAATCAGCACTACTATAAAAATCTTTTATAATTGTATTTAATATTTTAGGATTATTTTGTATCGTAGCTCTATTAATATTAGTTATTTTATTACTATCAACTTTAGGATTCGTAATTACAGATGTTAAACTAATATCTGGATTATTATTTTGCTGCATTATTATTCACCTTCTTTTTCTTCAATTTCAGAATAATATGCCCAAGTAATTTTATCTCTAGTAAGATAATATTCCATATAATCACCATTATCAATTGAATGATTAATAATTATTTCACCAGACTTATTCATTACTAATCTTGGTATATCTTTAATGTCTTCTATTTCAACAACAGCATAATCATCATTGTTTGCTTCATATACTATACATACTTTATCTTTCTCATTAAATTGAATGCTAATACCACTATTTAGTATTATTTTTGTTTGTCTTTTTTTCATTTTTCTCATCTCCTATTCTTATTCCTAAATCTCTTAATATTCCATCATATATTTTTTTATATTGTTCTTCACCATATAATGCTACTAATACATATCTTAACATAGCATTGTTTACTTGAGTAGTAATATTTATATCGTTTACCATCCAGCTGGCCTCCTTTGTTCTAATTCCATTCTATATCTAGTAGCGTCTGTTGTGTGATTGTCTTTATCTGCTAATCTACACAAGACATTACCATTTTTATCAACATCATATTCAGCCATACTAAATTCTCTAGCTGAATTAGGACATCTAATATCATCGATTATTATTTCATTTAATTCTTGTAGAAATTTTGTTCCAGATTCTACACTACCTGGTCCTTTCTTAGCTTTAATAGCTCTTTTTAATCCACAATAATTCATTTCACTAACACTCTTAGGTTCAGCTGAATCACACACTATATATTCATATACAGCATTAGGGATTTTAAGTATTCTATCAGCTAATTCTCTATTTAGCATTTCAACTCCATAGATTTCTTGAAATATATATAATTTTCTTCGTTTTTTATCAAAGTGACTACGTACATATGCTGCAGGGTCATTTGCAAAACCGAAGTCTAATCCTCCAGCTATATTATCGAAATGAGATATTTCTTCGTCTGTAATTTGTCTAATAGTCAGATTCTTAAATACATCAGTTCCATAACCAACTGGTTCACCCAAATATTCATGTTTATATGCTAATGGGTCTCGATTTTTAAGACTTAATGCATCTTTAATCCAGTCTGGTCCTAACCATTTTTCAGCAAGATTTTGAGGTAGCATCTCCCAATTGGTTAGTGATACATAATAGTCTGTGTCGTGTTTCAATACATTAAACTCATTATTAACCCAATTACCTTTATTTCTAGGTGGGTTGTATGTATAAAATGTAATAAATCTTTCATCACTACCACGACGAATAGTTTGATTTGCACTTCTTATTTTATCCATTCCACTAAGTTGAGCAACTTCTTCGTACCAACTGTATTTAATATAACCAAATGGAGCTGTCGTTGACTTAATACCTTCTGGGTCGTCTAATCCTGTAAAAAAGATTTTTTGTCCAGTTGGTTTATATGTTATTGGTGGAGCACCTTGATCGCTCTTACTAATATCAAAATAATCTTCAACTTTTAACGTATGGATTGCTTTAATAATTTGTGCATATACACTTCCATGCAAATCTACTTTATATTTTCTAGTACAAATTGCATGAGTTCCTGGATTGCTCATAATTCCTATAATAATTAATTCGCTAGCGATAGATGATTTAATACTTCCACGTCCACCAGCTAACCAATAATGTGAATATCTATCATTCATAAAATTGTCAACTAATTCATAAAAATGTGGGGGTACAAAATCTGTAAATTTAACTATCATTTTTATTCTTCACCTTCATCATCAGGTGTTATAGGTAAATTATTAATAAATGTAACAGGTTGAGAGCCGACATGTTCAGTTTCAGTTTTATCTTTCCATCCGTAATTATTTACAGCTACGAACTTAGCTCCTCCTATATTTCTTGTTCCTGGATTTAATAATATTTGTTCTAAATCCATTTGCAATATGCTTAAGAACCATTCATATACTTCTTCATAACCTTCTCTATGTTTATAATCAAATAATGTTTGTCTATGGATTCCTGCCCATGCACAAAATCCGTACAATGAAGGTCTTAACTTGTCTTCTGGTTTAACTTCATCATATATATGAACAATATGTTGGTCTTCACAACAAATTGGTTCTTCATCTTTAGTAAATTTTTTCATACAATTACTACATTGCAAATATTCATTAGATTTATTCTCTTCTTCTAATTCTTTAAAATAATCATCCATCGCTTTTTTCAAATCAGCAGGAGTAGGAAATTTAAGTGGTTTAGTTTTATAAAGTAATTTCAATGGTCTCATCTCCTTATTTGGCCGAGTATATTTTTTCTAATATAATTATAATATATTTCTTTTAAAAAGTAAATAGGTTAATAAAGTTAATGAGTTAAAGAAGTTAATGAAAAAAAACCCAGTAAAGAAAAAATAAAAAAGAAAATTCAAGGTTAAAAAACTGATTAACCTCATTAACCTCATTAACCCAATGCCTCGATGTCAATCCCTTGTGCACTTCGATGGGTTAATGAAGCACATAAAAAAACAACTGGGTTAATTAACCCAATCATTTTTATTAACTATATGTAAATTTGCACTATTCCAACAATAGTCGAAAACTCGAATAGTGCAGGAGGTTTAAATACCGGATTGAATATTTATTGACTATTTTTTACTACAATACTATATTTCGTTTTAACTTCTACACCAGGAATTGTTATCGTATAACCAGATTCCTTTAAATCTTCTTTGATTTTTTTATCGTCAACTACTGTTTTAAAATATTTTTTATCTTTAACTTCATCTTCATTAATTATTACACTTTTTAATTTGCGAACACTAACACCTTGTTCTAATTCTATATTATCACCATTTTCGTAATGTTCAATGATTTCACTACATCTACTATCATATTCTCCTTGTAATTCAGCAATAGAATATGCTTTTAAATCTTCTAAACCTTTAATTTTATCTTTTAATTCTCTGATTTGTGAGTCATATTGTTCACTAATATCTTCAATATGCTTTTTTAATTCTACCATTAACATGACATATGCTCCCTTACTGCTTCCATAGCATCTGCTACAGAATATTTTTTTACTCTTCTAAATTCAATAGTAGTTAATATAGCGTCTGTTATAAATAATATTGCTGCAAATATATTAAATACTAAATGCTCTCTTTGGATTATGTTTATAATACTATTCATTGCAAATAATATATAAAATAGTATTATTGTTAATGTGTTTTTTCTTGCTATACGTCTCATAAATTCCTCCTAATTAGTTAGTATAACTATATTATTTTCTTTATTAAATTTTATTTTATTACATCTTTCAAATAGTTCTTCTTGTTTAGATATAACAAATTTATCATCGTTCCCATCAATGATATATAAATCATCTTCAGGAATAATATTAAGTATACAATCAACATCACCATATTTATTATATAATTTATCAATTGCTTTTTTTAATTCTTTTAAGCTCATATTATTTCTCCTTAATATATTCAATAATCTCATTTATTTTAGTTGCTAATTTACGTTGATTATTGTGAAATTGTTTAAGCTTTAAAGGTTCTAATTTTTCACCATTTATAATTTCAATATTTCTATTAAACATAGAAGATTCTAAATAACATTCTGATAAATAATATTTATAATCATCATTTTCTTGATTTTTATTTTCTAATACATAACATATAAATGTATCATCTATATCATATGTTGCTTTATAATATCTTCCTGTTTTATCATTAGTTAATTTAACCAATACTTTCTTTGGTTCTTTATAATGCTTTACTAATTCTAATAATTCAAAATATGTTAACATTTTATCTCCTTTACTATATCTTTAATATTCTTTTCTAAATCATTTTTAACAGATAATATTGTAAACTTATAATTTTTATCAAACACTTTTGATAATAACATATGCATGTCTGCTTTATTTCCAATACTACTACCATAACCTGCTCCAAAATCTACAGGTATAATTTCCATCCATTTGAATCCTAATCTACGAAGCATAGATGGGTGACACATTGGAAATGCCATTTTTGCTATATTCATAGGTTCTCTATCTGTTTTTATTTTAACAGCTAATAAATTTTGTTTATTACCTGATTCGCTAGATTTACCACAATAAATATTACAACGATAACCTTCGTTTTCTAATTGATTTATTGCACATATATATCTAGCTGCAGTATCTAATATATCATTTTTATCTACATACCAAGGTACTCCTAAATTTATGTAAATATTTAATATTTTAGATTTTATCATAGTTCTATTATCTCTAATCATATTAGTTGGTATTCCCATAATATAATTAGGTACGTTAGGTGTAAATCCAACAACATCATTAATAGTACTGTGTCTTACTTTAGTGTGTGTCTCTAAGTCTTCAAGAGCAATCGATTTGTCATATACTCTTTTACGTAATTCTTCATCACCGTATTTACATAAATCTAAAGCTTCTTTTAAATTCTTAGTACCACTAAATTCACTATCATCGTCATCTGCAGAACCATATCTCATAGACTCACTCTCATCCATATGATTTACAAACTCATCTATACTATCATAATAACTAACACATCTAGTTTTGTCAAATACATTTATCATAAATTCCTCATTATATCTAACCATTCACTATTTCTAGATATTTCATTGATAATAGTATTAATATCATCTTTTGTCATTGATTTAGTAATAACAGAACTAACAATTGTTTTTTTATCAATACCAGCTTTTAACATTTTACTAGCATTAATTGTTGCTCTCATTGATACAACAAATCTTAATCTACGTTTCTTAACAGCTTTTCTTACATCTATAATGAAGTTATATAGCTCATCATCTGCACAAATAGTTTTTTCAATATTCTCATCATAATCGAATTCCATTGTAGCAAATCTATCTAATGTAGCTCCATCTAATTGATTTCTACCTACATAAATCATATCTGCACCATTACCAAATGTATTAGCAGCCGCTACAACTGTAAAATCTGGATGTGCATTTACTCTTCCATTAGGAAAATCAAAATAGCCATTTGCTAAAGCTGCATTTATAATTATTAATGATTCTGCACAACTTGCATCTATTTCATCGAAGAAGAATAATCCACCTGTTGTAAATGCTTTATAGAATTCTGTTTCGTGATATATTCCTCCAGCATCAATAAATCCTGTCAACTTATATTCTTGTGTAATACTATTACTAAAGTAGAATGGTAAATTTAATGCTTCAGCGACTTGTTCCAAAGTATGGTTTTTACCACTACCAGCAGGTCCAATTAACATTAATGGGATTTGTTGTCCTACAATTTGTAATATTGTTTCAAAGTTTTTATGGAATAAACCTTCTATATGTTTAGGTTCTTTAGTATCTATTATTTCAATAGTACTTGGTAATTTACCATATGTTTTATCTATAAATTCTTTTGCATATTCTGTGATAGTATTTTCTATTTTATCAATTTCAATATTAACTGTTTTTTCAATAATACCATCAATAATAGCTTGTTCAAATTTCTTATTACTATTATTTTCTTTAATTGTGTTTTCTATAGATTTTAATCCATCTAATAATTTATCAACATTTATAATATCATTATTTGTTTCTTCTTTAGGTGTATCATTAACAATTATTGGTGAATTAGGATTTGTATCAATAGCATTTAAATCATACCATTCTACAAATCTCTTAATTTCATTATCATATGATGCTCTAGTTCTAGCTTCACTAATTATTCTATATTTAGTAGCATTCTTTAAATATCTAGTACCATCACCAATATATTTCCATTTGTTTTTAATATCATATTTTACTCCGATATCATCTCTATCAACAGCATAATATGTATCATTTTCATATATTATTTTTAAATTACAACCATTTAATCTATTTATGATTGTTTCCATTATTCTTCACCTGCCAATCTATCTTTTAAAATAGCTAATTCTAATTCTAAGTCATTAGCTAATTTAAAATCAGCATCAGTCCAATGGTCTTTCATTTCGTGATAGAAAATTCTTTCTTCTAATTTTTCAATTTCCTTTTTAATTTCTTCTTTTTTCATATTCAATCCTCTTTCCTTACAAATAGTTATATTATTAACTATTTACAATATTATTATATAACATAATTAACTATTTGTAAACAGTTTTTTGAAAAAAAGTGAAATTTATCACTCTGAAATATCTTTTATATCAATATGTGTAACACCAAGGATTCTATTTAGCTTTTTTACAGTCATATTTCTTTTACCTTTAAACATCATTGACAAATGAGGTCCAGATATTCCTGTTTTAGCAGCTAATTGTCTAATACTCATACCCGATTCTTTAATTTTATCATATAATTTATCAATATTTATTTTTGTCTCCATATTTGAACTGTTTTACCTCCTATTTTTTCAATCATTAAGTCTAAATTAGTGTGACTTCTTATTTCTGCATTGAATTTTCTTATTTTATAATTCATAACACCATTTTCAGCACACCAATATTTATAATCGTCATACACAACTGTAGACTCTTTATTTGCAACCTCAATATTATCTAAGAATTGTAATACATTATTATTTTCTTTTGAATATTCATTAATCATATCAATAACTTCTTGAGGTTCAGTGAACTTGTTATTTTCAAATACTCTTCTTATACCTTCTACACCCAATTTTAATAAATAACTTTTTGCATTATCAGTAGTTAATTTATCTATTATGAATGGGTCATAATCTGGGTCTGTTTTCTTTATAACTGCATTAAAAGGAATTATTGCTAATCTTCTAATCATACCGTTGGATTTATCATATGTTGATGGTAAATTGTTTGCTGCAAATATCATTTTAGCGTAATTTCTAATTTTATATGGTTGTTCATTTTTCTTATCAACTGTAATTTCTTCACCAGTTACTAATTTTTTAAAAATAGAACTATCTGTTAAATACTCATCTGATATATCATCACCAATATTTGCCATTTTAGAAGTTATTTCACTTAATTTAAAATTGTGATTTAATTCCTTTAAACTTAATGAACTAACATTTGTTTCACCTAATAATCCTATCACCATATCTAGAAAACTAGATTTACCATTACTTCCATCACCATATAAAATAAATGCTTTTTGGAATTTAGATGTGGGTATTAATGCATAACCTATCATTTCTTCTAATAACATTCTAATTTCAACTGAATTGCAACTTATTTTATTAAGCATTTTATCAACAGTTTCATCATAACAATTATCATCGAATTGTGCATTTATTTTATTAGATATAAATATGTCAGATGTAAATGGTGTTAATGATTTTGTTCTAATATCTAACAATCCATTTTTACATGCAACATGATATATACTAGTTTGTTTAGGTTCTTCAGCAATTAATTTTAAATATTCTAGTACTTCTCTTCTTTGAACTTTAGATAATTCAGGAATATATTTAATCATTCTTTTTTCTATTTTACCTTGACTATCACTATAATAACCACTATCATACATATATAATCTACCATTTTTACAATAAACTTTATTATCATTTCTAAAGTAATTACTAAATACATCGTGCATAAATCTTCTTTTATCATAAAATGCTGGTTTTATTTTATCGAATGCTTCATCACGTAATATCGTATTTAGTTCTTCATCACTTAATTTATCAGCAAACAAATATTTATTAATTAGATTATAAATGTATTTTGTTTGGTCCTTAGTTATACCTGCATTTGTTAATGTTATTATATAACTAAACAATTCTGAATTTCGCCCATCACCTTCTTTTGAATTTATAAAGTGATGTTGATGGTTCATTGGAGTTAACCAGAATGGAAGTGTATCTACTTCATCATTCCACATCTCCCATTCTCTCCATTCTCCATTTTGTTTTATTTTTACGAAAGACTTTTTACCATATGAACGTACATCTATTGTAATTGATATGGGTGTATTAGCATGAACATAGTTTTTAATTGGTTCATTAGCTTTAAACCAAAAATGTCCACCTCTTGTAGTTTTCATTATTCTGCATTTTACCTTTTCTTTTTTAATAATCTTTTTTAATACAGAAAACTCAAATGAATCATCTACATCTAATACAACATATGGTTCATCAATCAAGATACCTAAATTATCATTATCTTTAACAACAGAATATCTTTTATATTCGTCTAATGAATGTTTTGGTGTTTTATCATCATTTAAAATTATATAGCGACTATCTTCCAGATGAGCCGAAACCTTTGCTTCCTCTTTCATTTCCTAATTCCTCCGTAAATTCACATAATATAATAGGTGTAATAACAATTTGTCCTATCCTATCATTTTCTTCAATAGTGTATATTTCATCTGTTGTGTTTGTTATAATAGCATGAATTTCACCATTATAACCAGAATCTACAGGTGGAACGTGACTAATAATTCCTTTAGAAGTTAAACCACTTCTAGGAAACACACATGCCATTAATCCATCCGGTAATTCTAATCCGAATCCAAGAGGTATTTTTACAGTCTGATGAGGTAATAAAATAAATTTATCTAATGCATGCACATCTGCACCTGCATCATTGTAATGCGCTCTCAATGGACATTTATAATTATCAAATTTAATTATTTTTATTTTCATATATTATTCCTTTCTAATACCTCAAATAATTTTAAAGGTAAATTATTATTTAATATTTCTAATAATTTAGCTTGTTGCTTACTTAACAAACTATAATATAACATATTATCATTTTGTATTTCAATTATTTTTTCTTCTAATTCTTTACCATTATTAACATAAAAATAATCATCTAATAGTCTATGTTTAGTATCAAAATCATTATCTATAAAACAAATTACATTAGATAGCAATGCCTCTACAAATCTTAATGTTACAATATTATCATTATAATTTTTATCACCTAATAATATAGTAGCAAGTGAAGTAGAATTAGCCATTAAAACCATTTGGTTTGGAATTTTACCTTTAAATATTGGTGGTTTTAATCCATCTACATTTTTGAATTGTGATAATTTCATATTACCATAAATTAATATATCTAAATTATTTTTATCAAAGAAATAATCAATGAATTTCTTTTCTCTTCTACCTGTTCTAAAGCTACCACCATAAATTAAATCAACTTTTTTAGGTACATTATTATCTATTATTTTTTCAGTAAATACTTTCCATTCTTGAAATGGTATATATATTACATCTTTATATTTAATATTTTTATGGATTTTTTTAACAATATCTAAGTTATATGCTTGTGATAATATTATAATATCATTTTTTAATTTAAAATCATATTCATTATAATTATTCCATTTTTTATTTTTTATTAATTCATAATAGTCTACAAATGGTAATGATAAATCAGTTAATATATAATATATTTGTTTATCAAACTTATGTAGTAATTTATAAATAGTGGTCATAGTAGTTATTTCACAACCACCAAACATATTAGTACTATCATTTACAACTAATAAACAATCATATTTATTTATATCATAATTTTCATCTACATGTACACAATCGCAGCATTCTTTACATGTTAATATATCTACTTCACTATATTTTTGTAATAAATTAGCAATTGCAATCATTTCTTTATTACCAACAGATTCTCTATTTTTATCAGTAATATTTCCAGATAATCTAGTAATTCCTATTTTCATTTTAATCCCTTATTTCTAATTAAATGTAATTTTTTGCATTCATTTTCAAATCCTTCTTTTGATTCGAAATGATTATCAACATAATCTATTAACTTATCTTTATTTCTTAACAACATATCTACATCTAATATATTATCTTGTGTTTCTAAATTACCATATGCTATTTCTTGAATTTTTTCATAATCTTTATCATAGAAATGCATTGACGTCGCAAAATGAGTATATGAGCCAGTTGGAATTCCTAATCTAGATGCTATATATTTTTGAATTTGAGTAAAATAGGTTATATCATATGTTAAACCAAATATAACATCATTACTTCTCATCATTCCAGTACAATGTAATTTACCATCTCTAATAAATAAATTCAAGCATATTGTACACATTTCATCTTTGGTAGTAGCAACATTTTCATTTGGAACATTTATATTTAATACTGCTCTTCTTGATGTAGGGTCATTTTTTAATAAATCAATTATTGTTTCTATTTGATTGAATCCATGTTTTTCTTGTAATATATAACCATATGCTGAGTTATTGGTTTTACCATCATCAGTTATTACTTTCCATAATTTTGCAAATTTACCTATAAAATCTACATCATTTCTAGATTGCCAATACCATAATAATTCAGCTGCTAAATATGTTAGTGAAGTATCTCTACTCTTTAATGTAATTATATTATCTTCAATATCATCTATCGTAAACATATAATTATTTAATTCTTTAGAATTTCCGCGAGTTGCTCCTTTACTATCAACAGGATGTCCTTTTTCTAATAAATCTCTACATACTTGTCTATATTGTCTATTGATAGTATTTTTATTTTGCATTCTAGTATCAATCATTTCATCTAATTTATCATAATTTTCTATTTTAGAAACATCAATTGGTATAAAATTTTTATACTCATATGCTTGAAGTGCATAAATTATTTGTATAAATAATTTATTTTGTTCTTCTATTTCTTTTAAATAATCAAATTCACCTCTAGCTATTAATCTTTCTTTAATAACATTTATATCACTAGCATACATTATAACTAATATATCTCCATTATCAACTATTCTATTCATTATTTTACAAGCTTCTTCGAATGTTAATTTAGGAGGTCTATTATAAATTTGTGGGTATACTATTTCTCCACACATAAATCTATCATATACCATATTATCATTATCTAGTAGCTCCAAATGAAATTTTAAATCATTCGGAGTTTTACTAGTTAAATGCATATAATCCATGTTATATTTTTGTTTTAATTTTTCGCTTAGTGTTGTTTTACCAGTTGCATCTGGCCCTTCAATAATTACATTCATAACACTAATTTCTTTCTTTTAATATATCTCTTAATTCACATAGACGATTAAGCATTTCATCTAATGCACTTGGAATATTACGTTGCGCATAATAATTTCCAGCATCATGTATCATTTTCCCAGCACACATCAATGTTGACATCAATGCTGCTTGTCTTTCCCCATCCTCATCTTTTAATATTCTTGTGATTGTAGTGTTTATAGTTGATAATAAATCAAGCATAACATCTTTTACACTATCATCAACATTTCTCATTACAACTCTATCTAACTCTTCAATCATTCGTTCAGTATCTTTTTCATAAAATTCATTATTAATTACAATTTTTTTCATATTATTTTTCTCCTTCAAAATCTCTTATTCTTTTCATTGCTACTGTAATATACCATTGTTTATCAATTGCATCTATATCTATAATATCTGCGTTATCTACAATACAGTGTTCTGGTAAATTAGCAATTGAGTCTTGTCTAACAACAATAGCATCATTTTTTTCTACATACTTAGTTTTATATAAGTTACCATAGTCTTCGTTTGGAGTAGCATATACTCTATTAACTTTATTAACTTTAATATCACCTGTAGGTGTTTTCCAGTATGTATCTTTATATGTTCCTCCTGTTTTAGTAATTAATTGGAACATATACTTGTCATCACAATTCATAATTGTATCTATTGGATGGATTCCTTTAGTAAAGTATTCTACAACAGCTTTGTCTAATATTCTACCAGTATTTCTTAATCCACCTTCATTATATTGTGCAACATATGCACCTTTAGTTTTAACATGCCCATCATCAAATAACATTATATAATTATTAACATCTTTTTGCCATACACCAGAACATTTATCAATTTCAAACTTAACTTTTATTCTTTCTTCTACCTTTTTAACCTCTTCAATTATTTTATCTTTATCATATGGAATAATTAAAATTCCATCAGTATTAGATTGTACTAATTTGCAATAAGGTTCTATTTTTTCGATCAAATCTGTTAAAAATAATTGTCCCGTAATACACACTTGGTTTGCCATTTTAGCATCATATAAATCATTATATGTTGATTTCATAGCACCATATGTAGTGTTAATAACTAATTTTAATGAGTCTGCTTTTTGTTTATCTGTTTTTTTAGCAGCTATTCTAGTCTCATATATTTCTTCAAATTTAGAAGCGTCTTTTAGATTTCTACTCATATAATCATATTTTATCATTAATGTTGGATAGTAAGATGTAGCATCAATTTGCCACATCTCTCCTTTATAGAAGAAATTTTCTAGTGCACCATGTAAACCACCATATGCATAAATATGCTCTACACCTGCTACATTTACTTTTAATTTATTAGTATAATCTAACTCCCCATTAGTATATAATTTTAATATTTCTCTATATTCAGGTTTATTTAATATTAATTCACTAGGTAAATCATAAGTAAATTCATCATTATATGATTTACGATGCGCATCCAATATTATAGAACATAATTTTGCATTTGTATATTCTAAACAATATGTTGGTAAATTAAACATTCTTACCAAGTTCATTTTAGATTTAATATAACCCATTCTTTTTTCTAATAATTTTTCAGTAGCATCAACATCATGTTTACAATAGAAAATTGTTTCTTCTAATTCATCCATAGTTAATGGTCTATTTAAGTTAAAATCTACAGTAGACTCTTCAATAGACATTTTCATATAACCTTCTGCTTCTTTCAAACTCATTCCTAAGATATCTTGAATCAAATCCATGTTATTTAATTTGAATTCTTTAATCTTTAAAGCTTTACTAATTAGATATGTTTGTTTGCCTTCAATAATCATTCTACTTATTTCAAATGGGTCTACATCAGACATAATACCTTTAAAAACTAAATTATCGTACGACTTATTATTATAACCAATAAATAATTTATCTTTATTTTGTTCATAAAAATCTACTAAATCATCTTTATTATTTTGTATAATAGTATAGTCTTTTGTTTTTGTATTCTTAAAAACTACTAACCAATCATATCTAAATACTTCGAAGTCGAAGATGTACATATTAACCTATTACTTCAAATGAAGTATTAACAAATTCTTTACCTTGTTTTGAAACAGTTGTTGTAATTTCAATTTTACATTCTGTATCTACAAAATTAGGTAATTGTTCAATTGTATTATTAAATCCTTTAGATGTATCTACACCTAGTTTCTTAACTTCAGTTGCAAATCTATTAAGATTTTGTTTTGTTTGCATTTCATCTTTACCTGTTAACATTAAGAATTTTCTATGTTGTTTTCCTTCGTGTTCTCCATTAGTAATTTCAAAAACCATTGTTACCATAGGACTTCCACTTTTACTTTCTCCTACAACTATATCAGCTAAATTAGCTAAATATTCTCCATCTGGTACTCTTGTAAAAACTCCTTCTTGGTCTTTTACCTCATTAAACATATCTTCTAAATCATTTAAAATTTCATTCATATTATATTATCTCCTATTCTATATTATCTTTAAATTCTTTAAAATTATTTTCTATTTTTAATTTTTTCAATGGTATTCTAACTCCTGATAATTCAGTTACATTAGAACCAAATGATACGAAATATCTTTTTAATGGTTCACCATTTAATATTACTTCGTCTAAATAACATCTTCCAACTAATTGCATTATTCCGCACATTCTATCGTGCATTTTATCATTTAATGCAGGTTTCCAATATGTTATTTCTTTACCAACTTTATTTTTAACAGTGTATTCTTCTTCATGTGAAATTAGTATGACAGTGTATTCACAAGAAGCAACTTTGTTCATTACGTTC
>ERZ824488.1635-NODE-1635-length-23381-cov-2.795293_pt1 | contig 23381 bp, 21 predicted proteins | sample MGYA00519936_ERZ824488 | MGnify/ENA primary metagenome ERZ824488 (study PRJEB31778, sample SAMEA3449153) | human gut metagenome | biome: human gut; feature: human-associated habitat; material: faeces | place: United Kingdom | collected 2010/2012 ... | reverse complement strand
TTATCCACACCTACCAATTGTGGAAGATGCAGATTTTTCTCCACATGCTCTGTATAAGCATTAGGAGCAGTCTGCCGATAGGTACCGGAACCAATAATAATGGCTCCATGATTAGGAATCATGGTCATATTGGTAAACTTGCCGTCATCAGACAAAATTTTAAAAGAATTACTTGGTTTCAACTCACCCGGCACCTGAGGAGTACCTGATACATAAAAGCACATCTGCCAAATCCCTTTCAAGTTGACAGGGGCTGCATCTGATTTTTCCTGTCCCACTACACGCGAAGTACCGATTAGCAAGAATGCTATCATCAGTAGGAATAATTTTTTCCGTTTCATAGCTGTATATATTTAGTTAACAAATTGCGTTATGTGGATACAACAAAATTAGAAAAATTTTTCAAACTTTCTGCTTTTCAAATAACTTTTTTACAGTTAAACACAAAAAAAATCCTGCTCTATGTTATAGGGCAGGATTTTTTGAATTATTATTTCCTACAATTAGAATTCAGCATTGCGCGGAGTACGTGGGAAAGGTATCACATCACGAATATTGGTCATACCGGTAACAAACAGCAACAACCGTTCAAAACCAAGTCCAAAACCAGAATGAGGACATGAACCAAACTTGCGGGTATCCAGATACCACCACATATCCTTCATCGGGATGTGCATTTCTTCAATACGGGTCATCAGCTTGTTATAGTCGGCTTCACGTTCGGAACCACCGATAATTTCACCGATTTTCGGGAAAAGAACATCCATCGCACGTACCGTCTTGCCATCCTCGTTCTGCTTCATATAGAAGGCTTTGATCTCCTTTGGATAATCCGTAACAAAGATAGGTTTCTTAAAGATCTGCTCTGTCAGATAGCGCTCATGCTCTGTCTGAAGGTCACAGCCCCAGAATACTTTGTAATCGAATTTGTCGTTGTTTTTCTCCAGAAGTTCAATTGCTTCTGTGTAAGTTACATGACCAAATTCAGAATTTACTACATGATTCAGACGATCCAGAAGTCCCTTGTCGATGAAGGAATTAAAGAAGTTCATTTCCTCCGGAGCATTCTCAAGGACATAACGGATCACGTATTTCAGCATCTCTTCTGCAAGGTCCATGTTGTCATCCAGATCTGCAAATGCACATTCCGGCTCGATCATCCAGAACTCTGCTGCATGACGTGTCGTGTTGGAGTTCTCAGCACGGAAAGTCGGTCCGAATGTGTAGATATTACGGAATGCCTGTGCATAAGTCTCACCGTTGAGCTGACCGCTTACAGTAAGGTTGGTCTCTTTGCCAAAGAAATCCTGGCTGTAGTCTACAGTACCATCCTCATTCATCGGAGGATTTTTCATGTCAAGTGTAGTAACCTGGAACATCTCTCCAGCACCCTCACAGTCACTTCCTGTGATCAGTGGAGTGTGTACATATACAAATCCCTTCTCCTGGAAGAATTTGTGGATCGCATATGCGCAAAGAGAACGTACACGGAACACTGCCTGGAAGGTGTTGGTTCTCGGTCTTAAATGTGTCATGGTTCTTAAGTATTCCAGTGTATGGCGTTTTTTCTGAAGCGGATAGTCCGGAGCAGATGCACCCTCTACCTGTACTTCTTCTGCCTGAATTTCAAATGGCTGTTTTGCTTCCGGTGTCGGAACCAGTGTACCTTTGACAATGATCGCAGCACCAACATTTAATTTGCTGATCTCTGCAAAGTTTGGCATGTTGTCATGATATACGACCTGCAGAGTCTCAAAAAAAGTACCGTCATGAAGTACGATAAATCCAAATGCCTTGGATCCACGTACACTTCGTACCCATCCTCCTACGGATACCTCTTTGTTCAGGTATTCTTCTCTGTTTTTATAAATTTCTTTTACCGTTGTGAGCTTCATAATCTATACCTCTCTGTTTATTCATTTCTCATCCAATTGATTTCTAGTATAGACTATTCAACGGATTCCTGCAAGGAGTAAATCAGGGAGAACCGCTGTTTTTATTCGTTCCACTTAAGGATTCCGGCAGCAGAATAATCATCCGCCATATTATAGGAAGCAATTCCTTTCTCGGTCACAAGGTAAAAAGTATCTTTGATATAAATACCGCGTGCAGTACGGTAGTCCTGCCATTCCATTCTATCGTCAAAAAGGCCACAGTCGTTCATCTTCACATAAGCGTTCGGAACAAAACCATCTTCTTCATCAAAGGAGAATACACTGTAATAGAAGTTTTCACTTGAATCATAGATATCCGAATTGCTTCCGTACATACCGTAGGCAAAACCAAACAGGCCTTTCTTCGGTGCAGCCAGGATTGAACGGTAATTTGTAAGTGCATCACAGAAAGAAACGTCCTTCAGTACAAAACGGTCAGTCTCTTTTACATCGGACGGATCGCTGATGTCAAACATTGAGCATTTCATTCCAATCGTATTTCCGGTATCCGGATCTGTCTCCCATCCGATTCCGAGCAGCTTGTTTTCGCCATAGAAGTGTAGGTAAGAGGAAAATCCGGTAATTTTCAGCTCACCGAGCACTTTCGGATTTTCCGGGTCTGAAAGATCGACGGAGAAAAGCGGGTCTGTGTTTTTGTATGTGACAAAATACCCGGTCTCCCCCATAAAGCGGGCAGATTTGATTTCTTCACCTTCTGCAAGATTCTCGATCTTACCAACTGTTTTCATTGAAGAATCCAGCACATACAGGCTGTTACTCCGTGAAAAATCACTGTAATCGGAACTCCAGGATTCCACAGTCGTTACCACGCGGAGATGATCTGCGTATTCGTCTAATGAAAAGTTGTCATTGAGCTCTCCTGCGACGGAGCCGGTGCTTCCGTCCGTGAATTTGCCGTCTGCATAACCAATGCGTACAAGTTCTGTACGGGTCTCTTTTTCGTTCCAGGTCGATACTGCGGAATAAATATTGTTTTCGCTCACGTAGAAGGTTTCTGCACCACTGACAACCGCCATGATATCAGAAGCCTGATCCGGTGTCCCAACTGCCACTGCACCAGAAACCAGATATGCCTTTCCATTGTAGGAAAAATCATCCGCCCCCTCCTGCTCCGGCAGGTAGATATGATCGTATGCGATATATTCCTGTCCGCTTCTCGGGACATAATACTCTAACTGATCTGCATTATTTCCCGCATCCGGCGCATAGGAAGTAAAGAGATACAGATAACCGTTGCTTCGTCTGGATGAGAGATAGGAACCGTCCTGCTGATAAGTTCCTGTCAGTTTCGGAGCGGTTCTGTCCGATATATCGTACGTCAAAACCGAAACTGTCGTCACCGGCATGCTGTAGCTTGAGCGTACTGACTGCGTACTGTCGTTGTCTGAGTCCTCATCACTCGCTGACGGAAGATTCAGTTCTCCTTTGTAAGTGACGTATTCCACCTGCTGGCGGATTAACTGCAGGCAGCTTCCCTCCACATACATTTCTTTGTAATCGGCACTGTTTTCGCCGTTAATCGTTCCAATCAGCTTCATGGACGCCGCGTCTACGATCCTGACTGTGCCCTTGCTGTCCATCGCATAAATGTAGGTTCCGTCTGTCTTTACAATATCTGCTTCGTCAACCATTTCTTCCTGTGTGTTGGTTGATGAATAATCACCCGAATCCGATTTTTCATCATAGCTGAAAGCAGAATCGATTTCGCCCTCAGGATACGCAGCAATTGCGCTGTCCGGGGAAGCTGCATCCGATGATGCCATATCTGATGCTGCCTCTGTATTTGCGCTTCCAGTGTCGGCCGATTCTTCGATTGTCATTACACGGGCATCGTTACTGGTAGTCGGGTTTTCATTCCATTCTTTAAGCATGTTGTACAAATCATCATAGCTGTCCATATGGGCAATGCCTGAGACCGGATCTGTCGCCTGTGCAACTTTGACAGGTTCAGTTGTTTCCTGTGCAGCTTTGTCGGATTCTTCGGCACTTTGAATATCTGCCTGTGCCAGTGCAGTTTCATTGGTAGTCTCTGAGGCGGTCTGTGCACCATTACGTGTCGTCTCTTCAGTGCTCTCCAGTGTCTGAGTATCATTACTTGCTGTGTATGTTGTGTCTCCTGGCTTTGCCTTGGTATGCGTCTTGAGCAGCCCCGGAGTAATCCCAAGTGCCGCAATTACAACGACTGCCGCTGCTGCAGCGCCGATATAGCGGGAAGTTCTGGCATTCCAGAATCTGTGTGTGGTGGTGTCTTTTGGCTGATCATCTTTCTCCGTCCGGGCTGCTTCATTTGGCTGCTGATTTTCGCTCTGCTCTTCAAGCATTTTCTGTATATTCTCCGGTTTCAGGGATTCCGGAACCGGGGTGTCTTCCATTGATTTCCTGATCTTATCCATCAATTCTCTGTCATCCATATTGCTGCCTCCTTTCTATGCAAGAAATTCTTTCATCTTATTCAGTCCGCGGCTGATCCGCGAACGGACCGTATTGTGGTTCATCTGCATCATTTCTCCGATTTCATGGCTCTTGAATCCGCCTACGACATTGAGGCAAATGATCTGACGTTCTGTTTCCTCCAGACGATCCAGTGCCTCTCGCACCTGCAGGCTCTCTTCCGTAGTATCACCTGCTGGCAGGTCATCCGGCAGTTCGACCGTCTTCTGCGTATATTCTTTTAGTTTGCGCCTGCATTTATTGGACAGTATCTGAAAAATCCATGCCCGGAATTTCTCATTATCACGCAGCTTCTCCACCGCTGCAAACGCATCCGTCACCGTCTCGCTCACGGCGTCCTCTGCATCCTGCGGATTCTTCAGGGTGTGAAGAGCAAAATAATACAACTCCCGGTACACCTTTTCATAATATGCGGCAAATACTTCAGGTTTTTTTAAATCGTCCATGTTTCACCTCTGTTTCTGCCCGGCCCCCGCCGGTTCTGTGTTCTGTTTGATGCATCTGTATATTAGTGTCATTTTAGCATGGTTTTGTTGCATGGATGTAAAATTTTTTCTGAATATATACCAAAAGAACCCGAAATTTCTTTCGGGTTCCATTTTCTGATGCTTTTACACTATGTAATTATAATGTCTCGATGAATCTCATAAATGCTTCTCTGCCTTCTGGTGTGCATTTGTATACACCGGCATCTTCGAGTACATGTACAAACACAATGCCGACCTCTTTCCGGAGGATTTCATGGATGTTATCTTTGTTGATATCCTTGTGTTTCGAGAGCACTTCTGCCGCCCATGCCGCATGTTTCTCGATCTTTTCGTTTGAAGCGATGTCTTTGCCTTCCAGAATGTATTCTTCGAGAAGCTCCAGTTCTTCTTTCAGTCGTGCCGGAAGTACCGCAAGTCCCATAACCTCGATGAGGCCGATATTTTCTTTCTTGATGTGATGATACTGTGCATGCGGATGATACACACCGAGCGGATTTTCCTCGGTCGTGATGTTGTTTCGAAGTGTCAGATCCAGCTCATACATGTCGCCGACTTTACGTGCGATCGGAGTGATCGTGTTGTGCGGTTCACCGTCTGTCTCAGCAAAAATAAATGCTGCTTCATCGGTATATCCTCTCCAGACTTCCAGTACATGTGTCGCAAGATCGACCAGACGGTCAGAGTCTTTATGGCGGATACGAAGCACAGACAGCGGCCACTTAACGATGCCAGCCTCTACATCCTCATAACCCGGGATTGTCACATGTTTCTCGATCGGTGCTTTTGCCATTGCAAATGTATAATGACCACCCTGAAAATGATCATGGCTCAGAATGGAGCCGCCAACAATCGGAAGATCCGCATTGGAACCAAGGAAATAATGCGGGAACAGTTTGACAAAATCAAACAGCTTGATAAACGCATTTCTTTCGATTTTCATCGGGGTATGTTTGCTGTTAAACACAATACAATGTTCATTGTAATATACATATGGAGAATACTGGAATCCCCATGGTGTATCATTGATCGTGATCGGAATGATTCTGTGGTTCTGTCTCGCCGGATGATTAACACGGCCTGCGTATCCCTCGTTTTCCGGGCAGAGCAGACATTTCGGATAACTGCTTGCTTTGACATTCTTTGCTGCTGCGATCGCTTTCGGATCTTTTTCCGGTTTGGAAAGATTGATCGTGATATCGATTTCTCCATACGGGCTGTCCACTTTCCATTTCTGATCTTTCTTTACACGATAACGGCGGATATAATTGCTGTCCTGGCTCAGTTTGTAAAAATAATCCGTTGCTTTCTGCGGATCATCCTGATATCTGTCCCAGAACTCTTTCTGAACCTGTGCCGGACGGGGCATCAGGCAATTCATCAGTCTGGTGTCAAAGAGATCACGGTAAACCACACTGTCTTCGATCAGTCCTCTCTTTACTGCTTCATCCAGAAGTTCATTCAGAGTTTCTTCCAGATCCACACCGGAAAATTTTTCTTCCGGTTCGGTGTATTCATCTTCGTGAAATACATCCAGAAGAAGGTTTGTTGTGTAATTTTTTTCACACTCCGGAACCAGTCCTGACTCAACTCCATACTGTACAAGTTTTGCGATGCCTTTGCTTAACATAAGCCTGTCCCCCTGTAAAATTATTTTTGATTATCAAGATAAGAAATAAACACATTACCCGCCTGCTGGAAAAGAGCGGTACTGTCGTTCATTCCATACGGGCTGACTTTGCCTGTCGCAGGATCCAGAAGCCATGTATTGTATGCGTCATATCCGACGATCACGACACTGGTATCTGCACCGGTTTTTGCTATAACTGCACGCTGTGCACTGATCTCATAAAGGACATTTTCCAGACTACATCCGGTAAGGTCGATCACGGTTCCGGAATCTCCCAGACCTTCCTGCAGCTTGCCTTTATCCCATGAACCACTTCGGATGACCTCAGGAACATCCTCCGTATTAAGCGTAAGCTGTGTTTTTATATTTCCACGTTCCCAGACATATTGCTGCGCCCGGTTCAAAACCACGCCGGTCCGGCTGTCTGCCTGCAGTACTGCCTGTGCCGGATCAGTCCACACACTGTCCAGTCCACCGCGGGCATATACATAATAAACGTTTCCGAGCTGGCTCTTGTCCACTTCGACCTGAACAATGTTCTCGTTGCCGTTTTTTATTTTGGCAGTAAGAATCAGCGGTTCATCTGCCTCCGGTTTGTCAGTGAATACCAGTTTGACGATAACACCCTGACGTGTCGTGCTTGTCTGCTCCACAGAAACCAGATCTGCCGAAGTTTCTTTGTTGTTCATGATGTTGTCTTTACTCTTGACGACGTATGCATTTCCGTTCTTTTCTGACAGGTTAAATTCCATCATAGAACTTCCGACCGTCACGTCTGTAATATAATATCCATCCTGATGATACTCTTTTTTGATATTTCCGTCAAAGTCCTCAATCTTTATAGATGTGATTCCGTCGACCGTATGCCCGTTTTCATCAGTAAGACTGTCCCCGTCAAGTACATTTCCGTAAATCAGATCTTCATTCATAAAGCCAAGCACACGGAGCTGCTGCGAGGCATCCGGTGTATCATTTCTCGTCTTCAGTGAATCAAAATCAATGTATTCTATCTGTCCTGTCTGCTCACCATCCACAATGCGCCATGCCGCGTGCGCATTTGTCTCAGACACGGCGAACTGATTACTGTCGATATTTTCCGCCAGAACTTTATAATCACTGTCATCGATATTGATCTGGTAAAGACTTCCGGAAAGAAGCAGGAACAGCTGGTTTTTCTTGTTTACATAACTCAATGTACCGAAATCGGATTTCAAAAACTCAAACGACTCTGTCGTCGGAATAAATACTTTCTCCTCAACTACATTCTGATCATGATTGTAATGATAGATTCCGGCTCCGCAGTAACCTTCATGGCTTCCGCGGTTCATGTAACCATAGACCATAAAATTGACATCGCCGTCGTCTTCCACGCTCAGAAGCTTAATGTCATGTTCCGTGCGTGAATCGCGGAAATCTCCTTTTGCCGCCTTACGGAAATCAAACACCTGTGCAAACTTGCCGTTATTCTGCGTGTAAGTCCAGAGCGCCCCTTCCTGCACAAAAGCCGTCACACTTCCCTCTGTATTTGTAAGATATGTCACATTTTTGTTTCGGGCTCCGAGAAGCAGCCCGTCATCCGTGATCACCGACTGTTTCGGGTCAAATACCTGTCCTGCGGACCTCTCAAAATCGAGCAGACGGATACGGTCCTCCGAATAACGCAGACGGTAAAAATCTGTTACATTATAGTATTCCGCACCACCGTTTTCATTTGCGGCACAGATCTCATATTCCAGTGAAATACTTGCGGTCGTTTCATTGATTTCTTTGATGACCGGTATCCCTTTCTTTGTGATCTGTGGATTTAAATTACCCCAGCTTATCACAGAAAGTGGTGATTTAATGGAAACGGATGCAAAATTTGTTGTCGCTGAATCTGCGGATTCCAGATATGCGGCAAGATTATCTGCCGAAGTTTTGTCCATACACATCTGTGCAAAATCAGATGCAAATTTCACATACGCCTGCGTATTTGTAGAGGATCTGGATACAACTCGCGTATAATAATAGGCTTCCCCATCATTGGTATCGACCGTCAGCTGCATGGAATACTCCTGATTCATCAGAAGACCGGAGTTGATTTCGATCTGTGCCCGGAGATAACCGTCCGATCCTGAAGAATCCAGATTTTTGATCTTGCGGTTTTCGACAATCTTGGTTCCATCAGAAGTACGTACCTCATAAGAAAGACTCTTTACCTTTTCGTCATAAGGATTAATCGCAATCGTCAGTTTCTTCGTCGTATCCAGTGGTGTCACACTGTCACGAACAAAATCTGCTTCCATCGGCTGCCGGTAACCATACATGCGGTTCACCAGTGTTCCGTTAAAATCCACCAACACTTCCGGAAGTGTTGGATTATTCATATCCGAACGGTCATCGGTCGTTTCGTTGTTCATCAGAAACACCGTGCCGGCCACTCCCAGTATAAAAATCACCAGAAGAATCAAAAACCTTTTCAATGCTTTTAACATGGTTTCAGACTCCCTTCTCAGAGTGCAGTCCGTCCGGATAAAGCAGTTTTTCCAGCGTCAGATGGCTGTTCAGCGCATCATTCATCGCAGGAAGTCCCTTCGGGAAATGAGCTTTTTCATTTTTGACTGCACGGATCAGAAGATTCTTCGGGGTATGTTCCATATCAATAAATTCAAGGATCTGTGTACTATATCCTTGCGATTCAAGCAATTCCGCACGGATACCATCTGTCAGAAGCGCCGAAATACGTTCTTTCAGGATACCATATTTCAGCACTGGCTCCAGAAGTTCATTGTGAATCTGACTGTTCAGCTCATGCTGGCAGCACGGCACAGACAGAATCACCTGCGCATCCCACTCGACAGCTTTTGCAAGCGCATAATCTGTCGCCTTGTCACAGGCATGGAGTGTCACAACCATATCGACTTTCTGTACACCCTCATAATCTGCAATATCACCATGCAGGAAATGCAGCTTGTCATAGCCATATTTTCCGGCAAGGCCGTTACATTTCTTAATAACATCTTCTTTCAGATCAAGGCCGATGATATTGACATCGTATCCTTTGAGTTCTTTCAGATAGTAATACATGGCAAATGTCAGATAAGATTTGCCACATCCGAAATCCAGAATCGTGATCTCCCGTTCTCTGGACAGCGCTGGAAGAATATCCTCGATAAATTCCAGAAAACGGTTGATCTGCTTAAATTTGTCATAAGAAGTATTGTGGATTTTGCCCTCGCGGTTCATCACACCGAGATCCACAAGAAACGGAACCGCTGTCCCCTCTTTCAGAATGTATTGTTTTACCCGGTTGTGCGCCTGAATCCTGACCGGTTCCAGCGCCGGATGCTTTTTGACTTTGATTGTCTGCCTGCCTTTTTTGCTGACCAGAACCGTGCCATCCGCGCATCTTCCCTGTGTCTGAAGCTGTGAGAAACAGCCTTCGCCAAGGTTTGCCGCCACATAGGAAATGATTTCTTCCTTTGTATAATTCGAGTGAAGTACCTTCGTTCCCACCGTCGAGGATGCCTGATAACAGACACTGCCTTTCAGCTCGATCGGGCGTATCCGCACACGGGACGGAGCATCTTTTTCCTTACTTCTCTGACCGCTTAAGACTGCAAGCATCAGCTCTTCATCAAATTGTTTTTCCAAAAATTCCTGTAATGTCATCATATAAAATAAGTCTTTCTTTCTGTCACACTGTACGTCTGTGATACAAAGCTTCCTGTCAGAATCCCCGGCATCTGCGCCGTCTGCAGCGTTTTCTGGAAATCTCCTGATACAGAAGCACTTCGATCAGATCATCTAAAAAGCGATCCGAAATCTCCTGAAGCTCAAGTTCCCCTGCAACCTGCTCGCGTATCTGTCTGCACAGGCTGCGCATCATCAGTCTGTCGGGATATTCGTCATAAAGCCGGCTTCCTTCATAATCCAGAAGCTCACATTCTTCTTCTACTTTTTCCTGCACTTTGAGTGCTGTATCCGGAAAATAAGATTTCATCAGGGCAAATTCTCTTTCCTGCATGCGTTCTCCGCTATAAAGCGCCGGACTGGCATAAGTCAGATAAAATGGTAAAAACTTGTCGTAATACATGGACAGGCTCCTGCTTTACCATCGTCCCTATCATTTTATGCAGGACTATGCGAAATGTGCCGCAATCAGCCCTGGATATCTTTCAGAATGCGAAGTGTCAGTTTGAAGCTGTGCTCTGCTGCCATTGCCTCAAATGTCGGATAATCCATTTCTGCGCTTCCGTCTGCTTTGTCGGAGATCGCACGGATCACAAGAAACGGAACATTGTTAAGGTATGCTGCCTGAGCGATTGCTGCGCCCTCCATTTCAACGGCATATGCACCGAATTCTTTTACGACGAAATCTTTTACACCCTGGTCTGCAACAAACTGGTCGCCGGATGCGATACGTCCCTCAAATACTTCGATGTCCGGATTGACTTCTTTACATGCCTGCACTGCCAGCTTGCGGAGTGCATCATCACTGTGGAAAGAAAATGCATCCATCTGCGGAATCTGACCTACCGGATAACCAAATGCTACTGCATTCATATCATGATGGATAAGGTCTGTGGAAACTACGATATCGCCGATGTTGATATCTGCATTCAGACTTCCTGCGATACCTGTATTGATCACGACTTCTGCATGGAAATCGTCAATCAGGATCTGCGCACAGATTCCTGCATTCACCTTGCCAATCCCGGAACGGACTACCACTGCCTTTTTTCCTTTTAAAGTTCCCTGATAAAATTCCATGGAAGCTTTGCGTGTGATCTCCACATCCTGCATGCGCTCTTTGAGGCTTGCAACCTCTACTTCCATTGCTCCTATGATACCAATACATCTCATAATAAAATTCTCCCGTCTTTTTTCTGTATTTTAAATTGTCTATTTCATAATTTCTACATTCTTTTTTATTATACCAAATGTTGCGTTTATATGGAAACTTTTTTTACCTCGAAGAAGCCTGGATATCTGAATCAGACTTGTAGCCTTTCTTCTTTTCTGCTATACTGTCTCAAGGAGGTTGATATTATGGTATATAAAACATCCGGCGTCTGTTCAAGCGCCATCTCATTTGAAATTGACGAACAGGGAAAAGTTCATGATGTAAAATTTCAGGGCGGATGCTCCGGCAACACACAGGGCGTAGCCAAACTGATCGAAGGTATGGATGCCAAAGAAGCTATCAGCAGACTCGAAGGAATCCGCTGCGGATTCAGACCAACATCCTGTCCGGATCAGCTTTCCAAAGCTCTGAAAGAAGCTTTAAACTAAATTCAACTGCAAAACCGGAGAACCACATCGGCTCTCCGGTTTTTTGCATCTTTTTATATTGATTTTTATTTACAATTCTTTATGACAGATCATCTCGGTCCCATTTATCACACAATGACTGCACTTCTCTTGTAAAGCGGTCGAGATCTTTGTTCGGAATGCCTTCGCTCTTACGGATAACAGACATAAGACGCTGTCCCATAGCAACCAGTTTCTGGAATGCACGTGCAGCTTTCGAAGTCTTCGGTGAAACGGCAGCCTTCGTGATCTTGATACCCTGCGCTTCATAGATGCAGACATTTTCTGCGAGATCAAAAACGGTGCCGCTGAACGGTGCCATTGCATCCAGTCCAAGTTCTTCTTCAAGACGTCTTGCAAAAATTTCCGTCACTTCATCATCGCCATGTGTAACAAAAACTTTTGTCGGTTTCTGACTGAAAGATTTGATCCAAGTCATCAGTCCGTTTACATCGGCATGACCGCTGATGCCCGGCATCTGGCAGATTTCTGCACCAACATAAACAGTCTCACCAAAAAGTTTTACCTCTGTAGCACCTTCGAGAAGTGATCTTCCGAGGGTGCCGATTGCCTGATAACCGACAAACAGAATCGTGTTGTTCGGATTCCACAGATTGTGTTTCAGGTGATGTTTGATTCGACCGGCATCACACATACCGCTCGCAGAAATAATTACCTTGCAATCCTCGTCAAAGTTGATGGCTTTGGAATCATCACTTGTGATCGAAGTTTTCAGTCCCGGGAACATTAACGGGTTGATGCCCTTATTTACAAGTGCCAGCGCTTCTTCATCAAAACAGTCATAAATATGTTCATTAAAAATGGTGGTCGCTTCGTTTGCAAGCGGACTGTCCACATAAACTTTGAAATTATCGTGTCCGTGAACGCGTCCTTCTTCTTTGATCTGACGGATGAAATAAAGCATCTCCTGCGTACGTCCTACCGCAAATGACGGAATAATGACGCTTCCTCCGCGGTCGAAGGTTCTCTGGATCACTTCACTCAGAAGTCCCACATAATCCGGACGGTCGCCATGGCTTCTGTCACCGTAGGTCGATTCCATCACAACATAGTCGGCATCATGAAGGTATACCGGATCTTTGATCAGCGGCTGATTGAGATTTCCGATGTCACCTGAGAAAACAATTTTTTTCTCTTTGCCGTCTTCGTTGATGATCACTTCAATGCTTGCAGATCCAAGCAGGTGTCCGGCATCGACAAAACGTACACGGATGCCTTCCGCCGGTGTGATCGTCTTTTCATATGGACACGGGACAAAATTCTGCAGAACCCCCAGTGCATCCTCCATTGTATATGCCGGTATAAATTCCGGCTTGCCCTGACGACGTCCCTTACGGTTTCGCCATTCTGCCTCGAACATCTGAATATGGGCGCTGTCTCGAAGCATAATATCACAGAGATGGCAGGTCGCCTGTGTCGCATAAACCGGTCCCTGAAAACCTTTTGCATAGATTGCCGGCAGATTTCCGGAATGATCCATATGTGCATGGGTCAAAAGCACAAAATCAAGGTCACTTCCCTTAACCGGTATTTCCTGATTTTCATAATAATCGGGTCCCTGTTCCATACCACAGTCTACAAGAAACTTCTTACCGGCAGCTTCCAGATAATAACAGCTTCCGGTTACTTCGTGTGTCGCCCCAATAAAGGTTATCTTCATGTGCGAGCCCCCTTTGTCTGAAAAATCGTGCAAATATATATTGTTGTAATCATTATACACGATTTACTTGTTTTTTAACAGTATTTTTGTGTAAAATCACAGGAGAAATACAAAAAAAGAACAGGGCGGGATCTGAAATCCCGCCCTGCCTTACATGGTTTTGGTTTGGTTTTTTAAAGCCTGCAGGCACATCGTCCCTTCGAAAGGTAACGGATGTTTACACGGTTTATTAGTTGCATTCTCTGGTGTACGTGATGCCCGCAGTAGTTTGGTTTAAAGATTTTGTCTTAGGTTTTTAAAGTTATAATTTGTTAATTGGTTTTACATGGTTTAAAAAAGTTTGGTTTTTGGTTGATTTTTGGTTTTCTCTTTAATGTTGTTTTTGGTTAATAGTTACTGTTGAATGATTGGAATTACTTAATCATAATGCCACTTGTAAGTGTGGATGTGGACTCTTTCAGGCCACCATTGCTAGCTGCATGATATCCACGCACACGGTAGTAGGTGCCACTTGGAACGATAACGTCGATGGTTCTACTGAGACTGGTTGCATTACTTCCTGTAAATTCCCAGGACTTATAAGTACCATAGCTACCATTTACTTTACGTTCCAAAAAAAGCGACAAATACAATTTGCTACATTTCTTGTGGCACTGTGTCAGACCATAAATAGCCAGTTCGTCACTGTCTACCTTCTGAATTTTGACATTTCCAAAGTTTAAATTTGTACCTCTAAGGAGACTATAACTGGTATCCTCGGAAAAATCTTCCGTTGTTTCTTCATCTGTAATCTCATCCAGAATACTGGTTGTTTCTGCCAGAACCGGTGTCACAATCATAGATACTGATAAACCAACTGCCACAAGAAGACCAAGTAATTTCTTTCTTCTGCTCATTTCTCACTTCCTTTCACTATGTAAACATACCCTTACATAATATATACGTAAGAAATCGCAAAAAATCACTCTAAAATTTCATATATTTTATAATTTCTTTTAATTCTTCCAATTCTATTCTTCCAGAGAAATTATAATCCGTATCATTTCTAGTCCATTGCGCTTCAAAGTTCGCTTTTTCTTGGCTTTCATCGGTGATTTCTTTAATCGTAACTACACTCCCCTCTTTATTAATAATAATTTCATCATTCTCGTCGCCATCCGTACTTTTTATGTTACTTGCTGTATTTTCGTTTTGCCTATCGATCAAAAATGTTAAAATACTATTGTCATATATATATTCCATTTTAGCCACAAAAGTTGATTCGCTTATTTCATAATTCATAAATTGCATGCCATATGGCCTGTAATAAAACTCAGGAACTTTAACCCCTATTTTGTCCTCAATAATCTGGATTGCCTCAGTCTCATCCATATTAGCAACTTCATTATTCTCATCATTATCAACTAATACTCTTGCGTCATCACCCGTTAAATAACGAATTCCTTTAATAAAATGATTCCTATTCGCCTCACTGGTCATGCTCGCGGCAAACACACACATTAGACACACGCCTGCCACACCCGCGACTTTACCCAGCCGCAGATAACTCCGCTTCTTTCTGACCGGACGGTCATTCTTTGAACCTTTCTCCGACGATACCCCAATATCAGACACTGCTACTGTCTCTGTCTTCACGGGCGAATTGAAACCTTCTGTTGCCCTTGCTGCGGTACCAGCCTCTTTTGAACTTTCCGGCTCCATAGAGACAACTTTATCCATAGCTGCTTTCGCTGCGCTGCCGGTCTCCTTCGAAGTTCTCGCCTCCATAGAAATAATTTTCTCCCCGGCTGTCCTTGACACAGAATCATTATTCTTCTTCGCCACAGCATCTCCGACAATTTCTGTACCGACACCTCTGACCGCTTTCTTTGAAACCTCCGAAGTGTCATCCGCCTCATCTTCATACAGCCCTTCTTCTTTCAGGCGCTGATAGAATTTTTCTCTGGGGACACTCAACTCTTCTGCGATATTGAGGTTTTTCTCATACTCCTGTCCGGCAAGCAGAGATTTCTCAATCAGCTCCGCCTCATTGATGTATGTCTCCTCAAGCCACTGCCGGAATTTCTCATCGTCTTCCATATCCGGCATGTCCATCGTCAGATCCTCTATATGATTGTGATTATCCTTTTGTTCTTGTTCAAACTTTTCTTTCATTTTACTATCTCCTGCCGCCGTTTTTACCTCACTTTACACAAACGACAGCTCTATCTCTCCTTGACAATTTTGCCCCGGTGGTTCATAGTTATGGTTAATAAAAAGATTTTTCAGGAGGAATTCCCTATGAAACATATTGTTCTTACCGGCGGTGGTACTGCCGGCCACGTTACCCCTAACATCGCCCTGATCCCGACACTCAAAGCTGCCGGATATCAGATTTCCTATATTGGTTCCTATGAAGGTATTGAGCGTAAGCTCATCGAAGAAATGGGAATTCCTTATTACGGAATCTCCTCAGGCAAACTCAGACGTTACTTTGATCCTAAGAACTTTTCCGATCCGTTCAGGGTTCTCAAAGGTTTCCACGAAGCAAAAAAACTTCTTAAGAAACTGAAACCTGACGTTGTATTTTCCAAGGGCGGTTTCGTAACTGTCCCAGTTGTGATCGCTGCAAAAAAATGCAAGATTCCAGCAATTATTCATGAATCAGATATGACTCCGGGTCTTGCCAACAAGCTCTGTATCCCTTCCGCAGTTAAAGTGTGCTGTAACTTTCCTGAGACAGTCAGCAGTCTTCCGGCAGATAAAGCTGTCCTCACCGGTACTCCGATCCGTCAGGAACTTCTGAAAGGTGACAAAGAAGCCGGCAGACAGTTCTGCGGATTTACTACCGACAAACCGGTCCTTATGGTGATCGGCGGAAGTCTCGGTGCAGCCTCTGTCAATGACCACGTCCGCAAGATCCTTCCGAAACTTCTGAAAGAGTTCCAGGTCATCCATCTCTGCGGCAAGGGCAAAATGGACGAGTCCCTCAAGGGTACCGAAGGTTATGTACAGTACGAATACATCAAGGAAGAACTTCCGGATCTCTTCGCTCTGTCCGATGTCGTGATTTCCCGTGCAGGCGCCAATGCAATCTGCGAGATCAGTGCCCTTCACAAACCAAACCTTCTGATTCCGCTCTCTGCAAATGCGAGCCGCGGTGACCAGATCCTGAATGCCCGTTCTTTTGAAAAACAGGGATTCAGCATGGTACTTGAAGAGGAAGAAATCACCGATGAAAAGCTCCTCGATACCATCCATCAGTTATACAAAAACCGTCATACTTTCGAAGAAGCAATGGCAGGTGGCAAACAGATGGATTCCATTCATCATATCTTTTCTCTTATTGAGGAATGTGTATTATCCAGGTAAGCAACAGAAGGCAGTTACAAATGTGACTGCCTTCTTAGTTTCTCCAGTTCTTCTATAATCCACGCCTTCGAACGCAGATTACGGTTGTTTACATTGTTCGTTGTGATCCCGTATTCCTCAGCAACTTCCGAGGCCAGAATCCTGTGCATCTTGGTTTTTATCAAAATATCATAGTTCTGTGGATTTCTCATTCTGAGTTTCCGAAGAACAAGTCTCTGATAAGTTTCTTCTTCCATGCGCAGAAGCTGTGCTTCCGGGTCTCCTCTTTCATCGGGAGTCTCTTCCACACCCTCTTCGTCGAATGTACACATTTCCTGTTTGGTGGAGGGTTTTCTGAAATAATCGTTGCATCTGTTTGTAGTTGCGCGAAAAACCAGTGCTTTCAGTTTCTTATGGTCTGAATAATCCAGATTTTCCCTCATCTTGTATAATGTGATGAAAATCTCCTGACTGATATCTTCTGCCAGAAGTTTATCCTTCGTGATACAGTATGCAACATATGCTGAGAATCTTTGATATTCATCATAGAACTTATTAAAATTCTCAATCGTCATTCGTATTTACGCTTTCGTTTTATTTTGTCATTTTTTCTTACGTATTCTGTATGACTCATGCTTTTACTTTACTCAGAATCTCTTCTTTCATTTCATCGGTCAGCTCACCCGGTTTCCATGTCAGACCAACCTGGTCGCCTTCATAACGCGGAATCAGATGCATATGGAAATGAAAAACTGTCTGACCTGCAATCTCACCATTGTTCTGCACGATATTAAATCCGTCACAGTTCAGTCCGTCTCTGAGCTTTGTTGCCATTTTTTTTGCAAGAACCATTGCTTTCGCTGCGGTCTCATCCGGAAGTTCATAAATATTGGCGGCATGTGATTTCGGAAGAATCAGCGAATGTCCCTTAGAAGCCGGTCCCAGATCCAGGATCACGCGGAAGTCTTCGTCCTCATATAATGTAGCGGATGGAATTTCTCCATTCGCGATTTTACAAAAAATACAATTTTCCATAATAAATTCCTCCTTCAGAATTCTGTAAAAATAACTGTTTTAATGACTATATTGTCTCGTATTTGCGCGAATTTTTCAATATGAAATTTGTTGATTATGGTATTTTATGATGATACACTTCCCATGAGGTGACAGATTATGCAGGAAAAAAACAGATTTGAACAGCAGAAAAAAGAATTTCAGTCGACACTCTCGATGTTCTCACATGAGATACGCAACCCCCTCGCTCTTATCACAAGTGAGTTACAGATGTTGTCCGACCATCATCCACAACTTTGTCTGGATGAACACTGGGACAACATTATGGAGAATTTGAATTACATCCGTGAGCTTCTTGATGAAATTTCCCGGTATCAGAATGCAGGACATCTCTCTCTCGTATCAACGGATACAAGCCTGTGGCTTGATCGAATTGCCAATACCTTTCGACCTGCACTGGACTATCTGGGCATTGCACTTGAAACTGACATCCCCAAAAATCTTCCCCATCTTGAACTGGATCAGACAAAAATCCGTCAGGCACTTTTTAATCTTCTCCGCAATGCGCAGGAGGCTATTCAGCACGCACACGGCAAAATTCGAATCACCGCTTCTGCTGTTTCAGATGGAATCCAGATCACCGTCCATGACAATGGCTGTGGCATGACCGCAGAACAGATGGAACAGATCTTTTTTCCCTTCGTAACGTACAAGCCCGGAGGCACAGGTCTCGGGCTTGCTGTCACCCGGCAGATCATCGAAGCACACCATGGGACGCTCCGCGTCGAAAGTGTACCCGGTGAAGGAACAACCTTTTATATTCTTCTGCCTCTCAGATGATACAGAAGAATGGAAATCATCATTCCACAAACCAGTCCTGCAACGTGGGCTGTATTGTCCACTCCTGTACTGGTAAATCCATAATAAAGAGAAAAAAATGCCATGACAAGAATCTGTCTCGCAGACAAATCTCCGAGCCATCCTTTGTTGCGGATCACAATATAAATCATCGCTCCCATAACAGCAAAAACTGCACCGGAAGCACCCGCTGATACGGCAAAATCCATAGATTTCAGCTCAACAAGCACTGAGATCACATTTCCGAGAAGTCCGCCCACAATATAGATGATCAGAAATTTTATCTTGCCGATTACACGTTCAAGACGGCTTCCCAGAACAAACAGAACCAGCATATTATTCAAAAGGTGTTCGATTCCGAAATGCAGGAACATACAGGTAAACAGTCGGTAATATTCCCCACCTTCTATGATCATCGGTGTGTAGGCTGCGCCGCAGTCCAGCATATGCATCGTGTTCTGTGAACTGCCGGTGAATTCCACCGCGAGAAACACAATAATATTGATCAGGATCAGGCCGACTGTCACCGGCTCTTTTTTTATTTCTTCCATATAGATCATTACTCCAGAATTTGTTCAAATCTCACTGTCACATCCTCCGGGATATGATAGAATTTCTTGAAACGTTTTGCCCATCGCTCATTTGGCGGTATAGTCTGACAACAATATTCCGAATACGGCAGAACAGGCAGCACAATTTCCTTCTGTTCCTGCTCTATTCCCGTCTGTATCAATTGTGCTCTATAATCGTTTACCTGACCGATTGCCAAAAACATTCTTACATATATCACACACAGAACACAGACCGCCATTCCTGTTATCAGTATAGGATAGAACAACTCTGTCCTGTATCTGCTTGTCAGATATCTGAGAAGCTTCAACAGCAACAGCGCCTGAAAAATATAAGATACGTAAAAACATCTCGCACCAATAGGATTCGCCGCCAGAAGCGGCGCCGCCACAGCTCCCGATGACAGATAAAGAATGCACATGGAAATTCCCTCTTTCCTGTCTACATTTTTCCAGATGCACAAAAGCACATTTGCAAAAAACAAAATCGCAAGCATGGTATTGATCGCATTATTCAGATTTTGATCACTGTCAAATACCCATTGTGGATAAATTTTATGAAAGACACTATATACACTGTACCCACAAAATACTACCGTCATTTCTATTGTGGCAAAAGTTTTTCGCCCACTTTTCTGAATCAAAATCAACAAGACGATAATCAAAAGTATATTTAACACCCAGTTATTTATTGATAAATGATACCAGATATTGCTAATAAACTGTCTTGCCATTCCACTGACAGTTGTGTGAATTTCTTTATATCCGTCTGATCCGTCAGCAGCTCTTGAATAAGCACCATTAGAAAACATAATCAGCGCCCCCGCTATAGAAGCCCATAAAAAATTTAATTCTATAAGCGGAATTTTTTTATAACGGATCAGTGTATACACAACAATCCATACTGCATAAAAAACCACAAACACTGTAATATTCTCAGAAAACAACTGCACAGAAATACCAAGTGGAATTACCATAATTGTTTCCCAGACAGGAATAGCAGGCTGCTTCTGCTTCGTATACACCCATTCCGTCCAGTTATAATAAATCAAAAACAGAAAAACCGGTGGAACAAAATTTACAAATGCTGCCGGCCAGCCATAGCTCTGCTGAAACAATGTTGATGGAATTGAGATCAAAAGAAAAAAAGCTCCCAATAATAAAAATGTATTTTCTTTTGTCCTGCTTTCTTCTTCGAAACGTATATTTTTATACATAACATCCAAAAGCCACACAACACCTGCAGCAAGTACCACAGCCTTTGCCAGTACGCTTCTGGTAACCAAAAGTGCCAGAAGATCTCCCAGATAACGGCCATTATAATCTTTAAAACCGTTTTTCATAAGTTCTATCCGTTCATCCAGACCCCACTGCCATTCATCATGGCAGTATGGTACCTTATATCCGATATATAAAAATACAACAAATGCCGCTATATATATCAACCAGCATACCTTACTTTTCTTTTTCATGGGTTATATTTCCCTTTCATTTTTCTTTCAGAAAGTATAGCATACCATATTATAAAAGTCTATATAACCACTTTTCCTTCAACCGTATTGTCAGGCATTCTCCGTCTATTTTAAAAATATGTACCGGGCCTGTGCAAATTCCACCTGATCTTCATCCTGCAGCTTATATTCCTCTCCTGTTTTCAGTAGCCTTCCATTTACTGATGTTCCGTTTCTCGAATTGAGGTCAGACAGATAATATTCCTCATCTACTTTCCGAATCTTTGCATGAATACGACTGACTGTCGGAAGGGAGATCACTGCATCGGCAGCATTTTCCATCTTACCGATCACCATAAGGTCACGGTCAAGATAGATCGTCGCAAGTTCTCCCGGTTCACGGCTTACAAGGCTGGCCGGTCCTTCAGTCTGTCCGGCGGATAAGACGACTGTCTCACCGTAGTTTTCTGTCTTTTCAGTTTCGTAGTTCTCATTCTGCTGCACTGTTTCCCGGTATACATTCTGTGAATTTTCCAGACGGTTAGCTCCTGTTTCCCCCGTCCGTTCCGGCATTTTATACTTTATGTCTCCCCATTCCGACATTTTTTCCTGTACTGAATCTTCTTCATACAAATCCTCTGAACTTCTCTCCGTCCTCCTTTTCTCACTGCTGCTTTCATATGTATCATCAAGTTCCCTCTTCACCTTTTGTCTCCATTCTGCACTCATCTGCTTTTTCTGCTTCTTCTTTTCGGCTGTCCAGGACAAGAATGCGGCGAGAACCAAAAGGATAATGGCTCCTCCGAAGATAGCTTCCGCCGGAATCCCAGGAAGATATCCCAGATAGCAAAGTATAAGAAAAATGATCAAAATTGCTGCTGTGGAAACACAAAGTAAAGCACCCGTCCATTCGTTGGAGGACTTTTGAAAATCAGACTCTTCTTTCTTTTTGCCTTTTTTTCTTTTTGAAGTTTTATTTTCCACGTCTGTCTTCAGTAAATGTGAAACATCTGCCTTTTCCTGTATTTTTTCTCCAAAACTTTCCATACTATCCAGATTATTTTCCGGAGGCTTCTGTTCCTGATTCTGTGTAGATTCTCTATCGTTGCTTTTCTTTGTAACTTCTCTGTTCTGATAAATTGCCTCTTTTATATGTTCAAGCTGAAATCCTGTCTCCATTGCTTTCCGGTAGACTCCATAGCCCATACTCACTGCCTGAGAGTCTTCATGGTCAAGTCTCGGGAGAAGGTATTCTGTCAGTTCCCGGAACTGTTCCTGTATCGGATGATGATAATCCGGAAGACAGCAGAATTTCACTTCTCGCTTCTCTATATCCAGAAAGATATACTCCGGACATAAAAGCAGTTGGTCTGTATTCATAAGAAACTCTGCCATCTCTTCCATCACACGAATAAATCCGCAAAAAAGCATGTGCAGATCTTTTCTGTGAAATTTCCTCTGTTCATAAAAAGATGCCAGCGACTGCCTGGATGTGATATCATAATAAAACAGCAGATTCCCGTCCAGTCCCTGCAATCTGCACTTTAATATAGAGGGAATCACATTTCCTGTCAGCATTCGTACCTGATAGGATGCTGTATTTACCTTTTCTTCTTCTCGTAGAATCAAATAATTGTGACTTACATCTCTTTTATATTCTGCATACATATTTTAATCTCCTGTTATACCAATCACTTCCTTTGCAGCCTTGAGCCTGCGGATCCACTTTACCGGCCGAATAACTTTTGAGCTTCCTTCTGTTTTTAATGTCCATTTAAATCCACCAAAACCTGCAATCGTATCTGCTTCATAAGTTACACTGACTTTCTTTTTTCCTGCATTTACATGGCATCGCAGATTTTCCGCACCAAAGAATCCTACATTGCCAAGCTCCTCACCACGGATTTCTGCTGCTGCCTGCACCTGTCCGTCCTGACGCACTGTCTCCATACTTCCACTCAATGATGCTTCGCAGGCTGCCGCCGTCAGCCATGCCCGGTTATGTACAAAAAATGACAGATAAATGACTCCCATAACTGTCAGAAGCACGATAGACATGACACATGCAGCCTCTATCGTAAAACTACCCTTGCACAGATTCCTTCTATATTGCTTATGTCTTGAGTTTACAATCCTGTATCTGTGATTTTTGAGGATTCTTTTCTTCATATAACCATCCCTCCTACATATCCCAGCAATAAAAAAGGTACCAGTGGAATCTCCGTCTTTCTGCTCTTTCGAAACACCAGCAACAGGACACCGGAACATGCCGCCGCAAGCAGCATTCCGATGCAGGCCATCTGAATGTAGCTTTCCATTCGCATCATACATCCCAGTGCCATAAGAAGCCATCCGTCTCCCATACCTACCTGTCCCCGTGTCAGGATGCTGCATGCAAGAATAAAAATACCTATGGCCGCCGGAATCAGATAGTCCGTCATTGTTCTTCCGGTTTTGATACTGTATGCCACTCCTGCCAGTCCGAACATCAATGTGACCGGTATTGAGATTTCTCTTTTTCGGATATCCAAAAAACTGCTGAAAAGCAGAAAGATCAGTGTGCCGTATTTTTCCATTTTCCTTTTCCTTCTTTCTTCTGATCATTTCATTCTTTCTGAGATTTTTATTGCAGCTTATGTAATGTCTACGCTGAATCTCTATCCGC
>ERZ824488.1633-NODE-1633-length-23394-cov-5.707700_pt1 | contig 23394 bp, 24 predicted proteins | sample MGYA00519936_ERZ824488 | MGnify/ENA primary metagenome ERZ824488 (study PRJEB31778, sample SAMEA3449153) | human gut metagenome | biome: human gut; feature: human-associated habitat; material: faeces | place: United Kingdom | collected 2010/2012 ... | reverse complement strand
TATATTATACCATTTTTCTTCCTGATTTTCAATGGTTTGTGCGGTATTGCCTTAATTGAGAAAACAAGTAAAGAAATTACAGTTTAAAAATGAAAGGAACGTGTTTATATGTCAAAAAATATTATGGAAAATTCATTTAATAACGATAGACTGGAAAATGAAGCTTGTGATAAATTTGAGAACTTAATCAATAGCTTTTCGATTGCAACTCATTCTAATGGTGCTAATGATGAAAAGTCTGTCGCTTTTCCTAACGAGTACGGCGGAGCATTTTACGCTGACGGTAAGTTGAACATTTGTCTTACCGATGTTTCAGAAAAGTCAACAGTCTCTTGTAAGGAAATTGTAGGAGATGACAACGTAAACTACATAAAATGCACTTATCCGTATAATTATCTGCGTGAAGTAAATAATTATATTGTAAATCTTATGTCTAATAATAACGATAAGTATGCAATCAATACAGTGGGCATAACTCAAAAAGACAATGTTGTCAACGTTTCGGTTTCAACATCCGAGAAAGCAGAGGAATTAAGTGACGAACTAATATCAAAAGGTTTTGAAAAAAAATCTTTTGATATTATCGTTGATGAAATGCGTCCTACTCCTGCTGCAACATATGCCCGCCCTGGAGATAGAGTGTATACATGGACAGGCGGCACACGCGGTTCGCACATTGCAACAATTGGTTTCAATGCAAAAAATTCAAGTGGAAAAAACGGATTTGTTACAGCGGAACACGCTCTTTGGTACGAAAAAAATTTAGGTATTTATGAATACGATTGTTCATCAGTATCAAATTGCACTGCAAGCAAATCAACGGATTCCTGCTTTGTGCCTTTTAATAGTGGAATTACCGGACTTACAGGATTGATTAACAACAGCGGATTATATGGAAATACGACATATAAATTAACAGCAAGCTATAATGCAAGTGCTGATCTTGAAGGTGTAACGCTAACAGGATTTGGAAAAACAAGTAAGAAATACACAGGTGTTGTTCTTCGTACATCGGTTTCATATTCGCTTACTGGCGGAGATGGAACACTTATCACCGATGCATTGGAAATGAAAACAGCATATAAAAAGCCTGCCGGTGGTGATAGTGGAGGAACTGTTGCAAAAATAAAAGATGCCTCGGTAACGCCACAAACTGCAATTTTAGCTGGAATACTTTCGGCTACATCCGACTATACTTCAACATCTGGAAATTACACCCTTGCCTATGTTCCTAAAGTAAAAAATATCACAACAGCATTAAATGTGACATTTTATGGCGGCTCAAATTGACCCATAAGACTCATAAGGAGATCAGCTATGAAGAAAAATCAGATAATAACTGTTCTGTCGGCTGTATGTTTTTTTCTGACCGCTTGTTACCACACCGAAAGTATAACCACTGAACAAACAACCATATCGGAAAGTCAAAGTCTGCCTGAAACAGCAGTAATACAAAGTTCAGCAGTACAGAGTACCATTGGTAATGAACTGGCATCTGAAACCGATATACAAACGGAAAATCAGGAGGACAGTGAATCTGAAACCATTAAACAAACGCTGCAAAGCACTTTGGAAGAGAACATATATGTTGACGAGATAAATGAGCTTATGAAAATGAATTTAATGGTAATTTCCCCGGATAGCAGCTACGACTCGTTGGATGGGGGTAAGGACTTTTATGCTCAAGCACAGTCAAAATACTCTGATATCCTGAACAGTTTTATTGATTTTCCGTCAAATTATGAATTATTCGGAGGGGCGTATTTTCAGAACGGCTATCTTCATATAATGGTTACCGATATGGACAGATCTGAATTTATACCTGAAACGATCGGAAACGAAAACATTATTATTAAGGAGTGTGATTTTTCGTATTCTTATCTTGAACAGGTAAAGCATTATATCGATTCTCTTGCTCTTGGGCGGGAAAACGTGCTCAATTCATATATTGTTTCAATCGTTAATAACGCTGTATTGATTACAGTTTCAACTGATGATGCAAAAGCATATCTATATGACATAATTGAAGAAGGTGGATACGATAAGGGTTCTGTTGAAATAAGTGTAACAGATTCCGTTGTTGCAAATCCCGCTTAACTGACAAAATCAAGGACTTAGGATCTCAATCCAAAAGAAAAACGACTGAAAGAAATAATATCAGTCGGTAAAAAAGAGCGTATGCGCATTGGTATGTAACTTTGGACTTGTGATATAAGCAGCACTCCCTATGTGTTTTCATCGTCCTAATTTGTACGGACAGCACAAAAATACCCCACCTATGGCAAAAATTAAGAATTAAGCAGTAAACTGACTTCGTTTTTCGGACGGAGTCAGTTTTGTTTTAAGTGGAATGCGTCGGTTGTTGTAGAAATCAATGTATTGACTTATGAGTAGACAAACCTCCTCATAAGTTTTCAGTTTCACCCAATAGATACACTCTGGTTTAATGATAGAAAAGAAATTTCCTACCAAAGCGTTATTATAAGAGCCTCCGCATCTTGACATTAATTGTAAAATGTTGTGATTAAGTTAGCTTAAAATACTGATATAAAGTGTATTGAAAGCCTTGGGCACTGTGGAGCTGCAACTCTCCGGTGACCATTTCCTTTCTTTTGGCAGCTATTATTGTCTCCAAAACCAACTGTACATTTTGTGTATTTATGTCAAAAGGCATCACCAATTTGTGTGATGACCTTTGGCATTTTTAATGTTCAGTCTAATATTTGCTTAAAAGATGAAAACACTGCATGATTTTCATTTATTGAATATGTTCTGTTGCAAAAAAATACCGGATATGATATAATAAAAAAAATCCATACATTTCAAGGTGAACTCAATGCCATTAACAATAGCAATATGTGATGATAACGAAGATCAGATAAAAGAACTGCGGCGGCTTCTCGGAGAATGGTCCGCAGACAAGTCCTTTGCACTCAACATAGACGAATACATCAGTGCGGAAAGCTTCCTGTTTTCCTATCCTGATAAGCCTTGCGACCTTATCCTGCTGGATATTGAAATGAAGCGGCTGAACGGTATGGAGCTTGCCCAAAAGCTGCGTTCGGACGGGAATATGCTGCCGATAATTTTCATTACGGGATATTCCGAATATATGAGCGACGGTTACGAGGTAGAAGCTCTTCATTATCTGCTGAAGCCTGTTGACAGGTCAAAATTTTTTGCGGTACTTGACCGATATATAAAGCGGCATACTCCCGAAAATGATATAATGCTCAACTGCGATGAGGGCAGTATGCACATTTCGCCCGATATGGTCGTCTTCTGCGAAGCTGTGGGCAAGAAAACTCATGTGCATTTGCGGGATAATGTCATTGTCTGCAATTCGGGGATAAGCGCTGTAAAAAATATGCTGCCCGAAGAATTTGTTTTCTGTCACCGTTCGTATATCGTGAATATGCGGTATGTTCGCAGCATCGTCAAGACGGATATTATGCTTGACAGTGGTGAAAAAATTCCGCTTTCACGGCGGCTTTATAAGGAAGTTAATGAGAAGTTTATTCGGTATTATATGAAAGGATAAAAATTATGGCAGATTGGAATAAATTAAAAGAATTTTTTATTGAAGATAAAGGATTATATTTCGCTGTTAAAAGAGCATTTAATGATTTATACAGATATGATAAGCATTTAATTTGTAATATGCCATTAGAAATAATTAACACAGAGGAGATTGGAAAGCATTATGTAGGAGAACGCTCTATTGTTTTTAGATTTGCTCACTATTTACAAAATGAACTTGTTAAAGCTCCTAAATATGCAACTTACAATCTTGATTGTGAATATAATAGAAATGGTGTTGAAACAAAAGACTTACCAAGTTTTCCAAATGGAACATTTCCTGATTTAATAATTCATAAGCGTGGGAAAAATTACCCAACTAACTTAGTGGTTATGGAATTTAAAACATATTGGAATACAGATACAGCAAGAGATGTAGTAAAGGTAAAGGAATTTATAAATAAAAAAGGTGACTACAGATATAAATATGGTCTTGTAGTTTTAATCGGGAAAACACTTGCCGAAACCAAATTTGAGGTATATAAGTAAAATGAATAATATTACTAAAGCGGCAATAATCATCGGTGCGGCAATACTATTTATTTCCGTCTGCGTTACGGTATTTTTTCTTCTCCGCCGCACCCTATACAATATGATAGACCGCCGAATTGAGCGCTTTCAGAGCGAGCTTATCGAAAAGCAGGTGCGTGAGATACATAATATGTACCGTCAGGTGCGTGGTTGGCGGCACGATTACCGCAACCATATCAACAATATGAAAATACAGCTTTCCGAGGGCAATTATGACAAGCTGTCCGACTATCTGAACGAGCTTGCGGACGATCTTGACACGGTGGACACCGTAATAAAGACGGGCAATGTTATGGCGGACGCTATCCTCAACAGCAAGCTGAATGTTGCAGAGAAAATGAACATAAAGCTTAATGTGAAAGCGAATGTTCCCGACAAGCTGCCTATGAGCGATGTTGAGCTTTGTTCGATGCTTGGAAATATACTGGACAACGCAGTCGAAGCCTGCGGCACGCTTCCCGAAGAGGAACGCTTTATGCGTGTGTATATCGGCAAGCTGAAAGGACAGCTGTATCTTTCGGTGCAGAACTCCGCAGGAAAGGTTCGCAAGTCGAAAAATACATATCTCTCCACCAAAGATGGCGAACACGGCTATGGATTATTCCGAATAGACAGAGTTGCGAAAAAGTACGGCGGCTATGTCAATCGTCAGAATGAAGAGGGCGTGTTTGCGACGGAAATAATGGTGCCACTTTGCGGTTAGTTGTACCATTCGTGCCGTATTTTGACTGTTCGTTCCGAGATCGGCACGAACGGTTTTTTTTGTGATATGATAAATGCGAGGTGAGATTATGGTAAAGGTAACAAAATGGGACAGAAAAAAGAAGAAAGAGGATCGGGCAAAATATCGTGCTGAAATAAAAAGCCGCAAATACGGGATTATTCCTAATCTTATTTATATAATGCGTGAAATACACGGCATAGACAAGCTGATGTTTTTAACCTGCTTTGTATTTGCACTCAGTAACTATTTTGCAAGGCTTTGTGCCACATTTACGGATAAATATGTGGTGGAGCTTGCCGAGGCTGGCTTCGGAAACACAAAACTGCTCATTATCTGTATTGCTCTTATTGTCGGAAACAGAGTGTTCGGCACTCTTCTCAATACAGCAGGAAATTATCAGGGATTTATCGGATTTAGTAATCTATGCAATCGTTTTCTTCTTAATGTCATGCACAAAAATATGACAACAGATTACGAAAACAACGAAAAACCGCAGACAAGCGACAAATTAAACAAAGCCATTGACAGTCTGAATGTTATTGGCGTAAATGCTGCACTTAATATTCGAGGAACTATACGCCACACGCTTGAGGTTTTTACATACGCCGCACTGCTGACATTTCTTGATATTCGTATGCTTCCGATAATCATTCTTCCTCCCGTTGCTTGTTTTTTTATCGAACGGCACAAAATGAACTGGGTATGGAATATGGAGAACAACTGGGTGAAAATTGACCGTCAGCTTAATTATGTACAAATTGAAAGCGGAAGTTTTTCCAACGCAAAGGATGTCCGTATATTTGGTATGCAGGAGTGGTTTGAAAAGGCATTTACCCGTTCTCTCGATAAACTGCTCAACTGGCGCAAACAACAAGATGCATGGGAATTTCGCCACGATCTTTTATCGGCAGCAGTGAACTTTATCGGCAATTTCGGCGCATACGGCTATCTGATATGGCTTGTTGTGAATGACGGTATCGGCGCAGGAGATTTTGTACTGTATTTTAATGCTATATTCAAACTGAAAGAAGCCACAAGCGAATGGTGCAATAATATGTCTGGCTATCAATGGATATCGGGCAATATAAACAACTATCGTGAATATCTTGAAATGGAGGACAGCACCAATCGGGGAAAGGGCAAGCCTGTTCCCGAGGGTGAATGTGAAATAGAATTCCGCAATGTTACTTACACCTACGGAGGTGCCGAAAAGCCTACGCTTAATAATCTGTCGTTTACACTTCATAAGGGTGAAAAGCTGGCGCTTGTGGGACTTAACGGCGCAGGAAAAACTACGATAGTAAAGCTTATGTGCGGACTTTATGACCCTACCGAGGGTGAGATCCTGCTCAATGGCGTAAATGTCAGGGAATATAACCGTGATGAATATTTCGGACTTTTCTCGGCTGTATTTCAGGATATTTCACTTCTGGCGGTAAGTGTTGAGGAAAACATCACGGGACAAACCGAAGATAAATGTGACCGTGAAAAGCTGATCGACTGCATGAAAAAATCGGGAATATACGATAAAACAATGACTCTTCCCGAGCAGGAAAAAACATTGCTTGTTCGTTCGGTTTATCAGAATTCAGTTGACCTTTCGGGCGGCGAAAAGCAGAAGCTTGCACTTGCAAAGGCTCTGTATAAAGGTGCTCCAATACTTCTTCTTGACGAACCTACGGCGGCGCTTGACGCTGTTGCGGAACAGCAGATGTATATGAATTATCTTGAATTTTCAAAGGCAAGGTCAAGTGTTTTCATTTCGCACAGGCTTGCTTCAACACGTTTCTGCGACCGAATCATTATGATAGAAAACGGCGGTATAATCGAGTGCGGAACTCACACCGAGCTTATGAAGCTTAACGGCAAATATGCAGAGCTTTTTAAGCTTCAGAGCAGCTACTATAATGATTGAAAATGACAATGGATAATTTTTTCGGAGGATATTATGAGTGAAAATAAAATGTCGTTAAAGGAACGTTTCGGGATAATCAAGCGCACGATAAAGCTTATTGAAAAGGCTGATAAAGGACATATCCGCAGAAATTTTGTTGATAAAATACCTGATATCATATCCACATTTTCAGGAATTTTTCTTGCCTCGCTTATAATTGACGGTGTAACGGACGGAAAGCCAGCGGAATATCTGCTGACAGCAGCTGCGGTAGTGTGCGGAATAGAACTTATATCCGTGCTTATTCAGGTGATAAACAATAAAAACAAACAGGCACACGGCACACTTTATTATAGAAATGTTGAGCGTATGATCTGCAAAAAAGTGCTTGATATGGATTATTCAAAGATCGAGGATATCGAAACTCAGAATAAGCTCGATAATGCCAAGACATATATTTACAATAGCAATACAGGCATTCCTGCATTAATGGGTCACCTGTCGGCGGTCATGTCAGGAATTGTTCAAATTTGTCTGGGTTTTGCATTGGCTGCTCCCGTGCTATTTGTAAATTCGGCTGCGGTAACGGATATTCACAGCTTTTTGATGTCGGGCTGGGGAGCTGCGGTACTGCTTATTTTCTGCGGTGCGCTTGAAATATTTCAGGCAGCTGCGCTAAATCCGCAAGCAGAAAAATATATGGATCAGATGTACACCGACCCTAAAATATTGCAGGCGGAAAGAGAAAGGTCATTTTATAGGTGGCATACGACCTACAATTACCGAAACGGAAAAGAGATAAGACTTTACGGTGAACAGCAGCTTATTGAAAAAAATTTTCTAACAGCTCATGAAACTGTGGTAGATAAGATTTTGCAAACATTTTTCAAAACTTCCGAATACACTTTTATAATGAATTTATGTGATCTGCTGTCTAAGCTTGTTTTATACGGATTTGCGATCTATCGTGCGGTCAATGGGTCAATGTCGGCAGGTGATGTTATCATATTTGTTATGTGTTTTATCAGAATACAGTACGCATTTGAAAGCATTTCCGATAACTTTGGCAGTCTGCTTACAAAATCGCAGATGTGGAAACAGCTGTATGACTTTCTCGACATTCCCGATGAAAAATACCAAGGCACTATCCCAACCGAAAAGCGTGATGATAATGAGTATGAGTTTGAGTTTAAGCACGTCTGGTTCAAATATCCCGACAGCGAGGAATACACTCTCAAAGACATAAATCTGAAATGGCGGATAGGCGAGAAAATGGCTCTTGTGGGTAAGAACGGCTGCGGAAAATCCACGCTTGTGAAGCTGCTTTGCAGGCTGTACGACCCCACCGAGGGCGAGATAACGCTCAACGGAATAGACATCAGAAAATACAAATACGAAGAGTATATGGAGCTTTTCTCGGTGGTGTTTCAGGACAGCAAGCTGTTTTCGTTCAGTCTTGCGGAGAATGTTGCTGCCGACACGGAATATGATGCCGAGCGTGTGACCGACTGTGTTATCCGTTCGGGGCTGGGCGACCGTCTTAAAACTATGGAGAATGGCATTGAAACCTGTCTTTATAAGGATTTTGACGAGAACGGTGTGGAGATCTCGGGCGGCGAAGCGCAGAAGCTGTGCCTTGCAAGAGCGATATACAAAGGCTCACCTTTTATCGTTCTCGATGAACCGACAGCGGCGCTTGACCCGATATCGGAGTATGATATTTACACCAAATTCAACGGTATAGTCGGAACAAGAACGGCTATCTATATTTCGCACAGACTGTCAAGCTGCCGTTTCTGCGATGAGATAACCGTTATGGATAACGGTCGCATCGCCGAGCGTGGCTCACACGATGAGCTGCTTGGCAATGGCGGCGTTTACAAGGAGCTATGGACTGCTCAGGCGGAGTATTATAAGGATACTGCCGGGGAGCTGTTTGCGTAAAAGGTTTGTTTGGGTGGTATTCCATTTTTAATGCAGCTATCTTGGCTTATTTATGAATCTGCCCTCTTATGGTATTTCTATTATACCATAAGAGGGCTTTTTCTGTTATCCGTTTTTACCGGTCTTGTGCAACACATTGTATGCTGATGTTTTACTTTATAATTTTCAATTCCTTCAGAATATCTTGAGTTAGTTTTGACAGAGGTCTTGAATTTATATTTGAATAATCAATGTAATTTCCAAAAATAAGTCTGTATAATTCTTCTTTGGAAGCAACAGTATTGCCTAAAAGATCATATAACTCTTTAATTCTTGAATCATTATAAATATAAGCTTTTTTTATCAATTCATTTAGGTAATCATTATGAGATTGATATGATGTGTAAATATTCAACAGCTTAAGATCATCCAGTATTTTCTGTCCATCATCTCCATGTGCCAGAAAATTGACTGCCATTGATGATTTGTTAGTGATAAAATCGGCGGATGATGGTTCAAATGATATTCTTAACTGTTCTCGGTCAATGCTTTCATTGAAAGGTGAAACATTAATTGGCTTATTACTTTTGATGTGGTTGCAAGCATAACAGCAAGGGATAAGGTTATATAGGCATATTGAGAACAATGGATTATCAGATTTATCAAAAAAATGATCAAGCTGTGCGGAGGTGTGTTTTTCTCCTCGGTTTAAGATGTAGTTTTCATTGCAATAAGGACATACACTAATGTTAGTGCTTTGAATGATAAGATTATTAAGACCATTATTACTGAATTTATCATACAATTTTTTGAATTGCTGAGGTACTTCATCGTTAATATTATAATGTTTTTTTGACAGCTTAACTAAATCATCATATTCGGCAGTAATGAAATTCTCAAAAACATTAGTGCCATTTACGGTAGAAAAACAATCTGATGTGATTCCTTGCTTTATTAAGTAGTTACTGAATTTACGTTCCTCTTCATGATATTTTTTCTCAAAGTTTTTTTTCGATGTATTTTTATGTACGATAAGTCTTTTTATTTGTTCAATATACCATTCTACGGAGGAATATTTATGTATTTGATTCATTCTTTTCACAGCTTTCAATATAATCTAATTGTTTATTAATCTCTTTTCCGAGTATACTTATATCAGCAGAAGAATCGTAAATTTGTTTAATAAGTGATTCTATGTTTGAACGATGTTCAAATGAGACGTATTTTTTTGCATACATATCGGTCAATTTTCGTTTAATTATCGGTTCACCTATAATTGATATTATTTCAGCAATGCTTTTCTTATCCAAGTTGGACTTGGATTTGCCAGACAATTCATCTATTATTTTATCCAATAGTTCTTTGGAGTAAGCTCCCATTGTACTTGACATAAAAAAGCCATTTGCTAATATATCATGTATATTTGCTCCAAATGTTGAAATAGTGCATTGTTTGTGTTGGCAGCTCCCGTTTTTTTGTTCAATTAGTAACTGAACATTTCCGGGAAGCAGATCTGAGAGAATAAATGGAGAGTGTGTAGCTATTATTATTTGAAAGGATTTATCAGAATAAGTTTCAAGGAATTTGATAAGCTGATTTATAAAAGATCGAGCCAGTTCCGGATGCATATTAGTTTCAGGTTCATCGAACAATACAATAAAGTGTTTTTTACTTTTACAGAAAATCTGGTCACTTAATTGTTCTTCAACAGATGAAAAAAGCCCTAAAAAATATGCCTCTCCGTCACTTAAATAATCAATTCTTGAAGTAAAGAAATTTGAAAAAATCCTAAACATACCTTGTTCTTCAAATCGGTAATCATCATCCAATATTTTAATAATGTCTGAGTATTTGGAAATATCAGTATCAGAAAATATATCAAAAAAAATGCTGTTTTTTCCTATTGTGATATGAGGATTATTTAATGCTTCAATAAACTGAGTAAAACAATCAACAGCATATGATATTTCATCATCTTTCATTTTGTATTCAGGCATTTGGATAATCGATTTAAATATATCATTATAATATATGATTGCGTCAGAATATGTTTTATATTTTAAAGGAATTGCCCTTAATGATTTAGCATTTGAGTCACGTTGTTCATCTGAATCAATTAAGTGATAGAATGTATAACACAAAAAAGATTCTATTAAATTTGCTTTGGCTTTTTCAGCTAAAGAAAAGTGTGTATATATTTCATTGAATGGCTTATCATCATTCATGTAGTCTGCAAAACATTCGATAACAAATCTATAGCTGTTATTTTGATACATTGTATTATTGGTGTTTTGGACACCCATCAGTTTTTTTAAGAGTGAAAGCTTGTAACTTAATAAATTAGGACTAATATGTGAAATTCTTCTTGGTATTGATATTTTATAATCGTCAGATGGTTTATAAGAATTGTAATCGTATATTCTTTTGTTATAATTATTTCTAAAAGAAATAATACATGGAAGGTAATCTTTGTTCAATGAATAATCTTTTGCGTTTTGTCTGCACCAATCCTGAGTATCAAATAAGATTTCAAGTTTATTATTAATATTTCTGCATACAAAACTAAACCAAGATTTGCTTTCAAAGTATTTCTGATTTGGTATTTTATTTAAGACTATTTGCTCAAAATCCTCAATGAAATTTCCTTCAAGAAAATATTTGTCATCTCCATCGTTAAAGTGATATATCATAAAATATTTTGCATACTTTATTTCATCAACAAACTTATTGTGGAATCCTGTTTTTGGATCCTTTTTATAAATTACTTTGTTTTCAGCATTATTTTTATTTCTATCGTCAATTTTCATACCAATAAGATCAATAATATTGGTTTTTCCAACGCCATTTTTTCCAACAATTGCATTTATATTCTGAATGTATGATGGATATATGTTATTAATGTAGCTTTCGTTCCTAATAATGGAAATGTTTTTAGAAGTATTGTCATATGTAACTTTGAATTTATCACTTAATGTAAGGTCTAAATTTTTTATGTTTCTAAATGATTCGATATAAATATAAATCAATTCCATATATTCCCTCTACCTTTCCAATCATTGACGTTCGTTATGTGTTTTCCATATTTTCATGAAGCTGATCCGCCAAGTCTCTAAGCTCTGTTTCCCAATCAAGCAGCTGCTCGGAATATGCCAATACCTCAGACATAGGACTGTCATCGGACAGCCCTCTTTTCATAGTCAGAGCCTTTTCTTTCAGCTCATTGAAACGAACATTGTACTTTTCAAGAGCTTCGGGACAACGCTTGAGCTTGCGTTTCTGATTATTGGTATTGTTGTAAAATGTGGTGTAAATATTTTGGACATCACTCTCGGCGTTCTTTATGCGGTTTTCCTTTGTCCATTCACGCTTGTGAACATTTCGGCATTCTCGGCTGCAAAAATCGGAATTATTGGTCTTATCCTTGATGATGAGCTTACCGCAGACGGGACAATTTGCAACTATACGGTTAGCCTGCTTGAGCATATCAACATAAATGCGGAGAACGGCGAGAAACGAATCATCGGCAACATAAGCAGTTTGCCAAGTCCCGTTAAGGTGTGTGTAATAGATATGTACCGTAAGATCGGTAGGCGAAGCATTTATCTGTTCCGGTATGTTCCAATAACGGACATTACTTTCGGGAACAGTAGGCAGATTGCGAAACGGCAGAAGCATATCGGATACACAAGTATTAAACTGCTCCGCAAATCGTGCGGCAGACTTTTTCATTGATGAAACAAAAACGTGCCATTCGGAATTCAGTGTACTGTGATTGTATCGGTAGTTCGTCAGAATAAAGAAAATCATAAAATTCAGAAGCATATTGCCCTTGTTGGAGCTGTCGTACAGTTCTGCAAGGGCATTTATATATTCTCCCGCAGATTTGTTTCCTTGCCCGTCGCTGATAATGCCGCATAAGCCATTGGAATATTCGGCAAGTGTTTGCATTTTATCATCAGCTTCCGATTGAGCAAGTTCATTCATTTCATCAACAAGGCTTCCGAGCTTACGGGTACGAATTTCAATTTCGGGATTTTCTATACCGAGAGTGAAATATGCTTTCAGTCTGTCAGGACTTCCAATAGCAATTATCTCACGTTCGCTGGGAATATCAAAGTTGATTCCGATAGAAGCGGTCTTGTTTTCTCCTGATATGTTCTTTATGTTCAATATGTGACCTCCAAATTGTTGATTGTGTGTTAATTTGTCATATTGGTTAAATTATACAATGATAAGCCTTTTTTGTCAAGCAAGACAGACAAAATCAATCAGGATCAAAGTGATTGACCTGCCATTCACATTCGATTGATGCCCAATTACACAACAAATTCCGTACAAATGCGAAAATTGATGATATAATGTCGATAACGAAAATCGCAAAGGAGGTGAAAACCAATGGAGAACAGAAAGAACAGTGCTCCCGAAATCCTATCCGCAAAGGACTTGCAGGATATGGGATTTTCCCGTTCAATGTCATACGCACTGTTCAACAGAGCCGATGTTCCCGTTATACACATCGGCAAGCGCAAGTTTATTAGACGTGAAAAATTTCTTGAATGGCTTGCGGAGCAGGAGAGAAGCAATGAAAATTAACCCCTAAAAAATTATTTCAAAGGAGAAGAAGCGAATGATAAAATTCAATGACACTTTCATCATCGGAATCGACCACGGCTACTGAAATCTCAAAACCGCAAACACAGTGACCTCATCGGGCGTAAAGGTGTATGATTATGAGCCCCCTTCAAGAAGGACGTGCTGGAATATGACGGAAAGTACATCTGCATCGGAGAAAATCACAAGTCTTTCACCGCTGACAAGACCACCGATATGGATAACTACTACCTTACACTTTACGGTATTGCACAGGAATTGTCCCTTGCAGGAATTACCGAGAGCCACGTTCATCTTGCAGTGGGACTTCCGCTTATGTGGTATTCGGAACAGCGTGAGAGCTTTGCCGAGTATCTCAGGCAGAATGAATATGTTGAGTTTGTATATAACGGCAAAATCTATCATATCCACATTGACAGCATTTCAGTTTATCCGCAGGGATATTGTGCGGTTTATGACAAGCTCAGAGATATGGACGGAGTAAATATGATCGCAGACATCGGGAACGGCACTATGAACATTTTGAAGGTCATTGACCATAAGTGCATCATTGACAGCTGCCGTACCGAAAAGCTGGGAGTTGAGAAGTGTGTTATCAAGATCCGCAATGCCGTTATGAATAAATTCCACGAGGAGATTGACGAGAGCATTATCAGAAAGTTCTTCAAGGACGAGGAGCAGGAGCTCCCCGAAGAATACAGAAAGGTCATGGAGAGTTGCACCACAGAATACTGCAAGGACATTCTAACCGCCCTTTACAACAACGAGTACAATTCAAAGTTTATGAAATTGTATGTGGTAGGCGGCGGAGCAGTTGTTATGAGCAATCACAATACCAATACACCCAACACAACGTTCATTACAGATATTTGTGCGAATGCAAAGGGATATGAATTTCAGGCAAAGAGAAATCTGAGGAAGTGTGCAGATGGTAAAGACAACAAATCTCAGGCTTAATCTAGACAAACCCGACCACCGAAAGGCGTATGAAATTTTGCAGAACTCCGACAAGAGCTATTCAAAAACGATAGTTGCCGCACTTCTCTCATTTTTCGAAAACGAAGAAAATCGCAAACACCTATTTGACGGTATCAGAGAAATTGTCAGAGAGGAGATAAATGCAGTTTTTGAAAATGTGGATATTGTGCAGGAGAGCGTTTCCGCAGATTTATCAGATTCGGAAAATGCTCCCGAAAGCGAAAATGCGAAAACCGATAATTCCGAAAATACCGCAGATGTAGATTATGATGAAAATGAAGATTACGTCGATGACGATTTTCTGAATATGTGAGATTTTTCGCAGTTGGTATAACTTTTTCCCGAGTTGTATGACTTCAATATCCCGATGTTTTGATATAAGCATTAAAAACAGGCTGAAATGGAGCTGAAAATTTGGTATCGGAACAAATGATAATTGAAGTCAATCGGAATGTGGTGCTGATATGGGGCAGAAATGAAGATGAAAATTTGGTATGAATTATGCCCCATATTAACGTTGAAAACGTAAGCAGTGCCAATTTTCAAATGTTTTGGAGCTGATAATCGAAACAGTAAAGTGGTATAAGCTTCAAAAAGGACGGTGAAATATGAGAATCAGCGAGTTTTGCAAAAAATTCAATGTTACCCATCAGGCGGTACATGACAAAATGAAAAATCATGCTGCAGAGCTGGAGGGGCATATCACGAAAGACGAGAGAAATGTACTTAACCTCGATCCCTTTGCAGTGGAGCTTCTGAAACCCAGGCGTGCGACCTACAAGGCTCTGGAAGAACGTAATTCTTATCTGGAAAATATCTATAAAGAAACAGTTTCGGAGAATGAGCAGCTTCGGGAAGAATGTGATAAATTGGCTTCAAAAGAAGCCGATTACGATGCCGTTATTGAGTTCATGAGCAAGCAGGTCAAGGAATATGCGGACGAAAATGCCAATCTAAAAAATCAAAATGCAGAGTATCAGAGTAAACTGTACGAAGCAAATAGGCTTAAAAGACAGTATGAAACAAAATGCAGTGAGGAAAACGAAGCACACGAATCGGAAATTGCACGGTTGACTGCTGAGGTTGAAAAGCTGAATGAAAGGATCAAGTGTTCCAACGACAAAAATAATGAACAGTGGAAAAAGCTGCAGGAAAACAGAGTGGAGATCTCTAACCTTAATATGGACGTTGCCAAGAGAGATGATGAGTTAGTAATGCTTCGTAAAGAAATTGAGGATCTGAAAGCTAAACTTCAGAAATTTGAGGATAAGCAGTCTGGAAAACAGGACGCATCGAAACAGAACAGCACGAAAAAGTCCTTATTCGGACGTAAAAAATAACATATCTGCAAGGCTTGCAAATATGTGCAGGTCGCTTGCGGATAATCGGGAGAACGGCATGATTTTTACGGAGGAGGTGGCTGCTATGATTTAGCAAGCATAGAATTTGTGTACCTAAATTCGGTCGGCTTTCGCCAATATAAGTATATCCACATCATACAGACAGGAGGTATTATGAACAGAAACATAGTTATGAAATTCCGAGCGACAGAGGAAGAAGCGGCTGAGATCAGGCGGAAAGCCGCTGCCGCAGGAATGAACGTCAGCAGATTTTTGAGAACGTCCGCCGTGAAAAGTCGGGTGGTGCTTTACAACACCGCCGGCATTTACGGACTCCGTTCCGATCTCAGGCGTATCGGGAACAACATCAATCAGATCGCTATGGTGGCAAATTCAAACAGGTCGGTGTATTTGTCCGATGTCAAAGAGCTGAAAAATCAGCTCAATGAAATGAGCGGAAGCATCGCCGAATATTTGAAACCGCTTTCCTACGAGGTGCTGTGATTTGGCTTATGTCAAGCATACTGCAATTCATACAACTCCGAAAGCTCACTTGAAATATATTCTCAATCCCGATAAAAATGAAAAGATGAAATATGTTACAGGCATCTGCTGCGGCGATGACCTTGAAACGGCTTATGACAATTTTAAAGAGATTTTTGAAAAGTACAATGATGAAAATTTCGATAATTGCGGAACTTCCCAAAAAAGCGGAAAGCGTAATATCCGAATCCACTCATATACTCAATCTTTTGATTCAGGCGTTTCCGCAGAAGAAGCACATCGCATAGGTGTTGAATGGGCGAAAAAAGTGTTCGGTGAGAACAGACCGATAATCGTCAGTACACATAGCAACACAGATCATTGCCATAATCATATTGCGGTCTGTCCTTATGATCTTGACGGAATACGCTGGCACAGCAACAGAAAAACTCTGGATTTTGTCAGAAAGCGTTCCGATGAAATTTGTCTGGAACACGGACTTGACATTATCAAAAATCCCAAAAGAAACAGCACTATCAGCTACAAGGAACATGATGCTCGAAAGAAAGGTTATTCGTGGAAAATACAAATGGCTGATACGATAGACAGGCTCATTCTTCAAAATGATATTACGGACGTGTACTCTCTCATTGAAAAAATGCGTGAGTGCGGCTACACGTTTACCAACGAAAGCAGACTTATTGCAAAACCGAAAGGCGTGAAATACGGCTGCTGCATTGCAAAGCTTGGATTCGGATATTCTTATCAGATGCTTATGGAGAGGATAAGCAACAAGCAGAATGAATTTGTCGGAAGAAAGATAAGTGCGTTTGTCGGTTTTCAGGTTGAGCTTGCCGTAAGCATTCGTGAAAAACAGCTTGATGTTTACCGCACTCCCATGATCCATTATCCGACTTATGCAGAGGTAAAGAAATCTTTCGAGATCCTGAATTTTATTCACAGCAATCATATTCATTCCCTTGCTGATATGAAGTCATGTCTTGCGGCGGCAAACAGAAAAGAAGATATTGCTTTACACAGATATTGCAAGTGTACCGAGAAAAAAGAGCAGCTGAAAACGCTGAATTATCTTGGAGATGAATATGCTTGCCTGCTCAAAAACGAAAACAGAGATGAAGCGCAGCAGAAACGGTTGGAGAAGCTTCATTGGCAGCTTGTAGAAAGCGGCGGTATCGGTGGTTGGAATACTCACGAAGATAACTGGCTGCCGAAACTGAAGGACAAGCTTCTTAATGACCTCAGACAGCTTGACAGCCTTGCCGAAGAAATGGGCAGAGCTTCTAAAGAACGTTCAAAAGCTGAAATGTCGCTTGCGTATCTGGAGGATTTTCTGAAATCCGATTATGACAGGATTCGGGAACAGGAACAGCTTCGCATTCAGATCGAGAATTATCACAACGGGCTTGAACCGCAGGAAGATGGTACATACAAGGCAGAGCCTAAACCCACAGCGGAGAGAAATGCGGAATTTGCTTATCTGGATATGCGTGAGGAACAGCGCAGGCGTGCTGATGAACAGCGCAGGAGAGATGAGCGGCAGAGAGAAATGAGGAACAGGAGCCGCAGCGGTTACTGCCGGTGATGTATTTTCCGAATATATACGAACAAAAGAAATCACAAAAAGAAAGGAGCATTTGCTTATGAAAGAAAAAATAATCGAGCGTACCGTTAATGGTATAAAAGTCACTTCTCACATTCCCGAAGATGTGAGCGAGAGTTTCAAGCAGAATAAGATCAATCAGATATATGATATTCTTGTTGCTGCCGATAAGAGAATTGATAAATCGGACAAGCCCGAATCCGAGAAAACAGCATAAATAAATTTGTAAGCATCGCTTTAAAGTGTTGAAATTCAGAGGCGGATATGTTATAATAAATATGACGTAAAATCGCCTCTGAATTTATATAAAACGTTTCGGAGGTAATTTAAAATGAATAAGTATATAGCAATTTATGTTCGCCGTTCTGTCAGTGATAAGGAAAAGGGCAATAACTCTCTTTCCATTCCTGCACAAATAGCTGACTGTATCAGATTTGTCGGAGAGGAGGCTTTTTACAAGGTTTACGAAGAGGACGGAAAGTCGGGCAAGGACATAAAGCACAGACCTGCGTTCAGGCAGATGTTTGATGACTGCAAGGAGGGGCTTGTTTCCAAAATTGTGGTGAAAAAGTACGACCGATTCAGCCGTAATATGCGTGAATATCTGAACATCACCGATGAGCTTGACAAGCTGGGAGTGAGTGTTGTATCACTTTGCGAGCCGTTCAATACGGACACCAAAGAGGGCAGAATGATGAGAAACAATCTTCTGAACTTTGCGGAATTTGAGCGTGAAGCGATAGCTGCGAGAGTTAAAGACAGCTATGACACGAAAGCGCAGGAAACAGGCTTTTATCAGGGTGGAGTTGTATATTTCGGCTATCAGAGTTCAAGGCAGACCATAAACGGAAAGACAGGCTCCGTACTTGTTCCTTACGATTCCGCTGTTACCGTCAGGGCGATGTATGATGTGTATTCGGATCCCGATGCATCGCTCCGTGATGTGATAATGTACATAAACGAAAATCATCTTCCGATGGAAGCTCCTCACGGTGACGGAACTGTTACAAGAGGGTTTGATGCCTGCAATATTGCCGCTGTCCTGAAGAATCCGCTTTATGTAAGGGCAGATAAGAACGTATATGAATATCTGCTGAAAAACAATTACCGCATTATTGACGATGTGGACGCATTTGACGGAAAGCACGGTCTGTTTTGGCACAATTACAGAAGCAAGACCGACAGATATGTAAAAGTAGGCTACCATGAGGGACTTGTTGATGCCGATGTTTGGCTTACGGTGCAGGAAAAATTCTCACGTCATCAGATACCGATAAGAAAAGGCAAGGTTCTCCGTTCATGGCTGTCGGGTTTGCTCAGGTGCGGATACTGTGACCATGCGGTAAAGGTGGATTATACATACAATCCAAAGTCGGGCAGCAGCTGGCGGTATTTTACCTGCAGCGGATATAACAGTGTTCGTGGGTGTAAATCTTCAGGTATCAAGATGAATGTCAATCAGGTCGAAGAGCTGGTGTACAGCGATATGAAAGAGCATATTGAAGCATTTGAGATAGCACGAAAGATTGACAAAAAGCCTTCCACCGAGGTTGATAAGATTCATTCAGAGATACTGAAAATCGAATTGGAAACCTCAAAGCTTATGGAAAAGCTTGCCGATGCAGATGAAGTCCTCTTCGGATATATTCAGGAAAGGATAGGTAAGCTTCACAGCACAAAGAATGAGCTTGAAAAAAAGCTGATGCTTGTTGACAGGCGTGTTAAGAAAATTGATACGAAACCGCTTCTTGATCCGCTCAACAGGTGGGATACGCTTGCTGTTGAAGAAAAGAACAATCTTGCCCGAATGATGATCGAGAAGATATACATATCGACGGAAAAGGGTGTAGATATACACTATTATTTTTAAGATTTTTTAGGCTCTCTTGTTTTGGTGGGCAATCCCTTGATTAAGCGTGAGATGGAACTGCAAGCGGCAATTAAGGACTTGAAGTCGGAAAAGGCGAGATTTAACGAGAACCTCTATGAGCTGCAGGACAATATCCGTGTGAAATATCCTGTCGAAATCAAGAATAACGAGCTTGTTATCAAACACTATACCGCAGATTTGAAAACAGCAACATCCGCACCAAAGGCTGTTGATGAGGAGGAAAAGGAAGCATACCCACTTAGAATGGGTGAAAAGGTGTATAATACCCGAAAGGAAGCAGGAACGGCTCTGAAAGAAGCACTTTTGAAGAATCTCAGTGCTATTATGACGGGACGAGAGGTTGCTCTGGGTGAGTATCGTGGCTTGAAACTTTCGGTAACGTACAATGATTTCAGAAAAATACCGCAGGCTTGCTTGCAGGGCGAGAAGTGTCACTATTGCGACCTTAATATCGAAACCGACACAGGCAATATGATTCGTCTTGACAATGCGATAGGAAACCTTGCAAAAACCATTGAAGACCTCTCTGCCAAGAATGACATTAAAAAGCGTGACCTTGAGCAGATGAGGATTGATGTGGAAAAGCCTTTTACAAAGGAGCAGGAGCTTCGTGACCTTGAAACGGAGCTTGAAGATGTGCATACAAAGCTGACGCAGTTTGAGCTTACGGACGATTCCGCACAGAAAGATATGTTTGAGCGTTTCGCTGACAACTTTCCCGAAGTAATGACAGGGGATAAGGAGTATGTCAGATATGAACCGAACAGTGCAGCTTCAATGCCCCTTCACGTTGAAATGCAGAGCAGTATTCTTACCGTAGCGCAGACCTATGAGCAGAACGGTGATTTGATGTATGACCCGCGCATTGATTTCAAGGTGGATTACGAAAACCGCAAGGTAATTCCCATAAGCTACGAGAACAGCGGCTTGGGAGCATATCAGGAGTACAACATTGATGACGGAAAACCCGAAACTATGCAGGGCATCAACAGTATTCTTACCTTTGTTGATGACTGGATGGACGAGATTGATTCGGGCGGATTTTCTGCTCAGAGCAGAGATGATGAATCTGTGCAGGACAGAAGTGCTGTAAGCCGTTAATTGAAAAAATACAAGAGGTGAAACTAATGACAAACGTATTTAAAGAGAATAGTACATTTCAGCTCAACCATAAAAATCTTGCCGATGGCTTGAAGCTGCTTGACAGCATAAATGACAAGACCATTGCCACAGCTTTTTTCGACCCACAGTACAGGGGTGTGCCTGACAAGCTCAGATACGGAAATGAGGGAAAGGGCAGGGGAAAGGCAAGATGTGTTCTTCCGCAGATGGACGAGCGTACAATCGTATCGTTCATTTATGAAATAGACCGTGTTCTGAAAGACAGCGGACATTTGCTCCTTTGGGTAGATAAATTCCACCTGTGTCAGGGTGTCCGCAGATGGATTGACGGAACAGACCTTAATCTTGTGGATATGATAGTCTGGGAGAAGGGCAAAATCGGTATGGGGTATCGTTCAAGAAGAAAATCCGAGTATCTGATGATATGTCAGAAAAATCCGGTAAAGGCAAAGGCTTGTTGGACAGACCACTCCATTCCCGATGTCTGGGCAGAAGCAAAACCAAGCATTCACCCACACAGCAAGCCGATTGAGCTTCAGCGCAGGCTTATTGCCGCAACAACCAATGAGGGCGATGTGGTTCTTGACCCTGCATCGGACGGATTCTCTGTGTTTGAAGCCTGCAAGTCACTTGGCAGAGATTTTGTGGGCGGAGATGTTTTGTATGGAGAAAGCTAAGAACCACCATTTATAATTATTTATCCAATCCCTTCATACTTGCGAGTCAAGTATGGAGGGACTTTTTGTTAATCTGTGCTAAGAATAATTTGTTTGTAAAAATTCCCGTTTTCGTGTTTATATGAGCTTTTTCGACGGCATTTTACACCAAAAAAGCGTATAATCTGTTGTGTGATGTGCTTGCTGCTGATCTGAAAGCACTCCGTTTATCCAATTTCGGATAAGCGGATTTTTTTCTTTATGATTGATTTATTAAGCATTATAAGTTGCTTATAATTGGAAGCAAAGGAGTTTATGGTATGTATTTGAAATTAAAAAAAACGAAATCAGCGATGAAATAAAAAGGTATATAAATAGGGAACATATCAAAGAGTATCGTCGAAGATTAAGAGAGGGTGCAAGGCTTGTGTATGTTTGTGATGAGGATATTTATAGTTTATATGAGAATGGTTATTCGCCAAGTGCTTCTGATGAATACGAACATAAAGAAAATGTGCGTATGTTGAGGAAAATCATATCTGAAACTCTTTCCAAACAAGAAAAAGCTGTTGTTATACATATCTATTATGAAGGTTATACACAGGAACAGACAGCTAAGATTATGGGCATATCTCAGCCGACAGAAAATGTTTACTTAAAAAGAGCATTATGTAAATTGAGATGCAAAATAGATAATTGTGACTTGTAATTTTTGTTAATTATTACAAAGTTAGAAATGAGTGATTTTCGTATGTCTATAAAAAGGTACAGTTACTGTACTTTATATTGTAGAGGGGGTAAATAGGCATTAAATCTTAAAAAAACGGTTACGAAAATGTGTAGATATGTCCAAATGGTACAAAATCAGACGGATAAATTCTATAAATTTCATAACAACACCCCTGTGGGTATTACACCTATGATTTTACGCACTTTTCCCCAAAGTGCTATGCTGAAAAAGCTGATAAATACGTTAGGCAATACCCACAGGGGTGAAATGGACAACTTTAAATTTATCTGATATTATGTAAAAAACAATTTATCAGATGATATTAACTTTATATACGATAGGAAGTGATGAATTGAAATATAATAATATCAAAAATAATAACATGCTAAAGAAAATATGTAGGGAAGATTTTGAGATTAGTTATAATACGAATGAAAGTGTTGAGGAAATTATTATCCGGGGTATTGAGGAAAGCAGGATGTCTGCTTATGAATTTGAGAAGCGGTCCGGAGTATCCGGCACATCAATAACTCGTTACAGAAATAAAGTTTCAAATCCTTGCTTAGAGGTGATTGTTGCTTATTGTATAACAATGAAAATAAATGTTTTTGAATCCTTGTACCTTATATCAAAAGCCGGATATAATGTTTTTTGTTCAGATGATAAGAGAGTGTATTTGCTTTTGATAATTTTAAGCCGTTATTACGGTATAAATGTCAAGACTGCTAATGATATATTGATTGATCTTGATATGAAGCCATTGAATAATTTGCATACTATTTCGGATGGGGGAGAGAAAAATGGCAAGTAAAAGAAAGCAGATTGAAAAAATCATCGTGATAAATCGCAAGTATGAAAAAGGAAAGACAGAAGCAATAGATTTATTCGCAAAACTGACCGCCAACAATATAATAAACAGCGGACAGAAACAACTTATTCAGAATAATGATTACTGTGAAAACGGACGAGTACCAAAGGAGAGTTGTTGATTACATATACAACCGCTTGACATTAACGATTTAGTGTGGTAAAATGTGATTGACAAACATTACTCTCTGGTCCATAATGAAAGGAAAACTATTATGGAACAGAAAATGTACAAAGCTGCTTGTTATTGCCGACTTTCCGATGATGATGTCAATGACGGAATGAGCATATCAATCGAAACGCAGATAACAATTCACAAGCAGTATTGCAAAGCCAATCAGATTCAAATTGTAGATTTTTATTGCGATGACGGATACACAGGCACGAACTTTGATGAGGTAAGATAACGATACCTTTTTGGTAGTCTGTTGTCTTACCTCATTT
>ERZ824488.1631-NODE-1631-length-23442-cov-31.794886_pt1 | contig 23442 bp, 24 predicted proteins | sample MGYA00519936_ERZ824488 | MGnify/ENA primary metagenome ERZ824488 (study PRJEB31778, sample SAMEA3449153) | human gut metagenome | biome: human gut; feature: human-associated habitat; material: faeces | place: United Kingdom | collected 2010/2012 ... | reverse complement strand
AATGATAACTTTGTGGATGACTTGCATCTAATCCAAAATATTCATCTAAGTTATATGATTTAACATCTTTATATGATGTATGATTTTTTTCATGATCTTCTCTTAATAATTCATACATTCTAACAGGTGTAGATCCTGTAGCTAATCCTAAAATACTTTTTGGTTTTTCCTTTACTTGATTAATAAAAATTTTTGCTGCTTCTTGGCTTGCTTCTTCATAATTTTCAACAATAATAACTTTCATTGCAAACTCCTCCTCGATAACATCTTATCATGTCTAGACAAACAATTCAATAAATACTTGTTTTTTTTCTTAAAAAGTCCTTTCGTACAATGAAAATATCTTTATTTTTCAATAAAAATAGGTTAGAATTGGAATGTAAATATGGAGGTGTTTAATACTATGATTAAAGGTATTGGGGCTTCTAGTGGTATTGCAATTGCTAAAGCATACAAACTAGTTATGCCTGATTTAACTGTAACACAAAACACTGTAGAAGATGTTGCAGCTGAAATCAAAAAATTTGAAGATTGTATGGCTGAAACAGCTAAACAATTAGAAGCAATTAAAGAAGCTGCTTCTAAAAACTTATCAGCTGAAGAAGCTGCTGTATTTGATGCTCATGCATTAGTACTTCAAGATCCTGAATTAAAAACACAAGTTTTAGACAAAATCAATAATGAAAAATTATGTGCTGAAGCTGCATTAGATGCAGTTGCAAATAGTTTCATTGCAATGTTTGAAATGATGGATGATGATTATTTTAGAGAAAGAGCTGCTGATATTAAAGACGTTTCTCGTCGTTTATTAGCTAACTTACTTGGTAAACCATTACCAAACCCTGCTTTAATTGATGAAGAAGTTGTTATTATCGCTGATGATTTAACTCCTTCTGATACAGCACAATTAAATAAAAACTTAGTTAGAGGATTTGCTACTAATATTGGTGGTAGAACTTCTCACTCAGCTATCATGGCTCGTTCTTTAGAAATTCCTGCAGTTGTTGCTTGTAAAACAATTACAGAAGAAGTTAAAGATGGAGATTTAATTGTTCTTGATGGTATTGAAGGAACAGTTATGATCAATCCTGATGAAACAACTGTTAAAGAATATGAAACTAAACGTGCTGAATTCATCGCTTATAAAGAAGAATTAAAGAAATGGAAATGTGAATAATGGATAATTTATTAATAGGGGATTTTGATGGTCCACTTGATTTACTACTTCATTTAATAAAGAAATCAAAAATGGAAATATTTGATATAGAAATATCAAAAATAACTGAAGAATATATTAATTATATTAATTCTATGGCTGAACTTAATCTTGATATAGCAAGTGAATATTTAGTTATGGCAAGTGAACTTGTAGAAATGAAAAGTAAGAAACTTCTTCCTACTCATGAAGAAAAAGAAGATGAAGAAGATATTAATCCTGAAGAAGAACTTAAGAAAAGACTTATTGAATATAAGAAATATAAAGAAAGTACTGAAGTATTTAGAGCACTTGAAGAGAAGAGAAGTAACTATTTTACTAAAGCACCTGAAAGTATGAAAAAGTATTCAGTAGAAACATTAGAAAATGATGGTAATGTAAGTTTATTTGATTTACTTGATGCATTTCAAAAGATGTTAGAAAGAAGAGAAACAAGTAAGCCAATGAATACTAAGATAGCTAGAAAAGAAATGTCTGTAAAAGAAAGAGTTGTTAAGATAAGAGAAATATTAAAAACCAAAAAGAAACTTGCTTTTGAAGAATTATTTGATGATTTTAGTAAACCTTATGTTGTTGTTACATTTTTATCTATTCTTGAAATGGTAAAGGGAAGAGAAATAAATATTAAACAAGATGGTAATTTTGGAGAAATATACTTAGAAAGAGTTGATTAGCATGAATTATAAAGCAATTGTAGAGGGCCTATTATTTGTAGTAGGTGATGAAGGTATTACAGTTGAAGAATTAAGAAAAATATTAGAACTTGATAATGAAACATTAAAGCAAATATTTTTAGAATTGAAAAGAGATTATGATAAGCCTGATAGAGGACTTAGAATATCATATTTAGGTAATGCATTTAAGCTAACTACTAAAGAAGAACATAAAGAGTTTTATGAAAAATTAGTTGTTGATACTAAAAATAAAACGTTATCTAATGCATCTTTAGAAGTACTTGCAGTAATTGCATATAATGAACCAATAACAAGACTTAAAATAGATGAAATAAGAGGAGTAAATAGTTCACAAATAGTAAGAAGATTACTTGCAAGAGGATTTATAAAAATATGTGGTAAAGATGATTCAATTGGAAAACCAAATCTATATAAAACAACAAATGAATTTCTTGATTACTTTGGATTATCTTCAAAAAAAGATTTACCTGAAATAATAAATAAAAATATAGAAAAAGATGATAATGAAGATTTATACGATTCAACATATAAAGAAAACAATTAGAACTAACTAATTGCTTTTTATTTTAGATAACTTCTTATAAGTATACTATCTTCTTCAGTGAATCTATCAATTGTATCTATAAAATATTTATCACTTTTTTCATAACCAAAAATATATTTAAAATAGTCTTTCTTATCACCATCAAAGAATTCAATAATATCATTTTGTTCAATACTATTAAGTTCAAATGGTAAGATAACTCTCATATTGATTAATATTGTAAAACATAATCTAGCTAGTCTTAAATAAGAAAGTTCAATATTATGATTAAAATTATCTTTAACACATATTGTATCAAGCATAACACTATCCATATCTATAACTCTGACAATACCATCTTTATATAAAAAGTTACCAGTATGAATATCAGGATAACATACACCAATTCTCTCTAAATACATAATTATTTGATATAGTTTTATTGCTATTTGTTTTCTATCACTAAAACTTAATGATTCATCCTCTATCAATCTAAATAGAGTAGAAAAATCTTTTAAATATTCCATTCCATATCCAACTATATTGCTACCATAAATAATTGAATATTTAGGAATAATGCATTCTTGTCTTTCTATTTCATCTAATGACAATATAGTTCTTTGTCTATCAAAACTTATTCTTTTATTGAATAGTTTGATAATATCACCATTATATAAATATAGTTCGCTCTCATTATGTATTCCATTAGGTATAATATGATCTTTCTTATATTCTTTTCTAAATTTTACAATGTTCATAATAATCACTTGAAAGTTATTATAGCATGTATATTTAATTTGTACTAGATAATTTTAATTTTGCTTGACTGCATTCTTCTAATATATTAGATAAAGTATCATATGGAATATCATATTCACTTTCAAGTCTATCTAATATCTCGCTATTATCCATATTTAAAAGAGTTAGTAATTTTTCAAGTATATCTTTAATATCATTACCTTTATGTGTAGAATTAAATGAATTAATATGTATTTTTAAATATTCAAATATAGAAACACTAGTTTTATTATCTAGTTCTTTATGAAATACATCTTGTATAGTTCTATTTAAATATAAAATAAATCTTATTACTTTATCATAATCATTATCAAGTGAAGAAACTTTAATACCATTAATTATCATATCATTACCACATATTATAAATCTTTTAGATAGATTCATAATATCTAACAATGAATAATTATCAAATGGATATGGTAGTAATTTAAGTCTCATCAGTTTTGAATAATATAGTATATCACTTTCGGTTATTTTATCTTGAACTCCTATAACATTGTAATCTCTATCAAGAAGAATATCTTTTCCTTTTTCTTTATTAGAGAGTATTATATGTTCTTCATGTGTAGTTGTATCTTTTTGGTCTACTCCATATTCTTTACATTTAAAAATAAAATTAAAATTGTTTGTCATAAATTCCTCCGTATATTTACTATATTATTCTAATATAATATTTATGTCAATAATAGACAAATGAATTTAATGTGATATAATTTAGATATAAGGAGAAGATATGGTTAAAAAAGAGTATTCAACGAAAGAGATTTTGTTAGGATTAAGGGAAGAGAGTAAAAGGGTAAAAAGTGAACTTGATAAGGCAACATCTATGCTTATTTATGATAAAAGCACATATAAAATTGAATCTTTAATTGATAGAGAAAACAGATTATATTTTAATGCTGTGTTAAATAGTAAAGATATTTCATATTTAAAAGCATTAAGACAAATTCTTAAAGGAAAATGTTCTGTTTCAACTGAAGTGGGTAAGTATAAAGGTGAGTATGAACTACTATGGCCAGATGGATTTCCAGTACGTATTGATGAACGTAAGAAAGAAGAATTTACAAAAGTATTAGATACTTTACTTAGAAGTACAAGTGAAAGAATGTTTGAAGATACTAGTCAGTATAGACTAAATAGAATATCATACTTACCATTAACTATAAGTATAGATAGTGCAGTTAATAATGTATTTCCATATAAATGTGTTTATGATGGTAATAGAGATATATTATTGTTTAGTTCTCTTTATGAAGATATAAATTCAAGATTAATAAAAAGAATATTAGATGCAAATTATAAAAGTGAAATATTAAGTGATAAAGCAAGAAAAATAATTGAAGAAAGTGATATTGCAAAGAAAGATGTATCAATAGTTGATTTTAGTGAAAGTAGAAAAGATAGTGAATTTATAATAACTGAATATCCAAATAGTGTATCACTTACATTTAGAAAGAAAAAATGATATGAAATATTTAAAAGTAATATTTGATGATAAATCAAGATATAATTATCAATATAAAATAGATGAAGTTAATATAGCTAATAATTTTAATAAAGATGCTAAAAATCCTAAAGATATGGGTGGATTCAATTTTAGTAATGAAGAAAATATATTAAGATGGTTACATAATGGAAACTATATTTATGATGTAATTATACCAAATGATACTACAGTTATAGGTATAAAAGAGTGTGCTACTCCTAGAGGAGTATTTAGATCAAATAAAATAATTGTTACAAATAAAAGAAAAGTTACCGATGATATGGCTCTTGAATATTATAAGAAAACAAAAATACCAGAAAGTGCTTTTCCAAAAGCGCTATGTGCTGTATCACTTATGAACTATAAGAATACTGCTCTTAATATATTAAAAGATAAAGTTAATGAAGACAATATAGATTTCTATATAGAAGAATGGAATGACTTCATGAATAAAAAGGATAGAAATAATTCTAATGATACAGTTATCTTAATAAATAATGAATTACACAAAATAAAGGAACTAGAATAAATAAAACTAGTTCTTTTAATATTCTTGGATTAATTTATCAATTTCTTCTTTTGAAATAATACTATTATCATAAGATATATTTATTTTAATATTCCATAAATCAATATGATAATTTGTCTTAACTGATATAATTCCATCTTTTTCATATAAGTCTTCAATAAATCCCATTAAACAATATTCACAACATGCATCTTTAATAGTTGCTTCATATTTAGTTACATTATCTTTGTATTTATTGAATCCAAGTAGAGAAGGTATTTCTTTATTAATATTATATATATCTAAAAATAAGTATATTTCTTTTAAAATAATTTTATCATCTATAATTTTATCATCGTAATTTATATTCACTTCAAGATAATTATCATTATTAATTTTAACATCATTAATACCTTTTAAACTTATTAAATAATCTTTAAGTTCATTATGATATGGTTTATCAATAATAAGTAATAATTTCATAATTATATCTTTCTTGTAAGAGTAATTCCTTCTTTAAATCCACATGGTTTAGAACACTTATAGTTAGGGAATGTACATCTTGCTCCATGAGTATATTTTTCTATATCATCATATAATGGACTTTCACTTTCTTTTAAGGCATCTTTATATTTAAGTAATGTATCTCTTGTTTGTCTCATTATCTCAAGTTGAGCAGCAGTACATAATCTTTCTTGACACTTTAATATGAAATTTTCATAGTTACCATTTTCATTTACAAGTACAAGTTCACCATTAGGAATAACATCTTTAACTGATTCAATATCGTGTAGCCATTCATTTACAAGTACAGGATCATTTTCTAAAATAGGTGGAACAAAATATTCTTTTTCATTTGTTCTTTCTATTTTATAATCAAGTGTTCTATGTCTTTGTGCTTGAGCAAGTCCTGCAAATGACATTTTGTAATTAGTAGAATATACATCTCCGAAATAATCTTTTTTCTTATCAAGATTACTTCCAAATAGAGAGAAACTTCTATTTTTATCATTAGTCATAAGACCTGGTATTAATATGTTAAGTCTGTCTAGTTCACTTAAGAATCCTTCCATTGAACTAGATAAATCTGATTTGAATTTGTCTGTAGATTCACCATTTTCTTTAATATATTCTTTCATCCATGATGCGATATAATTTATTTGTCTAAGTGAAGTAGTGTAGATAAGAGTAGTAGGCATAAATACACTTACTAAGCTTCTAGCATTTTCTTGAGCAAGTGTTTGAATTTTAAAATCATTAAATACATTTCCATATTCATTTTTAATTTTTATTTTAAATATTTCTACCCATTTATTATAAAGTTCTTCTTCTTTTTCAGTAATAATAGAGCCTTCAGTTCTAATAACTGGTGTATATCTACCTGATTTTTCACTTGTTGTATATTCATGTTCATTATTAAGAGTCATTGCTAAAATTTTAGGTACTCCTTGTAAATTAAGGCTTAAATTAACATGACCAAACACACTATGATGACCATCATTAAGAGTCCTATTGGCTCTTTTAATAGTCTTTTTTTCATCTTCGTGCATTAAATGATCAAATCCTTCTTCGTCATAACAAACTCCAGCAATTTTACCTGATAATTTAATTGCTTCATCCTTATTAAAAGTACCATCTTCATTTAAATATTGACAATTAGGTAAAATGTCAATTTTGATATTTGTTTTTTTCATATATAATCCTCCTTAAAAAGTTTCCTCATTTTATTCTTTTCTGTAAAAATTATAGCAAAAAAATATATATACTTCAATCTAAAAATTATTTTCAAAAACATTGATTTTATTTTAAAAAAACATATTTATATATTCTTCATGAACTATTTTAACAATACCAACATATTCAAAATTATAATTTACTATTAAAAGTTTTTCATTTAAATTAGAAGTAGAAAAGTAATGTTTAACATGTAATTTATAGTCTTTTTGGCCATCTATTATTGCACTCGTAATTTTATCATTTTTAGTCCATATTTGATGATAAAATTCTATTTCCAATCCTTTTTATTATCTCATTTTCTTTGATAGGTATAATGTAAAAATATTTTATCTTTTATTGTTTTATGTTTCTTTTTATTATTTCTTTCAAAAATATCATCTAATTCTTTTAATTTTTCACTTATTACAAGTTCTTTAGTTTCTATTGTTATAACTCATCACTTATCCTTTCTTAAATAACAAAAAAACTAACTATTTCTAGTTAGTATTTATTACTTAAGCTCGAAAAGTTCGAGTTTCCTGTCAATCTGGTGCAAGAAAAGGGAATCGAACCCTCAAGGTATTACTACCGGCAGATTTTGAGTCTGCTGCGTCTACCAATTCCGCCACTCTTGCATTACTCATCAATTATAACATAAAATATATTAAATAGCATAGTATTTATTATTAAAATTATGTTATAATCAAATTATGGTAGGAGGAAAATGATGAATAATAACCCAAATAACATAAATCAAATGAATCAAAATAATGGCACAGTAAATCAAAATGTTAATAATATAAATAATGCAGTACAATCAGGAATGCAAATGGGGGCAGTGAATCAAAATCACACACAAACTGTAATGCAGCCTATGCAAGGACAAAATGTAATGCCTAATCAAAATATAGGTCAAGTGCAAAATCCAAGTATGACAGGGGTACCACCACAAAATGTTTTAAATTCACAATCTCAAAAGGCAGTTCAAATGCAAAATACGAGTCAGCAAAACCAACAAAATATTCCTCAAGGTCAAACTACTAATAACCAACAAGGACAACAAAATAATATAGAAATGTTAGACTTAAGTAAAAAAACTGCTTCAGAAGACTTTAGTGATAAAACAATTAGCTTTATTGAAAAAGTAGTAAATACAAAAGATTTTACAAACACATTTACTAAAGAAGAGGTAGTACCATTTAGAATACTTGCGACAATGTGTTATGTACCATTTTTATTCTTATTACCATTGCTTACTGGTAAATATAAAAAATCAAGATTCTTATATTTTCATATAAATCAAGGATTAAATATTACTCTTGCATGGTTCATAGTATTCTTTTTTAATAAAGTATTTAGATCATTGTTTACAACAACATATAGATACAGTAGTACAACACCTGGATGGGTAGACTTTATAAGTTATGTGCTTTATTGTATAATTATTACTATAACAGTAGTTGGTATGGTAAATACATTTAATGGTAAAAGTAAAAATACAAGTATAGTAGGTGGATTTAGATTTTTGAAATAGTGTTCTTCACTATTTTTTTTGTAAATAAATTGTCAGTTATGTTTAAATTTTATCTATGAAATGCTAAACTATAATAGGAGAGTGATTTATGAGAAATGTAGGAACAATAGTAAGAGGTATTAGAACACCCATCATAAAAGAAGGATGTGACCTTGCATCAATAGTTGTAGATTCAGTTATTAAAGCAAGTGAAACTGAAAACTTTGAATTTGAAGATAGAGATGTTATTGCTATTACTGAAGCAGTAGTTGGAATAAGTGAAGGAAACTTCGCAACACTAGACCAAATATCAAAAGATATTAAAAATAAACTTAATAATAGTGAACATATAGGAGTAGTATTTCCAATATTAAGTCGTAATAGATTTGCAGTTCTTTTATCATCAATAGCGAAAAGTACTAAAAAGATAACATTATTATCAAGTTATCCAAGTGATGAAGTAGGTAATGATATTTTATATAAAGAAGATTTAGTAAAATATAATATTAATCCATCAAGAGATTTAATTTCTGAAGAAGAATACAAAGATAAATTTATTAGATTTAAACATGTGTTTACAGGTGTTAATATGTATGAAGTATATAGAGATTTAGTACTTAAAGAGGGCTGTGAATTTGAAATGATATTTTCAAATAATCCAGAAGATATTCTTAATTATACTAAAGATGTAATCGTAAGTGATATTCATACTAGATTTGAAACTAAAAAGAGAATTCTTGATAAGGATAGTAATGCTCATGTAATAATGTTAAGTGAAATACTAAATGAAAGTGTTGATGGAAGTGGATACTCACCATATGGACTTTTAGGTAGCAATCGTTCAACTGAAGAAAGAGTTAAATTATTCCCAAGAACAGGTGATAAGCTTGTATTAAGAGTTCAAGAACTTATGAAAGAAAGAACTGGTAAAAATATTGAGGTTATGGTATATGGAGATGGAGCATTTAAAGATCCAGTTGGTAAAATATGGGAACTTGCTGATCCTGTAGTTAGTCCTGCTTATACTAAAGGATTAGAAGGAAGTCCTAATGAAATAAAACTAAAATACTTTAGTGAAAATAAATTCAAAGACTTACAAGGCGAAGAATTAAATAATGCGATGAAAAAAGCAATAAGGGAAAAAGATAAAGAATTAAAAGGAACTATGGCATCTCAAGGTACTACACCAAGACGCTACACTGACCTACTTGGTAGCCTTTGTGATTTAACAAGCGGAAGCGGAGACAAAGGAACACCAGTAGTATTAATTCAAAGATACTTTACAAATTATAGTAATGACTAAAAAGCACTTAAAAAAGTGTTTTTTCTTTGGTATAATACTTTAGAGGGGAAACATATCATGAAAATAAATAAATTCAAAAAAGTAGGTAAGAATAAATATAAGATAATATTTGATAATACAGATTTAACATTATATGAAGATGTAATACTTAAATATGATTTATTAATTAAAAAAGAAGTAGATTTAGATCTAATAGATAAAATCATTGAAGAAAATAAATATGAAGATGCATTTGAAACATCAGTAAGCTATATAGAAATAAAAATGAGAAATAGAAAAGAAATAATAGATTACTTACATAAGAAAGAATTTAATGAAAAACATATCAATTATGCATTAGATAAACTTGATAAACTAAATCTTCTTAATGATAAAAAATATATTGAAGCATTTATTAATGATAAAGTTAATCTTACACTAGATGGACCATTTAAAATAAAGAAAGCATTATTAGATTTTGAACTTAATGAAAATGATATAGATAATTATTTAAATACTTTTGATAGTGATATATGGCAAGAAAAATTAAATAAAATTATAAATAAAAAGAAATCTCTTATGAAAAATAAGAGTTATACAATGTTTATTAATAAATTGAAACTAGATTTATATAATATGGGATATGATAAATATATGATAGATAATAGTCTTATGAATATTGAATATAATTCTAATGCTATTTATAAAGATATAGAAAAATCTATAAAGAAATTTAAAAATGATAGAAATAAAATAATATCTTCATTAATGAGAAAAGGTTATAGTTATGAAGAAATTAATTCTAAACTAAAAGAATATGATAATTAGATAATTAAATATAAAAGGAACTACGTAATGTAATTCCTTATTTTATACTATTAGCAAATTGATTTAATGTAGTGCCTCTACTTACTCTTACACGTGGTAATTTATATTTATTAGCACCTTTTTTAACTCTACCTGAATTAATAGTGAATGCCATTTTAAATCCTGAATCCTTAAGTGCTTTTATAAAGTCATCACTATAATGACCAAATGGATAAGCAAATATAGTAGGGTTATCTTTAAGTTTATCTTTTGTAGTCATTAAATCATTATATATATTTTTATATGATTCACACATAGCTTTACCATCCCATTTACCTTTAGTACAACTTCTTACATGCATACTATCAGTATGAGATTGCATATCTAAGTAATCTTTATTTAAGTAATTCTTCCATACTACTTTATTAGTAATAACAAATGAAGTAATAGGTACATTATACTTAAGAGTAATAGGGTATGCAATTTCATAAAATGATTTAACACCATCATCATCAGTAAGAATAATACTTTTTTCAGGTAAATCTATCTTTTTATCAATATAATCATTTAACTCATCCCAGGTCACAAAATAATAATTATTATCAACTAGATATTTAATTTGTTTTTCAAAATTAGTTTTAGAAATATAATTATGATTATTAGGCTTTTTTGTTATATCTTCACCTTTAGTATCATCATAGAACCAGTGATACATCATAACAGGTATTCCTTTAGTATTTTTCTTTTGAACGTTAATTGTAGTTTCAAGAATAGTTTCATTATTACTACTATCACTTACTTTATATGTCACTTTATAAAGACCAACTTTTTTAGTATTAACACTTCCAATAGTAGTAACTTTATCAGTAATATCTCCATCATAGTTATCAATCGCAGTAAAATCTTTTAAATTAATATCTTTATTAAGTATTACATAACTATTTACATTTCTATTAAGTTTAATAACAGGTTTTGTCTTATCTTTAACACTAACTTTTCTTTTAATAATAGTTTCATTATTACTACTATCTTTCACTTTATATGTTACTTCATAATCTCCTAGTTTAGTATTATCAATATTGTTTTCAATAATAACTTTATCAGTAATATCCCCATCATAATTATCAGTTGCAGTATATCCAGGCTCTGTGTATTTTTCTTTATAATCAATTACTATATCATTATCTTTTAAAGTTATAATGGGCTTTTCATCATCAACAACATATACTTTAACTTTCTTTTTAGTATTAATCGCATATTTCTCATGACTTTCAAGTGTTACTTCATATTCACCAAGTTTACTATAATCAATATTAGAATCATTAGATAAATCAATATCTTTATTTCTTATTTTACCTTTTAAACTATTAAAGTCATATTTACTATTGATTTCTATTTTAATATCATCAATATCAATTCTAGTTATAAATAAATATTTAACTCCAAAAAATAATATAATAATTGTAACAATAGATATAATTATATAAATGATTTTCTTTTTCATATATCTTCACCATGATAATTTTATCATAAAATGTATATAAAAAAACATTGAACTTTAAAATTCAATGTTTACTTTACTTATTACTACTAGAATTTGAAGCACTTTGTGTTTGTCTATTTACTAGTGTTTCAAAATCTTTATTTAAGTCAGTATCTAATATTTTCATTTCATTTTTTTCTCTTAATGCTTTAAGTGCTTTAATAGAGAATCCTGATTCTTTAGCAATTTCACTACCAATAGTAGTTTTAATCTTTTCAGTAAGTTCATCATTTAATTCTGGTTTTTTATCTTGAGATTTTCTATATAAAATATGATAACCATTACTTGATTTAACTGGTGAAGTAGAGTAACTACCATCTTTTAGATTTAAAAGAGCACTAAATACTTCACTTGGAACACTATCAGTATTAACTTTTCCTAAACTTCCACCGTTAGAACTTGAATTTTCATCTTTAGAATATTCTTTAGCAAGTTTAGCAAAATCTTCTCCATCTTTTAATTTAGAAATGATTTCTTTTGCTTTATCGTATGCTTTTTGTTCTGCTTTTTTCTTCTCATCATCAGTTGCATCTTTCTTAGTATCAACTGTTATTAATATTTGACTTGCTTCAATATCACCATAAGTTTCATTTTCATAATATTCATTTATTTGTTTTTCACTTACAGTTTCTTTAGCGTAATCTTTTACCCATAAATTTCTTTTATAAGTAAGAGAAAGATAATCTCTAAATGCACTTTCATTTGCTAGACCATAATAATAATTTAAATATAAATCAAAGTCAGCATTCATATCTTTAGCAGTCTTCTTTGTAGTTTTAACAGTCTGATTTACATAAGCCTTTTCATCATTATCAGTTTCATATAGTTTTTCAAGTAAATGCATATCAATAAGATTCATTAATTTTTCAGCACCATATGTTTCTTTTAGTTCTTGATATAATTCATCACTACTGATTCCACCTTCCTTAAAAGTTACTAAAGCATTTTCTCCATTTGTAAGTTTTACATTTTTACATCCAGCAAGTAAGAATAAACTTAAAAGTAATAAAAATATTTTTTTCATTTACTTAACCTCCTAACTCTTAATATAATAGCAAAATTACAAGTAAAATACAAGTAATTATCATACACAAAAAATAGAGAATATCATACTATAAGAGTGTAAAGATAAAAAGGAGGAATGTTTTATGAATACAGGATGTGGATGTGGATGCGGTAAAGGTAATGGTATTTCAGGAGCAGCATTTGCCTTAGTTCTATTTATATTATTAGTAATCATACTAGGTGCTTTTATCTAGTATAAGGAGGTGAATCGTATGTTTTGCGGAAATCCTTGTAATAATGGATGTAATATATTCTTCATAATATTAATTTTATTCATACTTCTAGCAATAATCTTCGGTACTTGCGGAAGTTGGTAAAAATAATAAAGAGTATTGATTAATTCAATGCTTTTTATATATAATGAAATAGGTATAAAACATGATAAAATATATAATAAATGAAAATATAAAATTAAAAAAATCTACGATAAATGATACAAAAAACATAATAAAATTTTAAGAAGAAATAATAAATGATATGGAAAATAAAGAGCTTTTTAAACCACTTATAGAAGAAGAATTTACCTATCCAATTATGAATAATGGTCTTGTATACTTATTATATTTTGAAAATGAAATAATAGGTCTTTTTGTATTAACTATAAATCCAAAAGACGATATAATTAACGAATATCAATTAGAAGATACTAGTAACATTGCAATATTAGATAGTGTAATGATTAAAAGAGAATTTAGAGGAAGTAAGTTACAACTACAAGGTATGAAAATTATAGATATTGATTGTAAAAAACTAAATATAGATAAAATAGTCGCAACAGTTCATCCAGATAACAAATATAGTTTAAATAACTTATTAGAAGGTAATTATAAAATTATTAATACAATAAATATTCATGGTGGAATAAGAAATATATTAATTAAAGAAGTAAAATAATCAAAAAAACTTCTTTTTTAATTAATAAAATGATATTATATTATTTAAGAAGAAGGGATTTATATGATAGATATTAAACTTATAAGAGAAAATAAAGATTTAGTAAAAGAAAATATTAAAAAGAAATTTCAAGATGAAAAGTTACCTCTAGTAGATGAAGTATATAACTTAGATACTGAATATAGAAATGCTAGAGTTAAAGCAGATACATTAAGAGGTAATAAAAATAAAATGAGTTCTAAAATTGGTGAACTTATGAGAGATAAGAAAATAGATGAAGCAAATAAAATAAAGAGTGAAGTATCATCTATGCAAAGTGAAATAGAAAGTCTTGAAGCAAAAGAAGTAGAACTTGAAGAAAAGATTAATAAAATAATGATGGTTATTCCAAATATTATTGATGAGTCTGTTCCAATAGGAAAAGATGATAAAGAAAATGTTGAAATAGAGAAGTTTGGTGAACCATTTGTCCCTGAATATGAAATACCATATCATGCTGATATATTAGAGTCTAAAAATGGACTTGATAAAGAAGCATCAGGTAGAACAAGTGGAAATGGATTCTATTATTTAATGGGGGACGCTGCTAGACTTAGTTCAGCAATGTTATCTTATGCTAGGGATTTCATGATTGATAAGGGATTTACTTATTGTATACCACCATTTATGATTAGAAGTAGTGTAGTAAATGGAGTTATGTCTTTTGCTGAAATGGATGCTATGATGTATAAAATTGAAGGAGAAGATTTATATCTAATAGGTACAAGTGAACACTCAATGATAGGTAAATTTAAAGGTGAATTAATTAAAGAAAATACTTTACCAATAACAATGACATCTTATAGTCCATGTTTTAGAAAAGAAGTAGGTGCTCATGGTATTGAAGAAAGAGGTATTTATAGAGTTCATCAATTTGAAAAACAAGAAATGATAGTTCTATGTCGTCCAGAAGAATCAATGGATTGGTATAATAAAATGTGGAAGTTTACAGTTGAATTATTTAGAAGTTTAGATATACCTGTTAGAACACTTGAATGTTGTAGTGGAGATCTTGCTGATTTAAAAGTTAAATCATGTGATATAGAAGCATGGAGTCCAAGACAACAAAAATATTTTGAAGTAGGTAGTTGTTCAACACTAGGTGATGCTCAATCAAGAAGACTTGGAATAAGAGTAAAAGGTGAAAATGGAAATTATTATCCACATACACTTAATAATACAGTACTTGCTTCAACAAGAGCATTAATCGCATTACTTGAAAACAATTACAATGAAGATGGAACTGTAACAATACCAAAAGTTTTAAGACCATATATGGGAAATAAAGAAAGAATATAAATAAAAAACAGTTCAGGGGAGTAAAAAATGAAAACATACCAAGAAAGGCTAATAAGCGATCTAAAAAGATTAAGAGATTATTATAAAACTCATCAAAAGAAATCTAATTTAACTTTTGATTTTTCTAGTTTTTATAGTTTAGATTCTATTGCAACTCCAATTCTTGGTTTTTCTTTTGAACCAACATCTACAATAATAGATGAAGAGTCAGCCATAGTAATTGCACAAGACTCATATAGAGAAATACTTGGATTTAATAAAAAAGTATATGATAATTATGATGAATTATATTCTATGTTTGATGGATTAGATGATTTTATGAGTGAAATTGATTATCCAACATTACCATATTATAATTTAATACGTAAATTTAATGAGAAAGATTTTACAGATATACTTTTATCATTTTTAAGTGAATTTGGTGATGATATGGTAAACATAGCTAAAAAATATATGGATGAAGATAGAATAATAATGAATTATAGAATGAATCCACATGATCAATTTAAAGCTATGCATATAGGAAGTAAACTACTTAAAAGTGGATATATTATATTAAGATATGATGAATATACTACATATTCTTTAAGTTCACTTATTCATGAATTAGGTCATGCTTATGATAGAGAAAGATTTATATATTCACAACAAAAAAGAATAAGAAATTTTGAAGATTTACTAATAGAAGTACCATCAATATATTTTGAAATGGAATTTTATGATTATTTAATAAGAAATAAAATAAATAAAGATGGAGCAATGATACTTAAAAATGAGAAATTAACAAGGATGTCTGATACATTTGCTTCATTTTATATAACACCTAAAGAATATTTTGAGATAGTAGATCCAATTATATTACAAAGTGAAAGTGATTATAATAAAAGAAGTGCATTTAGAAATGATTTAATATATGGACTAGGTATATATATAGTAGTACATTTATCACATTTAAGAAGAAATATGAACTCTGAAGAGTTTATGAAAGAGCTTTATAACTTTATATCATCAAGAAAAGAAAGAACATTAAAAGAGTCAGTTGAAGGACTAGGTATAGACTATGATGACTTCTTAACAGGTACATTTGTTTATCCAGAAGTAGAGAAGTCATCTCTAAAACTTAAAAGAAGATTTTAAAATCATGAATAAATAATTAATAACCATTATATATTTTAATATGAAACAATATTTAAAAAATATAATAGTTATTTTTTTTGTACTATTTAGTTTTTATTATACAGATAAAGTAATAGAAATATCTAAGTATAATGATACAATTTTAGTATCTATAAATGAATATGCTTCTTCTAAAGACTATGAATGTAGAGAAGGAAGCATAAATGAATATGGTATAGTTTTAGGACTTTCTGGATTAAAAGTAGATAAAAATAAAAGTTATTCTAATATGAAAGGCATAGGATTTAAAGAAGAATTAATAGAATATAAAGAAAATAAATGTATATTAAATAAAGAAGATAATGTTGATAAATATATCATAAAAGGTAATGACTATAATAAAAATATATCACTTGTAATAAATATCACAAATACAAAATATTATAAAAATATGATAAATGTTTCAAATAATAAAAATGTAGAATTAAATCTATTGTTTAATTATAATGATTTATCAAATGAAATAGATAATATAACTAATCATAGTAATATTCTATTTAAAGGTAAAACTAATGAAGAGTTAAATAACTTTATAAAAATATTACATAATGAAATATATTGTGTTAAGATAGATGACTTTGATATAAAGAAAATATGTTCTAAAAAGAAACTTAATAGTATTAATAAAGTACTTGAAATACAAGATAACTTACTTAATAATGTAAAAAATAATATTAAAAATGGAACAATATTCTTTATAAGTGAAAATAATAAGAACTTAAAAGAACTAAGTACTACAATAAACTATATACAAAGTAAAGGATATAAAATAGTAACAATAAATGAACTATTAAAGTAATTGTTGATATTTACTATAAAAAACTATATAATAATGCTAATAAAGGACGAAGTAGTATGAAAAAAGAGATAAAAAAGTTTTATAACAATTTAAAAAAAGAATTAAAAGATCTTAATAAAAACATAAAAGAAATAACAAAAAGAAGTAATAAATCATATATAAAAATATTACTTGATATATATATTTGTTATTTAAAATATAGTATTACATATGAAGAATATAAAATATTTGGATTTGAAAATGTCTCTAAAAATAAAAGAGATACATATGTAGGTAAAATTAGAAAAGAATATATAAATAAACATTTAACAGATAAACATGCATTAAATCTACTTAATAATAAAACTAAATTTAATATCAAATTTGATAAATATTTAAATAGAGAAATAATAAATATAAAAGATATAAGTTATAAAGAATATGAAGACTTCGTAAAAGATAAAAAAGAAATAACATGTAGATGCGAAGCACCTGATGAAGGAAGAACTATTAAATTTAATTTAAAAGATTATAGAAGTCCTGCTTTCATATTAGAAAAAATAAATAAGAATAAATTATATTATATGGAAGCAACACATAAGCCTAATAAATTACTTGAAAAAATAAATAAGAATAATTTAACAACTATAAGTATAGTAACAGTACATAGAAAGAATACAATTGATATATTATATGCTGAAATAAATATGTATTTAAAAGATAAAACATTAAGTAGTAAGATAGATTTAAAAAGTAAAAAAACTATATATGACTTTATAGATGAAAAATATAGTGTTTATAAAACACATCCTGAAACAAATGAAAACTTAAATGATATAGAACTTCCACTCATAGATGAAATGATAAATATATCAAAAACATGTGCTTTAGCAATAGATGAAATAAAAGAAATAAAATGGAATTTTACATTATCAAATACAAAAGCATATTTAGTAAGTGCTTCATTATGGAATGATTATATAGAAGCACAAATACCTAATTATTTAAAAGATAGTATAAGTTTTATGCCTTATTATAGAAAAGTTATAAATGAAAAGAGAAAGATTAAATAGTATTTTTATATCTTTCTCTATTTTTAATTGTAGATGATTTTAGTAGGGATGATGCACGAAGTATAGAAGTATTACCATATTTAGAAGTAATTTTATCTATTATTTTGTTATATTCATCAGTTGGAACTTCATTCTTATCAAATAATGATAATTGAGTAGCACCTTTATCTGAAAGTTTAGAATATGCTATACCAACTTTTCTAATAGGTAAGTCTTCTATATTTTTGTAATACATATATTTTAATGTTTCAAATATCTTTTCACCATTATCTTCTTCTGTATTAAGTAGAGTAGTATCATTAAATGATTTATATAAATCTCTTGAATATGAAATACTTAAATGAATAAGTCTAGTTGTAAGTTTCTTTTCTTTAAGTTGAACATTTAACATATCATTCATTTCTTTAATAATAAGTATTGCTTCTTCTATACTATAATCTCTATATAATATTTGACTCATACTCATAGATTTTTCATGTACTCTTGAATTAAGTTCTTTTATAGTTGGAAAGTATATTCCATTAGCCTTATCAAATATATCATTTCCCATCACATTACCAAATCTTTTGATATAGAAACTTCTTGGATAATTATTTATATCACCAACTTTGTATATTCCAAGATTATTAAGTTTACGTTCAGTATTTTTACCAATTCCCCAAATTTTAGTAAGAGGAGTTACATTCCATAATTTAGTTTCAATATCTTTATAAGTCCATTTAGATAAACAATTTTTATTGTGTTTTGCTTCAATATCCATCGCAACTTTTGCAAGTAAAACATTAGGTCCAATTCCAGCAGTAGTGGTAAGTCCAGTTTTCTCAAGAACAGTTTTCATAATTAATAAAGCAAGTTCTGTGTCAGTTTTATTATAGTATTTTAAATAATCAGTAACATCCATAAATACTTCATCAATAGAGTAGAAATGTATATCTTCTTCACTAATAAAACTTTTGTATATATCAAATACTTTCTTACTGTATTCTTGATATAACTTGATTCTAGGCTTAACAAACATTATATTTAGATTTTTAGGTATTTCAAAAACTCTACATCTTGATTTAACTCCACGATTTCTAAGGTAAGGGGATACTGCAAGAGACATAGCTTTATCACCTCTATCAGTATCAGCTACTACTAATGGAGTTTTATAAGGATCAAGTCCTCTTTCAACACATTCACAGGATGCAAAAAAACTCTTTAAATCAATACTTATAATATTTCTCTCTTTCATATACATATATAATAAATAACAAACGTAAGTTTGTCAATATAAATGAGTAGGAAATATATGTAAAAATTAGAGTAAAGTAGGTTCAAATAATATAAAGAAAAATGTATAATGAAAACATCAAGGGGTAATGGCATGAAAAGATTAAGTATTTTTATAGACAAAACAGGAGAATTTGGATTTGGAAAAGGTTCATCAAGATTATATGGTGTATCTTTTGTTTTTCATGATCAGAGTTATAGTCATAAAAAAGAAATAAATGACTTAAATCAGAGATTGTTAAATATTGGATATATAAACATGATACATATGGCTGATTTAATAATGAAAAGAGGTGATTATTCAAATATGAATATCACCAAAAGAAAAAATATATTTAATGCTATATATTACTTTCTAAGAAAAATTCCAGTAAAATATCAAACTATTATAATTGATAAAAAATATACTGATAATAGTAAAGTATTAAGAAGAAAAATAAGAAATGAAATAATAAAAATGTTAGAGAAAAATAAAGAATTTTTTAAGAAATATGATTCAATTATTTTATATTATGATAATGGTCAAGAAACATTAGGTAATATATTAGAAGATATATTCTCTAAATTTAAAAATTTTAAACATGTAATAGACTTTAATCATAAAGTAAAAAGATTATTTCAAGTAGCAGATATGCTTACATATTTAGATAAGTATAATTATAAATATAAAAATAAAATACCTATTGCGAATGGAGAAAAGTATTTCTTTACAGGTGAAGAAATAAGAAAAGCAATGAAAAAGTTAGATAAGAAGAAATTACAGCATTAAAAAAACAACCTTATGGTTGTTTTTTTAAGCAGCTACACGCTAACACGGGTTTGATCCTGTTACAGACCAATAGTAGAAAATAATTTCTACTTTAATAGTATATCAACTTCAAAACGAAATTATTCGTTTCAGTTGATAAAAGAATTTTAACATTAATATTATTTAAAATCAAGTACTTTTATTATTTTTTAGGTCTAAATTCAAGAATTTTACCTCTATCTTTTTGTTCTTCACTTTTTACAATTGAACTATATTTTTCACGAGCGGATTTATAAAGTCTTTCTTCATCCATAACAGCAAGTTTAATATCATCCATAGTTACTACGTCCCTATCGTTAATAGCCGCTATTGCATATGCTTCTTTTAATATATCAATTACAAGTCTTGGATTGTTAGATGGATCTTTATAATCTCTATATGATTTTTTAGTAACAGCAATTAATGAATTAATAATATTACTTCTATTAGTTCCAAGAGCATCAAGAGTACATCCACTAATTTCATTATAAGTATTAATTAAATCATCAAGTATAGTATAAATTGTATCATTAGTAGGTTCTTTTATATCAATTCTTTTAAATCTTGTTTTAAAAGCAGGATTACTACTAATATGTTCCATATATTCTTCAGTAGTAGTCGCACCAATAACTCTAACTTTGCCACTATCTAAATATGGTTTTAATATTTCAGCAACACTATTAGAATCATTTTCACTCTTACCACCACCAATAGTTTGATGTATTTCGTCAATAAACAATATAATAGTTTTATCTTTAGATGCTTCATCAAGTATTTTCTTAAGTTTTTCTTCTAGTGAACCAACATATTTAGTACCAGCAACCATAGTCGCAGTATCAATACTAATTATTTTTAAATATTTAAGTAGGTATGGAACATTACCATTTTTAATTCTATAAGCAAGTCCTTTTACTAAAACTGTTTTACCAACACCACTTTCACCAGTTATAATAACACTCTTATCTCTTTCAGGATATAAAAGTATTTGTTCTATCTTTCTAATATCTTCATCTCTACCAATACTAGGATCTTTAATATAACTAAGTTTAGTTAAGTCTTCACCATACTTATCTAATATAGAACTCTTTTTATTATTATCGTTATTATTTTGTGTTTCTGTTTGAGGTTTCATAAATAATTCTCCCTTTCTTGTTTTGAATATTCTTTCGATACCATCAACATCTACAATAGTTAATTCAAGAAAAGAACTATCACTTAATGATAATATTTCTTTAAATGATTTATATGTTAAATCTTTACCATTGATTCTTAATATTTCAGCACTCTTAATATCAATAGAATCATTTTCTTCATCAAATACTTTTACTTTAACATTATTATTGTCTTTAGGTATTAAATAACTACATCCTTCATCATTAATAAGTTTAAATCTATCAAAATCAAATTCCCATATAGTATCTTTATGTTTACTATTAAATATATCAACATTATATCTATCTTTAGCCATTTCACCATATACTTCTTCACGTTTAGATTGATATTCCATAAATAAATCACTATGACCAAAATCTTCTATATCAAACATTTCAGCCATAATATCTTCTGGAACTTCATTATAATATACCATTGAATAATCAAATATTTGATATGGTTCTAAATCGTTAATAGAAAAATCTTTATCACGTAAATAATAATCTTCTTTTATTTGATATGCTATATTTCCTAAATAACTTTCTAAATCAATAAGACCAAATACTTCACTATCAAATAAATCTTCTTTTAATAATTTAAATTTAACTGTATCATTACTTTTTTTAATATATTTAAGACTTGCTTCAAATGTAATATCTTTACTTGCAAATAAATCTTTAGTAAATCCATCTATATAAAGTCCTGCTAAAAAGAATGATAATCCAATTATGTAATGTCCATCATCTAATTTAAAATATAATGTTTCATTATCACCATTAGTAACTCTATAATACATATCGTTATAACTAAAGTAGTTAATTAATGAATAAACAATTCTTAAATAGTCTTGAGTCTTCTTATCTAAACTCATAAAAATAGTTTTATTTTTCATACCAATACCTCTTAATTCAATATACTAACAAATTAGAAATAATATTTCAATTAAATCTTGTATTTTATAATAATTTTATTAAAAAAATATATATGTTTTAACTTGTTAGTAATATTTTAGTGTGCTATACTTTTTAATATAAGGAAGGTAAGATAAATGAAAGATAAGAAAATATTATTTGGTACATTTATAGCATTACTTTTATTATTAACAACAGGACTATCTTATGCATATTTTAGTGCAAGTATAAGTGGTAATGAAAATGCTAAAAATGTAGTGGTAGAAGCAGGTACATTAAGTTTAGTTTATACTGATGGACCAGAAATAAAGGCACAAAATATTAAGCCAGGTTGGAGTACAACAAAAGAAGTATCAGTGAAGAATACAGGTACACTAGATACAAATTACAACATTATATGGCAATCTTTAACAAATGAAATTACTAATAATGAAATTGTAATATCAGCAACTTGTCAAAGACTTAATTCAGTAGGAACAGTAGAAGGAACATGTGAATCAATATCACAAGCAGCAATAAGTGATATGACAATTGCTAAAAAAATAAATATAGAGGCAGGTATAACTCACAAATATACTTTCACAATATTATTCAAAGAAACAAATGCTGATCAAAATACTAATCAAGGTAAAAAATTCAATGGTGTTTTAGGAATAGAAGAATATAAAGCACCTAATTTTGCAACTGATAGTTGGTCAACAATAATAGCAAATGTAAAAGCAGGTAATGGAAGCGAGTATAAAGTTGGAAGTACAAAAGAAGTTAATCTTGGAACAACATATGGAACACATACATTACGTATTGCAAATACATCAACTCCAAGCGAATGTTCAACAACTGGTTTTTCACAAAGTGCATGTGGATTTGTGCTTGAATTTGCAGATATAATAACAGATCATAAAATGAATG
>ERZ824488.1630-NODE-1630-length-23469-cov-4.947980_pt1 | contig 23469 bp, 23 predicted proteins | sample MGYA00519936_ERZ824488 | MGnify/ENA primary metagenome ERZ824488 (study PRJEB31778, sample SAMEA3449153) | human gut metagenome | biome: human gut; feature: human-associated habitat; material: faeces | place: United Kingdom | collected 2010/2012 ... | reverse complement strand
CGTTTACGGCGTGGACTACCAGGGTATCTAATCCTGTTTGCTCCCCACGCTTTCGCACCTCAGCGTCAATACCGGTCCAGGTGGCCGCCTTCGCCACTGATGTTCCTCCAGATATCTACGGATTTCACTCCTACACCTGGAATTCCGCCACCCTCTCCCGGATTCGAGTCGTGCAGTATCAAGGGCAGTTCCACGGTTGAGCCGTGGGCTTTCACCCCTGACTTACATAACAGCCTACGTGCGCTTTACGCCCAGTGATTCCGATTAACGCTTGCACCCTCCGTATTACCGCGGCTGCTGGCACGGAGTTAGCCGGTGCTTCCTTTGAAGGTACCGTCAGTAGGATGATGATTAGAGCACCCTAGTTTCTTCCCTTCTGACAGAGGTTTACGATCCGAAGACCTTCATCCCTCACGCGGCGTCGCTGCGTCAGGCTTTCGCCCATTGCGCAATATTCCCCACTGCTGCCTCCCGTAGGAGTCTGGACCGTGTTTCAGTTCCAGTGTGGCCGATCATCCTCTCAGATCGGCTACCCATCGTTGCCTTGGTAGGCCGTTACCCCACCAACTAGCTAATGGGACGCGGACTCATCTCTATGCGATAGCTTGCAAGCAGAGGCCACCTTTCCTCACAAAGTTCATCATGAGCGTATTCGGTATTAGCAGTCGTTTCCAACTGTTATCCCCATCATAGAGGCAGATTATCCACGTGTTACTCACCCGTGCGCCACTTTACTCGGGACCGAAGTCCCTTTCGCGTACGACTTGCATGTGTTAAGCACGCCGCCAGCGTTCAATCTGAGCCAGAATCAAACTCTCCAGTTCAAATCTGTAGCAAAGATCTCCGTTGGACGGAAATCAGAATCTCAAAGTTCCTTCCCGTTCGCTATTCACTTGTCAATGAACCACACCGATCCACTCGGCGCGAAGCAGTTGTTTACGCCGCTTCGTTTTCGCTGTCAACAAGTTTTTTTTCATTTCGCGAAAGTTTTTTTCGCGGCCCCGTCGGGGCAACTCGTTGGCGCGAGGGAGACTTATGTCTCATTTTCAAACCCGCGTCAAGAACTTTTTTGCCATCCGGGAAAATTTCTTTTCCCGTCGCCCTTTCGGACGTGGCCAGCTCGTTGGCGCGAACGGCTTTATGCGCCTTTTCGACCCCACCGTCAAGCATTTTTCCGCAAAAAAATTTATGGTTTTGCCCCCTGCTGACTGATTGTTCAATCAACACCCTGAAAAGACACAGAAAAATGTTCGCATTTTTTTAGACAACATGCTGCCCTACTCCCCAAAGGCTGCATGCCCGCCGCGTGGATAGCCCGGCAATATCTCCAGCCACAGACTCCAAGCGATCCAGACGACGGCAAAGTGTTGGCACTGCAGCCCTGACTGGCCCGCATCCCCATTTCTCTCCGTCCATGGCAGTTCCGTTCTTCAGGGCATCGCCTTTCCCCAGACAGCGAGCATCCACACGGCCCGTATCCGGTAGCTCTCCCCAAGCATGAAAAAAGCCGGGAAAGGTCTCCCCTTCCCGGCCTGTCATGGCTGATGGTCCTAATCCCCCACGATCAGGGTACTGCCCACGCGCAGGTTCTGGGCATCGATCCCGTCATTCCAGCGCTTGATGTCCTCCACCGAGACATCGTTCTTGCGGGCGATGCCCCACAGGCTGTCACCGGCCTGGATGGTATAGGTCTTGGTGCGGGAGGCACGGGCTGCCTTGCCCTTCGACGAGCCCTGCCGCTCGGAAGAAGACGGACGCGACGCCGCGGCGCCGCCCTTGCCGGGGATGGTCAGGCGCTGGCCCACCTGCAGCTGGCTGGGGTCGTCGATATTGTTGCAAGCCTGCAGATCGCTGACCGAAACGCCGAACTGCCGGGCCACGCCGTAAAGAGTATCGTTGGGCCGCAGCACGTAGACGCCGTCCGAAGGTTCGGGCCTGTTGCGTTCCTGCCTGTCCCGGCCGGACGAACGCTCCTTCCGCGAGGGCGTCCCGTCCGCCGCGGCCACGGCCGAAGGCGACATGGGCACGCCGCGCGGCAACAGCAGGGTATCCCCGGCGTAGATCTTCTTCTTTTCGGGGTTGGCGGCCTGGATGCGTTCCAGGGGCACGCCGCTGCGCTTGCTGATCCGGGCCAGGGAGTCGGACGAGGTCTGCACCTTGGTGGGGCGCCAGTTGGCAAAGGCCGAGGCCGACGGCGAACGCAGGAACGCCTGGGCCTGGGCCTCGTTCTGGACCGGCACATAGACGAAGGTGGAACGCTCGGTGGACGAGATGGTCCGCTTGTGGTGCAGGTTGTAGCCCTGGAAGCTTTCCCAGCTCAGGCCGCAGGCACGGCTCAGGGCCATGAGGTCGGTACCGGGGCGGGCCGTCAGACGACGCACCGGGGCGGGCTTGTCCTGATCCACGGGCGTGAAGCCCAGCTGGGGCAGATTGCGCATGATCTTGCTCATGGCCAGGAAGCGCGGCACATATTGCACGGTCTCGGGCCGCAAGCGGGCTTTTTCGTCCAGCTTATGGTTGCGCTCCACCACTTCATAGAAATTTCGGGCGCCCGTGCCTTCCTTGGCACGGCTCATCTTGCCCTCACCAGCATTGTAGGCGGCGATGGCCGTGGGCCAGTCGCGAAAGTCCCCGTACAGTTTCTGGAGATAGTCGGCGGCGGCTTCGGTGGCGCGGTAGGGGTCCAGACGTTCGTCCAGCCACCAGTCCTGGGTCAGGCCGTATTTCATGCCGGTATAGGGCATGAACTGCCAGGCGCCCAGGGCCCCCACACGGGATTCCGCATCGGGACGGTAGCCGCTCTCAACCAGGGCCAGATAGGCCAGCTCTTCGGGCATGCCGCGCGAGCGAAAGACCTTGCGGGCATAACCCAGATAGGGCTCGGCATTGCGGGAAAAGACGCTCATGGTCCCGCGCCCCTTGCGCAGGAAGTGCTTGTATTGCAGGACCACGTCCGGCATGGAGGCCTTGTGGATGTCACGGTCGATGCGGGCCGTGTTCTGGAAGGCGGCCAGTTCCGTGGGGGTCAAAGGCTCGCCGCCCTCGTCGCCAGGGATGATGAGGGACGGCATGGAAAGGGGCTGTCCTTTTTTCTGTTTGCTGCCGCAGCCGCCCGCCAGCAACAGACAGAAGGCCAGAACACAAAGCACCCCCAGACGTGCGCGGCCCCTGCCGGACCAATCAGGAAAGAACATGCTTACTCCCGTGCCCCCGGCTTGCCATGTGCCGGGAAGCTGCGTACACAAAAACGGATCGGGACCTCTTCCCGGTCCCTCCCAGTAACAACGCCCCCAATCATGGAGACGCCATGAATCAAACTTCCGAGACCCCGCTCCTGCCGGGCATGAAGCCTGTGCTGGAACTTTTGCGGACCGACCCGCAACGCATCGACCTCGTCTTTTGCAAAAAAGGCCTGCGTACCCGGGATGCCCAGGACGTGCAGCAGCTGTGCCGCCAAAGCGGCGTCCGCTTCAGTCTGGTGGATCAGGCGGCCCTGGACAGGCTCTGCCGCGAGGCCGCCCAGCAAAACGGCAACGAGGCCGCCCCGCTCAACCATCAGGGCGTTGTGGCGCGCCTGACGGCCACGGATTTCCGTGATCTGGCGGACGTGCTGCAGGCTGCGGCCGAAGCGCCCCTGCCGCTGGTGGTGGCCCTGGACCAGGTCCAGGATCCGGGCAACGTGGGCACCCTGTGCCGCACCCTGTATGCCCTGGGCGGCGCGGGCGTGATCCTGCCCCGCCACAACAGCGCCTATCTGGGCCCCGCGGCCCATCGCGCCGCTGCCGGTGCCCTGGAGCGCCTGCCCGTGGCCCGGGTGACCAACCTGGCCCATGCGCTGGACGAAGCCGAAGAGGCGGGGTTCAGCATCTACGGCGCGGGCTGCGGCCCTGACGCCGCCGACGCGTTCGAACACGCCATGCAGCTGCCCGCCGTGCTGGTGCTGGGCAATGAAGACAAGGGCCTGCGCCCCGGTGTGGCCAAACGCTGCGGCCGGATGCTGCGCATCCCGCTGGCGCGCAAGTTCGATTCGCTCAACGTGGCCCAGGCAGGCGCCATCCTGCTGGGCCTGGCCGCCATGCGCCGCCAGGGATAACGAACACAAGCCCCTGCGCCGCATGCTGGGGGAAAAATAGCTTGGGCGCCAACAAGCGTCAACAGGAAAGGCCGCCGACAGCGCGGCCGGCAAGGGGGGTCCCGCCGGGAGCTCCCTTGTTTTTTGCCCCTGTCGGCGGGAAGGCCCCTCCGCCGTATGCGTCTTGACTTCCCTGCTCACGACGGTATTTTGAAATATATTTCAAATCAAGGATGTCCCATGCGACCGCAAAAATTACGCCGCATCACTGCCGAGCCCTGTTGCCGACGTTTCTTTCCTGAAACAGGAAGCGACGCCCCCGCCATGAGACTGGGCCTGGACATGCTGGAAGCCCTGCGCCTGGCAGATGCCGAAGGACTGTCGCAGGAAGAGGCCGCCCGGCAGATGGAGATCTCCCCGCCCACCTTCTGCCGACTGCTGGCCGAAGCCCGTCGGCGTGTGGCCCAGGCCCTGACCCGGGGACTGCCCCTGGTCGTGGAGGGCGGCCCAGTGCGCCTGCGCTGCCCGGACCATGCTGGAGATCAGGGCTATCACGGTGGATACGGGCAGCAGTGCGACGGGGCGACGCGGACGCCCGGGACGGCGGAGCAGGCAGAGGCACCGTGTCCCCCTGCCCGGCCTTGTGGCGGGCACGGCTTCGGATACGGCAGAAGACGGCGGACATCGGCGTGATGTCCGGCCAACGACGCACACCGGCGCAGGCGGCATGATGCCGCACAGGGGGCGGCGCAAAGGAGCGACAGACATGCTCTGGACGAAACTCGGTATGGGCCTGCTGGGCATGGCAGGCAAGGGACTGGCCGGCAGCGGCCTTTTACAGACCATCAGCCAGGGGCTGGGCAGCGGCAAGGGCGGTGGCGCAGGCAAAGGCATGGGAGGCGGCAAAGGCGGCGCCTTGCACGGCGGCATGAAGGGGAGCGGCAAAGGCGGCAAGGGCTGCCGCCAGGCGGACCTGCCGTCCCTCGATGGACTGCTGACCGGGCTCCTGCAACGCCAGACCACCGTAGGCGAGACCGTACGCGCCTTCCTGCCCGCCGCATCAGCACACGATGCCGGATCGGAGACCATCGACGTGCGGGCCTTGCCCGCAGGCTCCCCGGCTTCGACGGCTGTGGACAGTGCGGACATGGAAGCCGCCATGCGTGCCCTGCTGGGCAGCATCCACCATTTCAGCGACGGTCGTGTCCGCCTGCGCCATCCCCTGTTCCGGGAAAGCGGCACGTTCGAGGCCCTGCACCGCCTGCTGTGCGAGGGGACCGGCATCCGGGATGCCACGTTCAACGCCGTCACCGGCTCCGCCCTGCTGACCTATGACCCCGCACAGACGAGCCGCGAAGAATTCCTCCATCAGGCGCTGCCTCTGGGGGCCTGCCTGCTGGAATGGGAGGCCAGTCACTCCTGATCTTCCCCGCCGCCTATCGCTGCGCTCCCCGGCAGGGCGGACCTGCCTTGCGGGTCCGATCGCGCGGCAGGACGCAAGGGCAAAGGCCCGGGGACACCATGGGACCTGTCCCCTGCTCCTCACGAAACGAGGCCGCAAGGCATCACCTTGGCCGCTCAGGCCACACGCACAAAAAAGGAGCCTGTCAATGACAGGCTCCTCTCATATCATCGTGATGGTCCGTTACGCGGGGACCTTGGGCGGACGGGGACCGAAGATGTCCGTGCCGATGCGCACCAGGGTGGCCCCTTCGGCCACGGCCGCGGCAAAGTCGCCGGACATGCCCATGGAAAGATGGGGCAGCGGCAGGCCGGTGCGCGCCCGCATGTCCTCGCGCAGACGGTACAGACGGGCAAAGTAGGGCCGTGCGGCCTCGCCCGCGTCAAAGACGGGCGGCAGGCACATGAGCCCCTGCATCTCCAGATGGGGGCAATGCGCCAGCACATGCTCCGCCAGTTCGGGCAGGGCATCGGCCATGATGCCGGCTTTCTGGGGCTCCTCGCCCACATTGATCTCGCACAGCACGGGCTGGACCACATCCAGCGCGGCGGCGCGCTTTTCCAGGGCGTCGGCCAGCTTGACGGAATCCAGGGTGTGCACCAGGGCAAAGGCCCCGGCCACCTGGGCGGCCTTGCGGCTCTGCACATGACCGATCATGTGCCAGCGGATATCACGGCACTGGGGCTGGGCCACCAGATCCTGCCGTTTCTGCAGGGCCTCCTGCACATAGTTCTCGCCAAAATCCACCTGTCCGGCGGCGGCCACACAGGCCACGTCCTCGGCCGGATGCAGTTTGGAAACGGCGATCAGACGCACCTCTTCCGGCTTGCGGCCGGCACGGGCGATGGCCTCGCCCAGCCGCTCCAGCACGGAATGATAGCGCTCACGCAAGGCGGAATCATCCATCATGCTTTCCTCTACAGGGATTCGGCCCCCATGCCCAGCTCGCGCAGGAAGGCCGTGTCTTCCGTCCAGTTCTCGCGGACCTTGACCCACAGTTCCAGATGCACCTTGCCGCCGATGAGCTCGCGGATGTCCTGACGGGCCTCCATGCCCACCTGCTTCAGCACCGAGCCGCCGCGGCCGATGACCATGCCCTTGTGCATGGGACGGGCCACATAGATGACGGCGTGGATGATGGTCTGCTCACGTTCGGGATCTTCGTCCCAGTTCTCCACTTCCACGGCGATGCCGTAGGGCACTTCCTGACGCAGGTGCAGGAAGAGCTTCTCGCGCACGATCTCGGCGGCCATGAAGCGCACCGGCGCGGTGGAGATCTGGTCTTCGGGGAACTGGGCGATGCCCTTGGGCAGCTGTTTTTTGATGAGCCTGGCCAGCTCGGGCAGGCCGTCCTTGTTCAGGGCCGACACCGGGAAGATCTCGGCGCGGGGCCACATCTCGTTGAGACGGGTCAGCAGGGGCAGCATGCGGCTCTTGTCGGCGAACAGGTCCACCTTGTTGGCCACCACCACCATGGGGCGCTCGTCACTGGCCAGGGCCTCGGCCACGGGAGCCAGGTCGCGGTCCAGGTATTCGGGATGGCGGATGTACAGGTGGGCGTCCAGCACGGGCATGATGACGTCGGCCTGGCCAAGGCTCTGCCACACGGCCTGGATCATGGTCTTGCTCAGGCGGCCGCGCACCTGCGACAGGCCGGGCGTGTCCATGAAGATGGCCTGGGCATCATCGTCCGTCAGGATGCCCACGATCTGGTTGCGGGTGGTCTGGGGCTTGGGCGTGACGATGGTCACCTTCTGGCCCATGAGCCCGTTCAGCAGCGTCGATTTGCCGGCATTGGGCGGCCCCATGAGCGCGACCCAGCCGCAACGGTAATTCTGACCGTTCATTGGTTTTCCTCGTATATATGTAATGAAAAAATGAGTGTCTGAGCCCTGTCTCCCATATCCGGCGCGCCTGGTCAAGCGCGGGGAGGCCGTCCGGCCGCATGAGGAGAGCCCGTCACAGGCCGGCGGCGGATGACGGAGCGGCAACGGAGAGCGGCACGAGGGAACGATGCCACCGGACCGGACAGGGAGACGGCCCGGCGATCCCTCATGCCACAAAGGAAAGGACAGGCGGAGGAATCGGCGCAGGAAGAGCGCAGCCCAGCCCCGGCAGAGGGGCCCGGCCGCAAGGACAGAGGCGTGCACGCCGTACGGATATGGCCGGAGCACCGGCCCCACGGAGACAACGGACTAGAGCCGGGGATCGTCCACAGGGACCTTCCGGCCCGTACGGGCTTCCAGCCAGGCCCGGATGCGGGCATGGGAGGCGGCCCGCACCTGCTTCTTCTCCTCCATCATGCGGGCATCGGCCTGACGCAGCAGGATCTCGGGCGCCACGGAGCCGTCATCAGAGCCCGCCAGGCCAAAGGAAAGCTCCAGCGGCAGGCCTCCGGCGGCATTCCAGGCGTCCAGGGCCTTGCGGATGGTGGACAGCCGTTCGCGCACCACATCGCAGGGACAGGACAGCACCATCACGAACTCGTCCCCGCCCAGGCGGGCAAGGCAGTCCTCCTGCCGGATATGCTTCAAAAGCTGTTGCGCCGCGGTACGCAGCAATTCGTCACCGGTATGATGCCCAAGATGGTCGTTGATCATCTTCAGGCCGTTGACATCGGCCATGAGGACGCTCAGGGGGCCCCTGTCCTTGCGCACCTGCTGGAGCAGCCCGTCCAGATGGTAGCGGTTGTACACGCCGGTCAGGGGATCGAGACGGATCTTCTTTTCCAGCACGTTGCGGTCATGCTGAAGAGAACTGATGTCCGTATGCATGCCCACGATGCGCAGGGCCCGTCCCTGGCTGTCCCGGCTGGTCACACAGCCGCGCCCCAGCACCCACAGCCAGGAGCCGTCGGCCCGCCGGATGCGGTAGGTACAGGAAAAGGCATCCCCCTCCGCGGGAGAAGCCGCGACCCGCATCTGCATGTTCACGGTCTTCTCGTAATCGTCAGGGTGCACGGAACGCACCCAGGAATCCAGTTCGGCGGGGTAGGTCTCGGGCGTATGCCCCAGCATGGACAGATAGTTCTGGCTGTAATAGACCTTGCCGGTGGTGGCGTCCCAGTCCCAGAGACCGTCGCTGCAGGCATCCATGGCCAGCAGCAGGCGGTCGGCACCGCCCACGGGAGCGGCCTTGCCCGCCAGGAAAGGCGCCAGGCTGCCCGATACCACCAGGGCACGTCCTTCCCTGTCCCGATGCAGGACCGAAGCCGTCAGCAGCAGCGGCAGCTCCTCGGAGCGGGAAGGCATCAGCAACAGGCTCTGCCGCCCCGAACACAGGGGGATGTCCAGCCAGCGGCGCAAACGCGCCAGCGATCCCGCCGCCCGGTAGAGTCGGCGCAGACGGCGCAGGGAGGCCCTGTCCAGGGGCCCTGCCCCGGATGCCAGGCCCAGCAGACCGGCACAGCGGGCGTCCAGCAGCAGCTCACCTTCCTTCCTGATATAGGTCCAGTAGCCGCCGTCTTCCCCTACCGGCAGGGAGACCTCATCCCGCAGGTCGAACGTGCCGAGGATCGTCTGTGGCCTGCCCTCGGCATCGCACTGGATGATGTTCAGGTCCTCGCGGACATGCCGGCCGTTGTAGGTATAGGAACAGCTCAGGCAGCCCGGCGTCTTCCCCGTCAGGGCCATTTGGCGCTGGCGTTGCAGGAAATGGCGCTGGGGTTCCGGCAGCCGGTCCAGGAAATCCGCCATGGTCCGCGGCGCCGTCTCCGGCGTCAGCCCCAGCAACAGCAGGGCCGGTGCGCAAAAGACGAGACTGTCCGTCGGAAGATGCCAGGTAAAGCAGGGCGCGGAGTGAGTAGGAAAGGACATGGTCCCTCACTTGAGTTCGGATGCAGGGAGTGCCGCCATCCTACCCAAAATTGATATAAAAAATCAACTTTACGATATTTTCCTGTTCTGCCGGGCTGTTATCAGCAACCGTTATCACAGTCCCCGTCCCTGGGCCGCCTCATCGGGATAGAGGCTTTCCATATGGGCCAGGAAGGAGGCGTAACGGTCTTCCAGGATGGCCTGGCGTGCCTGCCTGACCACATTGAGGAAGTAGGTCAGGTTGTGCAGGGAATTGAGGCGGAAGGCCAGCAGCTCCTTGCTGACGTACAGATGACGCAGATAGGCACGGGAGAAGGTCCGGCAGGTGTAACAGTTGCAGGCCGGATCCAGGGGGCTGTCGTCCTCGGCGTATTCCTTGCGCTTGATGTTGACCTTGCCCAGCGAGGTATAGAGCGTGCCGTTGCGCGCGTTGCGGGTGGGCAGCACGCAGTCGAACATGTCGATACCGGCGTTGATGCCGTGGGCGATGTCCAGGGGCGTGCCCACGCCCATGAGGTAGCGGGGCTTGTCCTTGGGCAGCTGGGGCGCCACTTCGTACATGAAGTCGTAGAGCATGTGCTTGCTCTCGCCCACCGAAAGGCCGCCGATGGCGAAACCGTCGAAATCGTGGCAGCACAGTTCCTCGATGGAGCGCTTGCGCAGATCCTTGAAGAAACCGCCCTGGGTGATGGCGAACAGCAGGTTCTGGCCGCTGCCCTGCGGGTAGGCCGTACGGGCGCGCAGGGCCCAGCGCGTGGTCAGGGCCAGGGACTTTTCCGTATAGGCATAGTCCGCGCCGTAGGGCACGCATTCGTCCAGCACCATCATGATGTCGGAATTGAGGTTGCGCTGGATGCCCACCACGCTCTCGGGCGTGAACAGATGCTTGGAGCCATCCAGATGGGAACGGAACTCCACGCCTTCCTCCCGGATCTTGCGCAGGGAGCTCAGGCTGAAGACCTGGAAGCCGCCGCTGTCGGTGAGGATGGCGCCGGGCCAGGAGGCAAAGCCGTGCAGGCCGCCGTGCCTGGCCACCAGCTCGTCACCGGGACGCAGGTAAAGGTGGTAGGTATTGCCCAGGATGATGGGCGCGCCGATGGCGGCCAGATCGTCCGGCGCGATGGCCTTGACCGAGCCCACGGTGCCCACGGGCATGAAGATGGGGGTGGGGATGACGCCGTGTGCCGTGCGCACCTGACCGGCGCGGGCCGCATTGTCGCTGTGTTCGAGTGTATAGACGGATTGTGTCATGGCGGGCAGACTAGCCGGATGGGCGCGGAAAGACAAGCCGTCCGGAGCCGGGATTTTTTGCCTGTGAAACCCGGCCGTTGCCGGAATCACGGCAGACTTTCCTTGTGCCTGCCGGGCAATGTTGCTATGCTGCCTCCCTGTTTTTCATCCGAGGAGCCGTCATGAGCTGCACATTCACCCCTTCCCGCTGTCATATCCGCCTGGGAGCCCTTGTCCGCAACTTCAGCCGCATGGGCCGGCCCGACAGACTCATGCCTGTCATCAAATCCGATGCCTACGGTCACGGCATGACCGAAGTTGCCCACGCCCTGGACGCCGCCGGCGCCCGCCATTTTGCCGTGGGCACCGTGGCGGAGGGCATCTGCCTGCGCCAGGACGGCCTGGCCCAGACCATCCTGCCCCTGCTGGGCTGCCAGAACGACGAAGACTGGCAGCAGGCCAATGCCTGCGGCCTGACGCCCCTCATCACCGGTTTCGAGGCCCTGGAAAAGGCCGCCGCCCTGAGCAGCCCGGCCGATCCCTGGGGCGTGGCCATCAAGCTGGATACGGGCATGAGCCGCCTGGGCTTCAGCGCGGAAGACATCCCGGCCCTGCTGGAGCGCCTGCGCGCCTGTCCCGGCCTCAAGCCTTCCCTGGCCGTCTCGCACTTTCCCTGTGCCGACATGCCGGAACAGGAGGCCTTCACCCGCCGCCAGCTGGAAAAGTTCACGGCCATGACCGACAGCCTGCGGGCGGCCTACCCGTCCCTCAAGCGTTCCCTGGCCAACTCGGCCGGGACCATGGGCTGGCCCGAGAGCCGCTTCGAACTCTGCCGCCCGGGCTTCTCGCTCTACGGCGGCAACCCCTTCCGGGGCACGGCCTGGGAAGGACGCGGCGCGGGCCTGGAGCCCGTCATGGAAGTGAGCGCCCCCCTGTTGCAGGTGCGTCACCTCAAGCCCGGCGAAGGCATCTCCTACGGCCAGACCTTCATCGCGCCGCGCGAGATGAGCGTGGCCGTGGTGGGCGCGGGCTATGCCACGGGCTATCCCCGCGGTGCCTCCGGCCGCATCCACGTGCTGGTCAACGGCCGCCGTGCGCCCCAGGTGGGCCGCATCTGCATGGGCATGTTCATGATCGACGTCACGGGCCTGCCGGCCCACGCCGGTGACCTGGCCTGGCTGCTGGGCGGCCCCGCCGCACCGGGCGAGACGCCCGTCAGCATCGACGAGCTGGCCGAAGCCTGCGGCGGCTTTTCGTACGAGCTGCTCTGCCTGCTGGGCCAGGGCAGCCCGCGCGTGTACCACAAGTAGGCCGTCGCGCGGCGCCCGGCATACGGCCTCCGTCCCGGGCATGCGGGCAAGCCAGCCCCACCCGTGACGAAGGGCGGAACGGCCCCGCGACCGATCCCCAAAAGATTTTTCCGCCGCTTTTGCGGCCAAAAACTTGACAGACGCGCCGCTTGCGGCTATAGAGCGTCTTCCCTTGCTCGTACCAGAGGGGTACGGGCTGTCAGTCCAAAAGGAGATAACCATGCGGAAATTTGAAACCCTGCTCCTCCTTTCGCCGGAGCTGTCCGCCGAGACCCGTGAGGGCATCCTGACCGCCCTGACCGGCGTGGTGGAACGCGAAAACGGCGTGATGGAAGAAGTGGATCACTGGGGCATGCGCGATCTGGCCTACCCCGTGCGCAAGCAGATGCGCGGCTACTATGTGCGCCTCGTGTACCAGGCTCCCGCCGAACTGGTGGCCGAACTGGAACGCAACGTGCGCATCACCGACGGCATCTTCAAGTTCGTGACCGTCAAACTGGCTGAAGAAGTGGAGGTCGCGTAATGGCTTTCAAGAAGAAGTTTGCCCCCCGTCGCAAGTTCTGCCGCTTCTGCGCGGACAAGGATCTGCCCCTGAACTACAAGCGCCCTGACATCCTGCGCGACTTCATCACCGAACGCGGCAAGATCATCGCCCGCCGCATCACCGGTACCTGCGCGCACCATCAGCGTCTGCTGACCCGCGAAATCAAGCGTGCCCGCCAGATGGCCCTGCTCATCTACACCGCCACGCATGATTCCACCGTCAAGAAAAAGAGCATGATCTAAGGAGGCGCACATGAAACTGATACTCCGCGCCGACGTGGAAAATCTCGGCAACCTTGGCGACGTCGTCACCGTGAAGCCCGGCTACGGCCGTAACTTCCTGCTGCCCCAGGGCCTGGCCATGGTGGCTTCCGAAGCCAACATGAAGGCCTTTGAACTGGAACGCAAGAAGCTCCAGGAACGCATGGATGCCCTGCGCGCTGACGCCCAGGCCATGTGCGCCAAGCTGGAAGCCCTGGAAGTCGTCATCCCCATGCACGTGGGCGACAACGACAAGCTGTACGGCTCCGTGACCAGCAGCATCATCGGCGATGCCCTGGCCGCTCTGGGCGTGGATGTGGACCGTCGTCGCATCCTCATGGACGCCCCCATCCGTACCCTGGGTGATCATCCCGTGCGCGTGCGCCTGCACGCCAGCATCGTGGCCACCGTGCCGGTGAAGGTCGTTTCCGACCATCCCGTGGTGGAAGAAGAAGCCCAGCCCGAAGCCGAAGCTGAAGCTCCCGCCGCCGAAGCCGAATAAGGCAGGCGTCGGCCTTCCGGCCCAATGCTGATCGAAGCCCCGCTCATCGAGCGGGGCTTTTTTCATGCCTGCCGTTTCCAGCCATGGCGGCGCGTCATGCGCATCGCCTTCCGGTCCCGCCCTGTTCCCGTCCCAGGACAAGGCCCGTGCGCCTGCACAATTTCTTCCACCCAGGCGGTCCCGGCAGGGAGCCTCTGCCTGCGTCCTTTCCTGCCGGCTGGGGGGACGCCACCGGCCCCGTGCTTTTCCTGCTCACCTGTCGTCCGCAAGGCCCTGTTCGCCTGCGTGGAAGTCCTGCCCCCCTCGCCGCACCGGACAGGACAGGCACGGTGCCCTGCGCTTCCAAGACCCGGCCACCGCATTGACAGGCACCAGCGCAACCCGTATGCCTTTCAGGCAACAAAACTCATCCCGAACCCGCGAGATCATCATGGCCAGCAACGAACCTTTCGGCTCCGCCTCCTCCCCGTCCCCCCGCCAGTCCGGCGCGCCCCGCACCAGCGAGGCCAACGACCGCGCCCGCACCGCGGAGAACGACCTGCTGCGGCGCGTGCCGCCCCACAGCCCCGAAGCCGAACAGGCCGTGCTGGGTGGCATCCTCATGCGCCCCCAGCTCATGCACGTCATCGTGGACCTCATCGCGGACACGGACTTCTATCTGCCGGCCCACGCCACCATCTTCCGGGCCTTCCTGGATCTGTACCGCAAAAGCGCGCCCATCGACCTCATCTCCACCGCCGAGCAGCTCAAGAGCAACAATGCCCTTGAGGAGGCCGGCGGGGCCGTCTATCTGGCCGACCTGGCCCAGGCCGTGGTCTCCGGCGCCAATGCCGAATATTACGCCACCATCGTGCGCGACAAATCCCTGCAGCGCGGCCTCATCAACGCCTGCTCGTCCATCATCAGCAACTGTTACGACGCCTCGCGCGAGGTGGGCAGCCTGCTGGACGAGTCCGAACAGGCCGTGTTCGCCATCTCGCAGCGCACCACGGGCCGCGACTTCACCGGCGCCCGCGAACTGGTGGACAGCGTTTTCGAGAACCTGTCCAAGCTGGCCGACTCCCGCGACGTCATCACCGGCGTCACCACCGGCTACACGCGCCTGGACAAGCTCACCGCCGGGCTCCAGCCCTCGGACCTCATCATCGTGGCCGCCCGTCCCAGTATGGGCAAGACGGCCTTCTCGCTCTGCATGGGCCTCAATGCCGCCATCCGCCAGGGCGTGCCCGTGGCCGTGTTCTCGCTGGAAATGAGCAAGGAACAGCTCATGCAGCGCATGCTGGCCGTGTGGGGCAAGGTGGACATGTCCAAGCTGCGCCGCCCGGCCCTGCTCACCGACGCGGACTGGAGCAACCTCTACGCCGCGGCCGACGTCATCTCGCGCGCGCCCATCTACATCGACGACACCCCGGCCCTGACCACCCTGGAGCTGCGCGCCCGTGCCCGTCGCCTCAAGGCCGAAAAAGGCCTGGGCCTGGTCATCGTGGACTACCTCCAGCTCATGCGTACCAGCCGCCGCACCGACTCACGCGAACTGGAGATCTCGGACATCTCCCGCTCCCTCAAGGGCCTGGCCAAGGAAATGAACGTGCCCGTGGTGGCCCTTTCGCAGCTCAACCGAAAAGTGGAAGAACGCGGCGACAAGCGTCCCATGCTCTCGGACCTGCGTGAATCGGGCGCCATCGAGCAGGACGCCGACGTCATCATGTTCGTCTACCGCGACGACGTGTACAAGTTCACCAAGCCCGCCGACCGGCCGGTGCAGGGCATCGCCGAGATCATCATCGGCAAGCAGCGCAACGGTCCCGTGGGCGTGGCCGAGCTGCTCTACATGTCGCCCTATACGGCCTTCGAAGACCTGGCCCCCGACTGGGCCCCCTCGGAAACGCCGCAATAACGAATTACGGATCGAAGAGCCCCGCCCGCATCGCTGCCGATGCCCGCGGGGCTCCGTGCGTCACTGGCGGGCGCGGCCTACGGGCCCATGCGGAAGGTCTGCCCCGTGCGAAGGCTCCCGCTCCAGCCTGCCCTACGGCTCCGCCCCGGAGGGATGTCTCCGGGACCCGTATGCTCCTTCCCGGGCTGTCTGTGCAACGTCCTCCCGTTCCGGCAGCCTCCATTGCCCGCCTTTGCCGCCACCCGCCCTGAAAAGGACACAGAGGAGCGCATCCCGGATAAAATCCCATCATAGCCTCCGGCTCTTGCCTGCCTCCTCCCCGTACTGTCCCTCCATGCTTCGTGCGCCTTTCCTGCGTCCTGCTCCTGCCCTGTCGCCGTTCATCCCTCCCATCCGTTTTCTCCTGTCCGGGCCTCCCCGGGGCGGCGCATCCCTCCCGGCTCTCCAAAGGCAAAAGATTGTGCGCTCAACCAGCATTTTTCCAGCCATCCCGGCACCTTTGTGCAAAGAAAAATCATTTTGTGAAAAAAAACGCGAACACCGCCCTATTGCCCTCTTCTTTGCCTGATAATTCAGCCTGTTCGCCCCCCGAAAGGCCCCTCAAAACAGGGGCAAAAAACCGAAAAAATCAAGAAATAACGGACTTTTTCCGCCAGTCTGCGTTGACAAGCCCCGCAAAGCATGTTTCTGTTTTCTCAATTGCCGCAGGTCTTCAAGCCGTTTTGGGGATCACATGCGGCGTGTCTGTCACTTTCGAGAGGGTGTTTTTTCATGTCCAAGTCCATCTATGTTGGGAACCTCCCCTGGGCCGCTACTGAAGAACAGGTACAGGATCTTTTTGCCGAATACGGCAAAGTTCTGTCGGTGAAACTGGTCAGCGACAGGGAAACCGGCCGTGCCCGTGGCTTCGGCTTCGTGGAAATGGAAGACGGTGAAGCTCAGGCTGCCATCGAAGCTCTGGATAACTACAGCTTTGGTGGTCGCACCCTTCGCGTCAACGAAGCCAAACCCCGCGCCCCGCGTCCTCCCCGCTACTAGGGAATTCCCGCGGACATAAGAAACGCCCCGGGTGCATCGCTTCCGGGGCTTTTTTTATTGGCAAAGGACCGTGACGGACAGCAGGAAAAACAGCATACTCTCCCGCCGCACAGGGCGCGGGCCTGGCGCCCCCCGCCTTGCCGAGCGCGGCAAATTCTGCCATGATGTGAAAGACGTGCCGGGAGTACCGCACGAAGCAATCTTAATGAGGAGGCTTGCATGCTCAATCCCAAACAGTGTGTTCTCTACAGCGGCGGCGCTGCCGGGACCGAACAGTTTTTCGGCGCTCTGGCCGAAGGCTGGGGCATCGAAGAAGTCAACTACAGCTTTGAAGGTCATCAGATCGAGCGCAAGCGCGGCGTGCGCGTGCTTACCTCCGAAGAGCTGGCGCTCAAGGACGTGAGCCTGACCTACGTCTCCAAGCTCATGAACCGCGAATACACCCGCGCCCCCATCTTCCGCAAAGTGCTGCAGTCCATCTGCTGGCAGGTCAGCAGCGGCAACCAGGTCATCGTCATCGGTGCCATCCAGCCCGACAACACCGTCAAGGGCGGTACCGGCTGGGGTGCCGAATTCGCCAAGATCTGCAACAAGCCCCTGCTGGTGTTCGACCAGCCCAAGAACGGCTGGTTCACCTGGGACAAGGAAGTCTGGACCCCGGTGGAAAAGCCCGTCATCGAGCATGCCCACTTTGCCGCTACGGGCACCCGCTTCCTGGAAGACAACGGCCGCGACGCCATCCAGGATCTCTTCGCCCGCTCCTTCAACCGTTAAGCCGCGAGCAGCCCAGGCTGCCGGGCCTTTTCGGGCGCATCCGCCGCGCTTTCACAGGCGCGGCGTTTTGCGTCCTGTGAGGAATCCATGGCCCAGCAATTCACCGAAACAGAACGTGCCATCCTGCGTATCGTGCAGGCCGACCTGCCCGACTCCCTGACCCCGTATGCCGACATCGCCCGCACCGTGGGCTGCACGGAAGAAGAGGTCCTCGACCTGCTCTCCCGTCTCAAGCAAAGCGGTGCCATCCGCCGCTTCGGGGCCAGCATCAAACACCAGAAGACCGGCTGGAACCACAACGCCATGGTGGGCTGGAAAGTGGCCCCCGAGCTGGTGGAAGAATGCGGCGCCATCGCCGCCCGCCACAGCCACATCTCCCATGTCTACTACCGTCCCAGCGCCGCTCCCGACTGGCCCTACGAGCTGTACACCATGGTGCACGGCCGCAGCGAACAGGAATGCCTCGACGTGGCGCAGGAACTGATCGCCACCACGCCCCTGCGTGAGTACGCCATCCTCAAGAGCTTGAAAGAGCTCAAAAAAATCTCCATGACCTATTTTTAGGAGCCTGACGCCAATGGACGACAAATCCCGCGCGCTTTTTGACAAAGCCTGCCAGCTCATCCCCGGCGGGGTCAACAGCCCCGTGCGCGCCTGCCACAACGTGGACAGCCTGCCCCTCTTCATCGCCGAAGCCCACGGCAGCCACATCATCGACGTGGACGGCCGCGAGTACATCGACTTCATCCTCTCCTGGGGCCCCATGATCCTGGGCCACGATCCCCCCGCCGTCACCGCCGCCGTGCGTGAGGCCGCCGGTCGCGGCACCAGCTACGGCGCGCCCTGCCCCGACGAAGTCACCCTGGCCGAAGAAGTGGTGGCCGACATGCCCAGCCTGGAAATGGTGCGCATGGTCAACTCCGGCACCGAAGCCACCATGAGCGCCCTGCGCCTGGCCCGCGGCGTCACCGGCCGTGACAAGGTGCTCAAGTTCGTGGGCTGCTACCACGGCCATGCCGACCCCTTCCTGGCTGCCGCCGGTTCCGGCCTTGCCACCTTCTCCATCCCCGGCACCCCCGGCGTGCCCGCCGCCGTGGTGGCCGACACCCTGCTGGCCCCCTACAACGACCTTGAGGCCGTGCGCGAGATCTTCCGCCAGCATGGCGAAGGCATCGCCGCCATCATCGTCGAGCCCGTGGCCGCCAATATGGGCCTCGTCCTGCCCAAGCCCGGCTTCCTCGAAGGCCTGCGCGAGATCACCCGCCAGTACGGCGCCCTGCTCATCTTCGACGAAGTCATCACCGGCTTCCGCGCCTCCTTCGGCGGCGCCCAGGCCCGCTTCGGCATCGATCCCGACCTGACCACCTTCGGCAAGATCATCGGCGGCGGCCTGCCCGTGGGCGCCTTTGGCGGCAAGCGCCAGTACATGGAAAACGTGGCCCCGCGCGGCGCCGTCTATCAGGCCGGTACCCTTTCCGGCAACCCGCTGGCCATGGCCGCCGGTCTGGCCACCCTGCGCCAGCTGCGCCAGATGGACTACGACGCCCTGGAACGCCGCGTGTCCGCCTTTGCCGGCGAACTGCGCGCCATCCTCAGCGCCAAGGGCGTGCCCATCCAGATGCCCACCATTGCTTCCATGTTCTGCCCCTATTTCAGCGAGCAGGAAGTGGTGGACTTCGCCACCGCCAAGCAGTGCGACCAGCAGCTGTTCACCACCTTCTACAAGCAGATGCGCCAGCAGGGCATCTTCCTGGCGCCCTCGGGCTTCGAGACCGGCATGGTCTCCTTCGCCCACACCGACGACGACTTCAACAAGGCCCTGGACGCCGCCAGCAAGGTCAGTTTCTAGGCTGCCATTGAAGTTTGAAGATTAAGCGAGGGGGAGAGGGAAACCTTTTCGGCGAAAAGGTTCTCCCTCTCCCCCCCTCGAACTCCCCCCTTTCCCTTCCAAAAACGTTTATCAGGAGGCGCTGCAGGATATGGCGGGCCTTTTGTCGGTGCTGTGGTTGGCACGATCAACGGACAGGGACGCGCTCCGTCCGGTTTTGATGCGACGAAAAAGGCAGCCTTGCCGGAGTCGATGCTCCGGGAAGGCTGCCTTTTATTGTGGTGTTTTTTGAGGGAGAAGGGACGCGGTGGAGGAAAGTTTTTTGCCGTGAGCCATACCGGAGAGCGGCAAAAGGGCCGTGCCCTGCGGCGTCGCCGGAGCCTTGCGGGCCTCGGCGGCAGGGAGTATGGGCCCCTCCCCAACGTGTCTCTGCGCTCCTAGAAACGGTTCAGGACGAGCTTGTCCAGCGCCAGTTTGGGCACGTAGTGCACCTGATCGGCGTCACGCCAGTAGCCCAGGGCGCCGCTTTCGGGCACGTCGGCCACGCGGCGCACTTCCTTGGCCACGCCAAGGCCCAGGACCAGCGTGGGGCGCAGCTCCTCGGGGAGCCGGACCAGCTCGCTCACTCCGGCGTGGTCGAACGAGGCGATCATGCAGCAGCCCCAGTCACGGCTGGAGGCCGCCAGATTGATGGTCTGGGCCGCGATGCCCGTATCCAGCCAGACCAGATCGCCCGCGTTCTTGGGCATGCTCATGACGATGAAGCCCGTGGGACGCTCGCCGGGGAAGGGACCGCCCCAGTCCTTGAGGGCCGCCGCCCATTTGGTCATGCCGAACAGGCGCTGGCAGGTCTCGCCGGGGCCCACGAGGCTGTAACGCAATTGCTGGGCGTTACGGGCGCAGGGGGTCAGGCGGGCGCAGTCCACCAGCCATTCCAGATCCGCCATCTGCAGCGGACGTTCTTCCTCGAAACGGCGGCAGGTACGGGCCGCCAGTGCCAGTTGCTTGAAATCCATATGGGCTCCGCAGGTGAGAAAGGATGGCCGGGATACCCGGCAGGGAGGACAAAAAAATAGCACCTGCGGGAGCACGCGTCTACCGTGGGCAGCGCATCCCGGCGAGGAGGCGTCCGCCGGGATGGCGATGCGGTACTGGGACGGCAACGTGGCCGGGACGGAAAGGACATGCGCAGTGGCGGGGAGCAGCCCCCGGGAAGACCGGTCATTTGCGGCGGCAGGCAGGGCGGTATCGTGCATCCTGCAGGCTCCGGCACCGCGCTGCGTGATGGCATAGGCTCCATCGTTGTCCTGCTGGGGCCCAAAAACACGAAAGGGGAGGCGCCTGTGGGCGCCTCCCCTGAAAACCGTCGTGTGATGAGGACTAGCGGTGCTGGCTCGTGTGATCGAAGGCCAGGGCGTAAAGATGGTGGAAAAAGTCCACATACTCCACATGCACATGGTCCGGGGTCTTGATGCGCGCCGGGGCAAAATTGAGGATGGAGGTGATGCCCGCATCCATCAGGTGCTGGGCAGCACGCTGGGCGCGTTCGGGCGGCGTGGTGATGATACCGATCTCGATGTTCTGCTCGGCCACCATGGCCTTGAGGTCCTTGGTGCAGTGCACTTCCAGACCGTGGACGATCTCGCCGATCTTGAAGGGGTCGCAGTCGAAGATGCCCACGATGTTGAAGCCGCGGGCGCGGAATTCGCCGTGGTTCAGGATGGCCTTGCCCAGGTTGCCGACGCCCACGAGCGCCATGCGCCATTCGCGGTCGACCCCCAGGGAGGAGGTGATGGCCGCAATAAGGGAGGTTATGTGATAGCCCACACCGCGGATGCCGAATTCGCCGAAGTAAGCCAGGTCTTTGCGGACCTGGGAGCCGTTGACCCCGCAGGCCTCGGCCAGGGGATTGGAGGAGATGACTTCAACGCCGTCGCGCGCAAAATTTTCCAGCACCTGCACATAGGTGGCCAGGCGCTGGATCGTGGCGCGGGGGATATGTTTGCTTTTGGGTTCCGTGGGCATAATCGATACCTGCTCAAGCTTGTGATGCTTTTGTGAAATTTAGGTTTTTCAATTTACTGGAAAAAAAAAGAATCCGCAAGCATCGGAAATACAACCTTTATTCCTTGCATACCCGGGCCGGCGAAATGATATGCCAATATAATCAGTCTACTGGCAGTGTGAATGGGGGACGGGGAAAAATATTCGATTTTAGAAAATATTTTAAAAAGTTTAGGGGAACTCCTCCAGGTGCCGGGATCGGGCCGGCCTGCAGGAAAAAGGGACATTTTGTTACATTATGAAATAATTCCGTGAAGGAGCGAACAACCACGCTGGCGCCGGGCCAAAAAAAAGGGGGGACCGAAGTCCCCCCGTTGCAGCGTTACTGCCTGGACGGCCTACGCATAGGGGTTGGCGTACAGCAGGATGAAGCTGATAACCAGGGCGTAAATGGCCAGGGATTCGATGAAGGCGAAGGCCAGGATCATGGTACCGGTCACTTTGCCGCTCACGTCAGGGTTGCGGGCGATACCTTCGCAGGCGCCCTTCAGGCCCAGACCCATACCGATACCGCAACCGAAAGCGGCGATGCCGATGCCGAGAGCGGCGGCCAGGCAGGTGTAACCCAGGGAAGCGGAATCAAGCTGGTTGGCGGCGAAAGCCATGGAAGCCATACCCAGCAGGGCCACGGTGTTCAGGGCGATCATCAGAAGTTTGCGCATGTGACACTCCTTCAACAGTTTGTATAAGTTGGGTCGTTTCCGACCATTCCCCACATATTCGGGGCTGCCGCAAGGGCAGCGGGCTGATTAATGTTCCGGGGCCTCGATGGCGCCCTTGATGTAGAACATGGTCAGCATGAAGAACACAAAGGCCTGCATGGTCTTGCCCAGCAGGAACAGGGCGTAGATCGGGATGGTGCCCAGGATGGGAGCCATGATGAAGAAGAGCACCATAACGATTTCTTCACCGCGGATGTTACCGAAAAGACGGAGAGACAGAGAGACGGGGCGCGACAGGTGCGACACGATCTCCAGGGGGAACATCAGCGGGATGAGGAACTTGGAGGGCCCGGTGAAGTGGTGCACGTAGTGCGCCTTCCAGCGGATGATACCCAGGGCGTTGTAGAACACGAGCACGAACAGGGCCATGCTCACGGTGGTGTTCAGGTTGGCCGTGGGGGCGTCGAAGCCGGGGATCAGGCCCAGCAGGTTCATGCCGAAAATGTAGATGAACATACCGGCCAGCAGCGGCACGAAGCGGCGGCCGGCCTCGCCCATCGTGTTGCAGATGAAGTTCTCGATGGTATCGATGAGAGCTTCAAAGAAGTTCTGCATGCCTCCGGGCACCAGGGTCAGGCGACGGCGCACGAGATAGGCCACCACGAAGAGCACGGCCATACAGACCCAGGAGTAGAAGACATGTTTGAATTCCACCACCTGTCCGCCGACCGTGATCTGGTCCATGTTGCAGAACGTGGAGAGTAATACCGGATGCGGCAAACCACCAGCCATGAGACATGCCTCCTGCTCGGTTAAGGTGAAAAATCCGGCGCTAGCGCTTTCCGGCCGCGCGGCTTGCCCACGCGTAGGTAATGAGCGCCAATGCCGTGGCGGCGGCCAACCCTCCCAGCAGGGCCGTCAGCGGCGCCCCGCACACTGCAAGGGCCACATAGGTCACCACGGCCAGTACGGCCAGTCTGCCTCCCCAGCGCAAGAGCACCACGCGCAGGAACGCCGTACTGTATTCACCAAGGGGCTGCCGCAAGAAAAAGCGGGCCAATCCCCAAAAAGTCCAGGTTATCATTGCCGCGCCCACGCCGAACCAGAACAGGCCGGGCATGTGCGCATAACCGACGCCGCCCATCCCAAGGCAGATGCCGGTAAACAAAATCAAATTCCGCACCAGCGGCAGAATGACCGGATGACTTATACCCCGACGCCAGAGCCAGTTGTCAATATCTTTCAGCAAGGGTCCTAACATTATCCGTCATTGCGGTCGTGACCGCCGGTCTTCGTGCCTTCGCCCTCGGGGGCTTCCGGGCCGGTCGTGCCGTTGCGCAGCTGCGCCGTGGGGGCCTTGCCGCCGGTTTCCCGGCTGACGGCGGCAGTCTCCGCCGCGCAGGCCCGGGCGATGCTGTCCGGGACGACCGTTTTTTTCTTCACCGTGACGCGTTCCGGCCTGTCGGCCAGGGCTTCGGCACGTTTTTGTTCTTCTTCGCGGGACATCTTGCGCAGCAGGCGCTGGGTATCCTCATAGACGTTCATGAAGCCGGCGATGATCCCGATGACCAGGAAGACCAGCTTCAGCCAGGGACCCGTCTCCAGCCAGGCATCGAGTCCGTAGCCTATGGCGAAACCCACCAGTGGGCCGCTCACCATATGCATACCGATGGTGCCCGTGGTGGCAAGGGATTCCATGCCCTTGCTCTGCTGTTTGAAAATGTCCTTCAGTGACACGTTTTCTCCTGCCTCTGGCTGTGATGACGGGAGGGTGAGGATCGCAAAATCCTTTGGACCCCCTGAAGCCGTGTCAATGTACAAATTATCACAATGGCATCACTGCGTCAATGCAATTTGTGGATTTGCACCGGCTCCCCGTCCGGAAGCTCTTATGAAAGATTATCCTATCTTATTGAAAAATAATCAACTTTTTAACTATCTGACATATTTTATAAAGGCTCTTGACTAGCTGAGAGGATTTTCTCTGAGCAGTTTTAGCACCAGAAGGTAA
>ERZ824488.1622-NODE-1622-length-23539-cov-3.911685_pt1 | contig 23539 bp, 29 predicted proteins | sample MGYA00519936_ERZ824488 | MGnify/ENA primary metagenome ERZ824488 (study PRJEB31778, sample SAMEA3449153) | human gut metagenome | biome: human gut; feature: human-associated habitat; material: faeces | place: United Kingdom | collected 2010/2012 ... | reverse complement strand
GTAATGTGTAATCTGTTTTTGCATTAAATGTTCCTTCTTCTTCCCATTTTTTTTGCCATTTGTGTTCTACTTCTTTAAAATTGTAAGCCATGTTTTTTCCTCCTTTTTGCTTACCACTTTATTGTGATATTTATTTGCGTATATTTATTATACGTTGCTGTATATTATATACCACGTTTGATTGTTTTTCAATATTTTTGAAGCAAAAAAAAATACACCGTTAAGGTGCATCTTCTTTATATTTTTACGCTTTTTTTGCAATTTCAGCTATTTCGCTAAATGCTTTGCTATCTGACACTGCAAGTTCTGCCAACATTTTTCTGTTTATTGCTATGTTAGCTTTTTTTAATCCAGCTATTAATTGGCTATATGTTAGTCCATTCATTCTTGCTGCTGCATTAATTCTGATTATCCATAATTTTCTAAAATTACTTTTTTTATCTTTTCTTCCAACATAGGCATACATTCCAGATTTCATAACAGCTTGATTTGCCATTCTAAATCTATAATGTTTTGCTCCATAATATCCTTTTGCTCTTTTTAAAACTTTCTTATGTCTTGCTCTTGTTGTTCTTGCTGTTTTTACTCTTGCCATTTATTTTCACTCCTTTTCATACATTCAAATTATTTATCACCATATGGTAATAATTTCTTTACATGTGATAAACATGTTTTATCCATTATTCCGTCTTGTACTCTTGCTGTATGTTTAGTTCTCTTTGTTTTATTTGCTAATAAGTGTCTTCTATTAGCTTTTGTTCTTTTTACTTTTCCTTTTGCTGTGAATCCATATCTTTTAGCTGCTGCTTTATTTGTTTTTAATTTTGGCATAATAATATTCTCCTTTCTATTTCTTAGCTAGTATTAAAAACATACTTTTACCTTCTAGATGAGGTTTCTTTTCAATGTTTGCTATGTCTGATAGTTCTTCGGCAAATTTATTTAATATTATTTCACCTGTTTTAACATTGTTAAGTTCTCTACCTCTAAATCGTACTGTGAATTTTACTTTGTTTCCAGATTCTAAAAAGCCTCTTGCATTTTTGCATTTGAATGAGAAATCATGGTCCCCTATATTTGGAGTTACTCTTATTTCTTTTGTTCCCATTGCTTTTTGATTTTTTCTAGATTCTTTTTCTTTTTTTGATTGCTCAAATTTGTATTTTCCATAGTTCATTATTTTGGCAACTGGCATTTCTGGATTTGGTGAAACTAATACTAAATCTAGATTTTTGCTTGCTGCAATATCTAAAGCTTCTTCAATATTTAGCTTTCCTAATTTTTCTCCAGTTTCGCTAATTACGTTTACTGAGCTGAACCTTATCTGCCTATTAGTAGGTAATTCTTGTTTTATAGTAAAACACCTCCGATTTTTTATTATTTCATTTTCTATCGAACATAAAAAATGACTTGTTATAAAACAAGCCAATTCATTCGCAAAAATAACATTTTTATATTATATTATTTTTTAACCTGTTGCCTTAATTGGCTAAGGTGAGAATTGACTTCTTCTTTAGAACAGTAATATATTACCATGATTTTCTTCTTATGTCAATACTTTTATGCTTATTTTTCACTCTAACTTGGTTAATATTTTGTATACTGGGATTTTTTATATAATTTTCTTAGTACACAAAAACCTCGGATAAAATTCCGAGGTTTGATTTTTCCAAAATTATCTCTTTGAGAATTGTGGAGCTTTTCTTGCTTTTTTCAATCCGTATTTTCTTCTTTCTTTCATACGTGGATCTCTTGTTAGGAATCCGTTTGATTTTAATGTTGCTCTATATTCGCTGTTTGCTTCTAATAAAGCTCTTGATATACCATGTCTAATTGCTCCTGCTTGACCTGTATATCCTCCACCTTCTACTTTGCAGATTATATCATATTTTCCATTTGTGTTTGTTACTGTTAATGGTTGTTTTACGATAACTTTTAATATTTCTGTTCCGAAATATTCGTCTAATGATTTTCCATTAACTGTGATGTCTCCTTTTCCTTCTAATAATCTAACTCTTGCTATTGATTTTTTTCTTCTACCTGTTCCGTAGAAAACTATTTTTTCAGATTTCTTAGCCATTATTTTACCTCCCATACTTCTGGTTTTTGTGCCATGTTTTCATGTTCACTACCTGCATATACTCTTAATTTTTTAAGCATTTGTCTTCCTAATTTTGTATGTGGAAGCATTCCTTTTACTGCGTGCATCATTGCTTGTTCTGGATTGTTTTCCATCATTATTCTTGCTGATGTTTCTTTTAATCCTCCAATATATCCTGAATGATGTCTATACATTTTTTGATCTAATTTTTTCCCTGTTAATATCGCATCTTTACAATTGATAACGATTACGTGATCTCCTGTATCAATTGTTGGTGTGTATGTTGGTTTGTGTTTTCCTCTTAATAATTTTGCTACTTCTGTTGCAACTCTACCTATTGCTTTTCCTTGAGCATCAATAATATACCATTTGCTTTCAATTTCACTTTTTTTTGCGCTATATGTTGTATTATTCATGGTAATAATTACCCTCCATTCAATTTTTAATTTATTTTATATAATATTTATCAAATACCACCGGGGAGAAGCATTTAATAAATTTATATTTACATACAATGCGATAATATTTTAATACAGATATTTGGAAAAGTCAACTGTTTCTGGAGATTTTTTTGTAAAATGCTGTTTTATGGTAATAAGTTTAGTTGATCTGATGGTGCCATTGTGTCTATTTTATAGTAGTTTTCTGGTGTATTTCCTACTATTACTGATTCTGATAATAGTATTTTATTTTGGATACTTTGTGATACTGTTTCAAATGGTGATAATATACTTACTGTACAATCTATGTTTAGATAAATTCTGTGTAGTGATTGGTTTACTCCTACTGAATAGAATTCTGTTTCTAATGTACTTGTTATTGTTCCTGATGGTATGACTTTTATTTTTATTTTTGGTCCTACGTTTGATATTAGCCTGCTTCCTGTTAGTGCTCCTAGTCGTATTTCTATGTTTACGTTTCTTTCTTCTGTGAATCTTTTTTGTATATTATTTACTATGCTTGATTTTATTTGATTTATTAACACTACGTTTGATTCTAAGAATGTTACATTTCCTTCTGAATCTTCTTCTATATGTACTAGGTCTTTATATGTATAATTTTGCATTATTTTTTCTGTTTCTTCATTACTTATTTGTGTTACTATTACTTTTGCTTGATATATGCATTTTTTTGAGAATAGTGGATATACTACTTGGTTTAATAGTGTGGCTATTATTACTATCATGGCTATTATCATTATTAATATTAAGTATTTTCTTTTAATTTTCTTTAGTCTTGGTCTTGAATATATCTTTTCCATTATATTGCTCTTGGAATATATAGTTTGTCGCCTACGTTTATTTTGTCTTCGTTTGCTATTTCATTTAGTGTTGCTATTTCTTTTATTGTGCTTTTAAATCTTTTCGCTATTTTCCATAATGAATCTCCTGGTTTTACGAAGTAAATTATCATGCTGTATCCTTCATCATTTTCTTCATCATTTATTTTTATTTCGTTTATTATTTCTAATTCGTTTGATTGTGTATTGTATATATTTATTTCTAATTGTGTGTTTATGCTGGAATCTGGTAGTATTGCTGATGATTGACTTGCTATTCTTACGTTTACTTCTGTTACTTGCTTTTCTAATTGTATCTGTGTTTTGAATGTTTCTTCTTTCCTATTTATTGATTGGTTTTCAAATGAGCTGTACATATATATTGCTCTAAATTCTATTTCTAAGTTTTGTTCTTCTTTTTTCATATTTATAATTTGATATTCTGTATTATATATTTGGTTTATTTCTTCTACAATTGTTTTTTGATTTACTGTCGCTGTTTGAACTGGTGTGTTATTACAGCTTTCTAATTGTATTTTTCTTTTGCTAAATTCTGTTTTATAGTTCAAATCGTATAGATCTGTTAAAATGTTTACTTCTTTTGTTTGATATACGTCTCCTGTTAAATTAAATTCCATTTCAACGTTTATTCCTGGTTTTACTTCATTTTCGCTATTGTTTATATTAATGTTTTTTAAGGTGAATTCTGTGCTGATTTGATTTGTTTCTTCTACATTTTCTATGTCTAAAAAGCCCATTATTGGTACTTCTTTTTTGGCTATATATATGTGTCCACTTTCTGTTTGATATAAACATTTTAGTTCACAATCTCCTTTTATTAGTATTTTATTATAGCTTATTTTATTTTCTATATTTCTTATACTGTGGCTTAGTTGAACTACTTCTATGCTTTCTTGTAAATTTTCTGTATCTATTTTTTCTTTTAATCCTATTTTTGATTCACCATGTCCTACAAATGTGTCTATTGTCCTTTTTTGTGTTAGCATTTGCAAATTATGTGTTTTGTTTATTTCATATATAAATTCTGTTTCTTCTTTTTTTGATGCATTTATTTGACATTTTATTTCTGCTTTATAGTGTATTTTTCTTTCATTTAATATGCTTATGTTTGTTGTTCTTATTTCTAAATTTTCGTTTGTATAGCTTTCTGTTGTTAATCCTTCTATTTCTAGTATTTCGTTAAATGATTCTTCTATTTTTAATATTCTGCTTTTTCCTTCTCCTGTCAAATATGCTACTCTCGTTACTACTCCTCCATCTAATTTAATTTTATTTTCCATTTTTTCTTTTTTATTCATGTATATGTTGCTACTTTGATTCTGGATTTTTATTATATCTGGTTTGCTGTCTGGTAGTATTATATCTTTTTCAATTATTATTGTCTTGTTCTTTTCTCCTATCCTTTTTTTTATATTTATTTTTTCTTTTTGAATTTGTAATTCCATGTTTGACCTCCTTTTTCTTATTACTAATATATATTTAAAGGTCAAAAAAAAATTCCTTTTTCAAGGAATTTCTTTTATGGATTGTTTAAAATTTATAAAGCGAATTCTTCTCTATTTTTCTTTGATATTATTGCTGGTGGTTCTAATGCTGTAAATTTTTCTCCATCAAATATCTGTACTTCTACTGATTTTGTAAAAATGTCTGTATAATTATAAGAACTTCTTCTTTCGTTTTCTTCAAATTTTACTCTAAAGTAAGTTGGATATACTTGTTCAATAATAGCTGCTTTTTCTAATGGTTTACTTCTTTTGCCTGGTGACTCTTTTACTATTATTTTATGTCCAATTTGCTCCTCCATATTCTTTTTTAGACTGTTAATGTCTGACTTATAAATCATTTAATCACCTACTTCATTTTTGATAGGTTGAGTATATCACTCTGGTCGATTTTTGTCAAAAATGTCACATTTTTTCAATGGTTAATTTTTCCTTATTTTTCAATACTTTCGTTGATTTTCTTCTTGCTTTTTTCTTTTAGTTTACAATTATATTACAAAAATGTTACATTGTGTTTTTTGTCTTTTTGTCAAACATTTTTCTGGCCTTTTGCTTTGGTTCCTCCTATTCCATTATAGTTACTTTTTAGGTGTGGTAATAAATCTTTCATTTTTACATATTTATTTGAATCTGTATAAGCAATTTTACTTGCTATTATTAATGGATCTCTATATTCTATCATTATTCTTGCAGGTGATGATGCAAAATTTGCACCTTCTAACATGATTGCTTCATAAAAACTTTCACATGCTCCAGCTATTATTATTAATTTTTCTTCTGACTTTTCCCACTTTCGTGCGTTTCTTACGGTTTGAACAAAATATTTTGAATTTTTATAATTTTCTAATCTGTACAAATCTTGTCCTTTTTTCAACATTAGGTCATGCCCTGTTGTTACTAATATATTGGGTTTGTATTTTTCTAATAAATATACTACTTCTCTTGGTTGATTTCTTTCTGAAATATTTTCAACTATTGATCTAATATTTAGATTATTATAGTAGTTTTGTGCTCTTTTAGAATATTTTCTGTCTCCGTCTAAATGCAATATTACTGCTTTGGTTGAAGCTGTTTTTCTATTTTTTAATACCTCTGTAAACATATTTATCACCTATTATAGGTTATGTTTTTTGTGAGATATTGTGATTTTTATAATAATAATTATTATTGCAAAAAAATAAGACAGTTTGCTTAAACTGCCTTGTTTTTATTCTTCTTGACTATTAATTTTTATGCTTCCTGCTCCTACTTCTATTGTTAGTATAAATCCATCTGATGTTATTTCTGTTTCTACTGTTATTAATTCTTTTGATGGACTAGCTAATTGTCTTTTATTTTTGTTATCCATTGTCATTTCAATGTAATTTCCATTATCTTTTAATGAATCCATATATTTCTTAATTGTTTCTTCTTTATTTGAATCAACAAAATGTAATTTCAATGTGTCTATATTTGTTTTTTCATGTTTGTATGATTTTATCTTTTTTTCACCTACTACTGCTTTTATTGATTCAATTTTTTCTCCTCCTACTTCGTATTCATCAGCTGTAGTATATTTTTTTATTTTACTTGTTTTTACGCCAAAATATATACATAATCCAAGTAGTATTATTCCAAGTATTGCAATGATTATTGTTATTATTTTTTTGTTTTTCATATCTATTTCTCCTTTGTGCTTTTTATATTTTTATTTTAGCTAATTTTTATATAAAAAGTCAATAAAATATATGTTACATTTTCATTTTTTCATATTTCTTTTTTGTTGCTAATCCTCCTCTTATATGTCTTTCTGCTTTGTTTTCATCTAATACTTTTCTTACTTCTATATATAATGGATGATTTATTTTTTCTAGTCTTTGACTTAAATCTTTATGTACCGTGCTTTTGCTTACTCCATATTTTTTTGCTGTTCCTCTTACGGTATCTTTTGAATCTATAATATAGCGTGCCAATGCTACTACACGCTCCTCAATTGATATTCCTCTCATAAAGAACCCCTCCACTTACGAATACTTTGTTTAATAGTATTCTGTGAAGGGTTGTATTAGAACAGTTTATTCTTTTTTTAATTTATTTGTTCTCTATTTTATATATTAAAAACCTCCTACAATACGTAAGAGGCTTTTGAGGGTAGGTATTTATTTTATTTTTTATTTTTTTCTATTGCATAACTGAAATATATAATTATGCATAGAACTGTTAATGTTATCATATCATATATAATTGTTGTTTGCTTTAATAAAGCTGCAATGATTTGAACTATTATCAAAGTAAAATACATTGAAACAAGTCCAAATAATGCACTAGCTGGTGCATCTTTTCTTGCAATACTTCTTCCTGTTATTATTGCAAGAAAGATAATTACGATAATTATTATCCCAAGATACAGTGATATCTGCATTTTTGTCATATTTATTCATCCTCCTGTTTCTTCTTTTCTGACCTCCTGTCATCTAAATATGTTGAAATTGTAATAAATATACTTATACATATTAACGCAATTGCAACTGTATTCCGAGAGAAATCCCAATCGTTATTTGGTTTCATGATTGCTGTAATAATCTCTGCCATTCCAATTGAACAACAGATTTGTACAATAAATGATAATATCATTTGTGCAATTTCCTTTTTGTTATTTTTTATTTTTCCAGCACAGTCTGCTGTGATCATTGAGCAACCTACGTAGCCAAACATAAAAAATACTAAATTAAGATATAAAATAGCCATACTTATTTCCTCCTGATTGAAAATTAAATAATGTTGTTAACTGGTTATATCTCCTACCCTCATGCTAATATATTAACTACATATTAAGTATACTCTCTCCTCACATTTATGTCAACTTTCATCTGTTGTTTACTACTAATATCTCTTTATTGATACTAGAAATTAATTCTTCCGCATTTTCAATGTTTTTTGTAAATATCCCTATCATATATTCTTTCTTTGCAAAGCATATTCCAAAATCATGTATGTTTCCTTCATAACTTCCATATTTATGTGCTATTTCACAATTTTTTACGTCCTTTTTTAGATAACCTCCATTTGATGATTTTTTCATTAATGCTATTAGTGATTTATATTGTTCTTGGTTTTGATATATTTTTTTTAGTACATCTAATGCATATTCTGCTGATATTATATTTTCTTCATTAAACTCTTTTGGTAATTGAATTTTTGTATATTGTTTTATTAGCATTCTATATGCATTTTCTCCTCCTAATTCTGTTTTCAATATGTTTGTTGCAGTGTTATCTGAATTTACTATCATATTTTCTAATAAAATTGATAATGCAATATATGTTCCTATCTTATATGAGTTTTCTATATTTCCATTTTCATCTTCATATTGTTCTTCTTTTTTAAATTGCATTTTTGTTTTCAATGTTAAATCTCCATTGTTTATCTTGTCATAATATAACATTGCTAGTGGTACTTTTATTGTACTTGCTGCTGTAAAATACTGCTTTTCATTATAAAAATAATATTTTTCTGTATTAGGATTATAATATACAAAAGCAAAATTTTCTTCATTTAAGTTCTTATCTTTTATATATTTCTCTACTATTGCTTTTATTTCTGAATCTTCATTATTTGTTGTTGCTTCTACTTTTGGTTGTATTGTTTCTTGTTTGGCTATAACTTCTTTTGTTTCTTCACTTTCTATAATATTTCTATTTTCTTGGAATTTAAAATTTTGATTTTTTATTAAGGCTATTTTTCCTTTTACTGCTTTATTATTGGCACAGAAAACTATACCTGTAATAATTATTACAGATATGATTTTTATTATTTGCTTTTTTTTCTTAACTTTTTTTAGTTTTTCTAGTTTTCTGTTTTTTCTTCTACTCAATTTTTTCTCCAATATTTATTATTTTATTTCTATTCCTAGTAATTTTGAAAATTCTATTGCTTGAAAATTGTTTACAATTAGTCCTTTTATATCATCCTGAGTTGTTATTATCCCATTTATTTCACATGTTGATATATCTATTCCGTTTTAATTTTGTGTTAAAAAATTGTGTTTGTACTAATCTTGTATTTTCAAAATATGTATTTTTTAGTTTACATTCTGAAAAATAACTATTGCTTAAATCTGATTTATCAAATATAACTTCTTCTAAACTTGCATTTGAAAAGTTTGCATATCTTAAAGTTGTTTCATTGCATGATAAGTGATACACTCTTGAATCAGAAAAATCGCATCCTACAAATTTACTATTTTTTATTTCTACTCTTATAAAGCTTCCTTCTCTAAATAAACAATTTGAAAAATCACAATTATCAAATATTACATCATGGAATACTGCTTTTTCAAATGTTCCTTCGATTTTGCAGTCTTTAAATATACATTTTTCAAATTCTACATCTTCTGAATTAAAATCAATTTCTTCTAATTTGTATATTCTTTTGTTTTCTATTGTAATTCCTTCTTGTATATATAATTCTATTGCATTATTTATATTTTCTTCATCTATTAATTCTCCAATTATTGGTTTATATATATTCATAAATATCACCTTTTCCCTATTTTTTATTATATAATATTTTTTTCTTTTAGTCTTGTTTTTCCTTGAATTTTTTTATTTTTATTTGTATTATTTTATATATTTGGAGGTAATAATTTATGAGATTTAAAAAAGTTTTTATATTTATTATTTTGTTTGTAATTATTTTTTCTTCTATTTCATTTGCATCTGTTACGTCTGTTACAAGCGAAATTGATGTTTCACAAATTGCTAATAATTTTAATACTAGTAAGTTCATTCCTACTTTAGCAAATCTTGGATTATCTATTCATGCTGTTCAAAACGGTAATTCAATTGTTTTGAGCTGTAATAATTCTGAGTCTATTACTTATTCTTATGATGATTCAACTGGAATTCTTTCAACTTCGTATCCAGATTATTCTAGCTCAAATTATGAATTTTTAAATGCTATTTTTATTGATACTATTTCTAAAATGCAAGGTAATATTGAGGGTGACATGATTCTTTTTGCTCTTACTGATGCATTTTGCTATGGAACTTTGTCTGATTCTGGTATCACTAAAGAGTATGCTTATTCAGAAAACGATAATTCTACTATAATGGTTAATTTTAAAATAAATCCATTTGTTAAATTTGCTACTCCTGTTATAAATTCAGGTATTTCTGAATCAACTTTTAGATTATTTGCTGATTCATTTTATTCTGACGATTCTTGCTTAGTAAAAGATGAAGGATTAATTTTTTATAAAGTTGTTAATTCTGATGGATTGTTAGAATTATATATTGGCCAACCTAAGGAACTTTCTTCTCATTCTTATGATTCTGTTTTAACTGCTCTTTCTATTTTGTTTGAAAAATATGATAATGGTGATAAGATTAATTCATATTTTAAACAGAACTATAGCGGATTTGATTCTGGGAATGCTGATTTTGATGGAGTTTCTATTTTAACTAATATTGATGGTTTACCTATCTTTACTGCTGATACTATTCTTGTTGGAAATGACATGAAGTATGCTAAAATTTCAATTAATCGTGATATTGTTAAAGAGAAATTACCAAATGTTCAAGTATCTGTTCCTTCATCTAATGATAGTGTTCATTTGAAAAAGAATACTGCTTTAATTTTTATTGTAATAATAGTAATTTTATGTATTGTTGGTTATATATTGTTTAAAAAATATCATGAAGAATAAAGCAAATATTAATAACATTGTTAAAAAAGATGGCTATTTTTTTATAGCCATCTCTTTTGTTACTATTTAGTCACAGTTCCACCTTTTGGAACTACGATTTCGTATGTTGTTTTTGTTTCTATCTGGTTTCCTGTTAAGAATACGTATAATTCTTCTGGTATTTTTGTTTTTTCTGTTGTTTCATATTTTGTAATTGTTGGTTTTTTGCAAACCTTTTCCTCTTTAAGATTTGTATCTGATAAATCAACTTTCTGTATTTTTGATTTACTGATATATGTGTAGTTTTTATTTTTTAAATCTTTTAACACATATTTTTCTTTCTCTGTATCTTGGAATTGATCTAATTTTTGTTTGGTTTGTGTTGTCACAATGTATTTTGCTTTTGTTTGTAATACTCCACTGCATACTATACAAATGGACATTATTGCAAGTGCAACTGCTATTGATTTTAGACCTCTCCGGCTTCTTTCAACAATTAATAAAAATAAATAAACTACTGCTACTACATAACTTATAACCCACAACATACTTAATTCCTCCTTTTCTTTGTTGCTTGATTTCTATGTAAAACTAAATTATTAAGGAGTTACCTCACTATTTAGTGAAAGCAAAAATAATATTTGGTTTGTTTATTATATCATTAAGTATACATAATGTCAACTTTTATCTGCTTCTAATAGTTTATTTATTAAACCACAACATTCTTTTCCTTCTCCACAATAGCGATCTGTTATACATGTTGGTCCTAACCCTTTTCCTAACAATGGTGCTGTTTGTTTTACTTGTCTTGCTAGTTCTTGGGCTATTCCTCTGATTTGCCATTGTGCTTTATTACAACAACGTAATCTTAAAACCCATTGTAAATTTCTTGCATTCATTGTTGTCACTATATTTAACATTTGTGCTCCAATATAGAAATATATTAAATCTTCTTCTGCTACTCCTGCTTCTTTAAAGTATTCAAACATTTTTATATTTTTTTGTACTGCTTCTTGATATATTTCATTTGTTTTTTCTTTTACTGTTTTTGGAGTTATATAATTATTCATATTCCATAATGGTATGAATTCTGGTATTAATAATGATTGCATTCTGTGTCTTGTTAAGTGTGTTAATATTGATAGTGATATTGGAATTTGAAAGCTGAAGCTTACTTGTTCCAATTCTCTTTTTTCTTCTTTATGCAAAATATTATTCATTATTGTTTCTTTTGCTTTTTCATCTTTTTTCATTAGTTCATTAAGAATTTCATCTGCATGTTGTTCTGAACATTGATAATGATACATTATATTGCTTTTTATTATTGTATCATCTACATCAGGTGTATGAGCTAATAGAACTGGTTTTTCTAATATTTTTATTTCTGGTCTTTTGGTGTTTCCTTCCAAATATTTAAAAGGATTTTCTTGTTCTTTGTTTGCTTTTTCTATTGTTTCTGTTAAATAAGGAATTTTTTCTTTTATAATTTCAAATAGTATTTCTCCTAATTCTTTTAGTTCTTGTATTTTATTTAAATTTCCATATAAGAATGATACTACCATTTTTTCTAATTCTCTTGCGTCTAATCCCATTATTAGATTGCTATGAAAACAGTATGGTAAAATAAATCTTGCATCTTCTTTATTTACTTCTTCATCTATCATATCTCCATATGTATTAAATAAATATTGCATATTTGATTTATATTTTTCTTTTAATTCTTCATTTTTGGGATGTATTTTTAAATTTTTATCTCTGAATTCTGGTGTATAAAATCCTGCTGTTCTAAAATCTACTTCTCTCCTTGATTTTACTGTAAATGATGTTAATCTGTTTCCTATAATTGTTTGCTCTACAATTGGTGTTACATCACATATTGCAAATACTAGATAGTCATGCTCAATAATTGATTTGTGTCCCATTCCTATTATTCTTTTAATTAATTTTAAATTTTTTTCATAGTCATTACAACTTTCTAATACTTCAAATACATTTCCTTTAAATCTTGATAATTTTCCTGCTGTTGCTACTCTTTGTATTCTTCCTTCTAATTCTTTTTGCTCACATCCACCTAATAATTCTACTTTCATATTTTCCCTCTTTTTCTATATTATTTTTTTGAATTCTTCTAAATCTTTTTTGAAATTTTCAAAAGCTTCTTTGTATAGGTTTTCATCTAATGGATTTACTCCTGCTGATGTTAATAATTCTACTGGACTTTTTATTGATCCTGATTTTAAGAAGTTTAAGTAATTTTCAATTTGTGTTTTATCTCCATTTGCTACTCTTTTAGCAATTACTGATGCTACACACATTCCAACTGTATATTTATATACATAATAATTATAATAAAAATGTGGTACTCCATAGCATGTGTATTTTGATAATTCATGCATTTTTACTTTTCCACCATAATATTCTTCTGATAATTTTTCATATAAATCTGTTATTGCTTGGTTTGATAAGCCTTCATTATTTGCAACTTTTTGATGTAATATGTTTTCAAAGTTAGCAAAAAACGGTTGTCTATAACAGCATCCTATAAATTCATCTAATTTTTTGTATAGTAAATATTTCTTTTCTTCATTGCTATTACAGTTTTTTATTAATAGTTCCATTAATAAATTTTCATTTACTGTTGATGCTACTTCTGCAACAAAAATTCTATATCCACTATTTACATATTCTTGATTATGATATGACAAGTATGAGTGTACAGAATGGCCTAATTCGTGTATTAATGTGAATATTGATTCTATATCTCCTATGAAACTTGTTAAAATATATGGGTTTGTATCATAGCATCCTGATGAATATGCTCCATGTCTTTTTCCTTCACATGGCATATAATCTATCCATCTTTCTTCTCTTGCTTTTTCTAATATTTTTCTATATTCTTCTCCGAAATTTTTTGTTGCTTCAAATATTAAATTAAATGCATCATCTAATGTATATTTTTTATCTGGTTCTTTTACTAGTGGATATCTTAAATCATACATTTGTAATACTTCTTTGTTCATTAATTTTTTGGCTGTATCAAGATATTCTAAATAGTATTTATGATATGTGTTGTTTGCTGATTCTAATACTTTATAGAATAATTCTTCTGTAACTTCATCTCCAAATGTACTTGCTTCTAATGGTGTTTTAAATTTTCTAACTTTACTATAAAAAACATCTTTTTTTATTGTACCTTCTAGTGTTGATGCATACACATTTGCTAATTTTTTATATACGATGTTTAATTTTTCATATGTTTGTTTTCTAATGCTTTCATCTGGATTTTTAAAATATTCTTTTGCTGTTTCTTCATTTAAGAAATGTTCTTTTCCTTCTATTATTACTGGTTCAAATTCTGGTCTGATATTTGTGTATGTTTTATATGATGCTCCTAAAACTCCACTTCCCATTGCTAGTACTTGTTCTGTTTCGTCACTTAATATGTGTGGCTTTGTTCTTAATATATGATTAATTGTATTTGTGTATTTTTTACATCTTTCATCTTTTAATATTTTTTTTGCTTTTTCTTCATTTTTTAGTATTTCCAAATCTATAAATACTGTTTTGTTGTCTACTTCTTCTATTAGTCCAAGTATTTTAGCTCTTAAATCTTGCATTTCAGCATTTTCAGGTTCTACATCAACTGCCAAACTTGGATATTGATACATTTTCTCTAATTTTCTGTTTATTTTTTCTATTAATTCCATAAATTCTATGAATATGTCAATGTTGTCTAGGAATTTTCCTTGATATTTTTCTACTTTTGGAAGTTCATCTTTTACTTGTTTGAAATCTTGCATAAATTCCTCTTTTGTTTTATAAATTCTGCTTAAATCCCACTTATACTTTTCTTCAATTTCTTTTCTTTTCATATTTACCTCCTTTTTTCTATTGGCTATTTTATCATATTTATTTATTTTATTGAATATATTTTATAAAAATGTTTTGGAGGTTTGTTATGGAAGATTTTCAAGATCCTTTTAATCCAGCTACTCAATATGAACAGGGATATTTGTATTATAGATTTATGACTCAACAAATCGAATACAAGATTAAGTGTAAAGAATTAGAAAAGCTTTGTAATGGCGATTCTCGTGAACCAAGACGGACATCAATAGGTTTTACATATGGTTAAATTTTTGCACATTGTTATTTTTTACAAGAAGTTTGGCGAACTGTCCTATAATATAAAGTAAGACTGAAAATCAAAAATTCCAGTCTTACTTTAATATTCATTAATTTAACTCTATTTCATTTATTTTTTGCAAGTCACTTATATTATATTCTGTTATCTTTTCAGTGGTTAATATATATAATTTTTCTCCGATATATATTCCTCTTTTTATACTGTTTATCCAATCTTTTTGTTCATTTTCTATTTTACCATATTCTGTAAATCCTTTTTCTAAGTCTATATTGTATAATACAAATTCTTCTTGTGAATCATTGATTGCAGGGAATCCTATTAAGTTTTTTTCTTTATTATAAAATAGTGCTTTATGGTTTGATATAATTTCTGATGATGATTTTCTTTCTCCAATAGATATTTTGAACATTTCTTTTGGATTTTCTAAATCTGATACATCAAACATTGACATTTTTATTGTTGTATTTTCTGTTCCTCCATATTTATTTATCTTAGTATTATAACCTATTCCTATAACATGAGTTTCATCATATGGATGTAAATATGAACTATAACCTGGTATTTTTAATTCTCCTTTTATTTGTGGATTATGTGTGTCAGATAAATCTATTACAAATAATGGGTCTATTTGTTTATATGTTACTACATAGCCTACTTTTCCCATAAATCTAACTGAATATATTTCTTCTCCTTTTGCCATGTCTTCTATTCTTCCTACTTCATTTAAGTTTTCATCAAGTATATATAATCTATTTTCTTTTTCTGTTGTTACTGCAACTCTTAGATTTTCTTCATATTCGTCCATTGAAAATTGATCATTTAGATATCCTTTTATTGTTTTTTGGCATTTTAATTTTAAATCTGCATTTTCTAAACTAAATTTATAAATTGTTGTTTCCGTATTTTCAATTAAAAAAATTTCTGAATAATTATAATCTGTTTGTGCTATATATAAATTATTTTCGCTTGCATATATTTCATCACTAGCTCCATAAAATGTTTCTGTATTTGCTGGTTCATTTTTCTCTATATTAAACCCTGCAATTATTGTATAACAATTTTCTTGTGTTCCTGGGAAATATGCAATATCTGTACAATCAATTTTTTGATTTTCTTCACTTACTGCACTGTCTCTTGCTATTGGTAAAAGATCATCATCACTCATTTCATCATAATATCTTATACTTTCTGAACTGATTAAGTATACTGTATCTCCAATCATTCTTGAATTTGAATAACTTCCTTCTATGGCCACTTCTCTTTCTTTTTTAGGTTCTTTTATATCTGAAAGATCATAAACTATGGCATTTGCCATTCGCTTAGTAGATGTTTTTACTTTTTCTGTGCTTACTTCTGAATCTGAAGTTACTTCATATGGCTGTATTGTATGAGTATTTGCTAATACTACTAATTTATTTTTATTAATATATATCTCTGATGGGTATACATTATTTTGTTCTTCACTAAATTGTATTACACTTTCTTGTGCAAGTGTTTCACTATTTATAATATATATTTTTTCATCTCCTAAATAGTAAATATATTTTCCGTCTGTTTTTACAATATCTGCTTCATCTACATTTTCTACTTGTGTATTTGTTTTTGAATATTCATCTGCTGTGGCAGTTGTTCCTTCCATATTGGTTATTTCTGGAATGGATCCATCACTGTATGCTACATATCTTGTTTTATTATTTTTCTTAATGACTTTTTTTAATTCATTCATATTTTTGAATCTTGGCAATTCTTCATTTGTACTTTGTGTAGTATCATCCTCAGCAGTTTGAGTTTCAACTTTTTTTGATTGTTTTAAATATATTATTACTCCTAATAGACAAATTGCTAATATTAGGCATGTTATTATATATTTTTTAATTAGACTTCCTTTTGTTTTTTTCTCTGTAATTACTTTTTTAAATTTTTGTGTTTTCTTTTTTTCGTTTTGATTAATTTCATTTTTCCCCATATGAATCTCTCCTTTTATTAATATAATTTTTCAAAAATCTTATTTTTGTGTTTGCCAATATAGTTATTTATAATTGTGTTAATAATAAAACTTAATGCTAATATTGTAATTAAATATATGTGTTGTTCTTTTATAATTTGACTTATTCCAAATAATATAATTAGTGTTATTAATGTTTTGAATAGTACGTTCATAATATTAGTGTTTTGTTTCATCCCATGTGAATAACTTTGAATTCTATCTCTTAAATGGTCATATATTTTAAACTCTTTTATTTTCTTTTACATATTTTATCTCTATCATAGTGTCTCCTTTTAAAATTAAAGACAATATTTTTTTGAATATTGTCTTCTTGTTTTCTATTTTATTATTCCCAATATTGCTTTTTGTTTAGCTACTTTTTTTGGATCTAATTCAAATGCATTTTTGATATTTCGTAATGCTCCATCTATTTTGGTTTCATCATTTGTATGCAAATATGCTAAAACTTGCCCTACTTCAACTACATTTCCTATTCTTTGATTCATAATTATTCCTGCTGAATGGTCAATCTCATCTTCTTTTCTTACCCTTCCTGCACCTAGGTATACTGATATGTTTCCTATCATTTCTGTATCAATTGATTTTAGAGCTCCTCTTTCTTCAGCAAAGACTGGGATAATATGTTTTGCTTTTGGGAATTTATCTGTATTTTCTATATAACTTATGTCTCCACCTTGTTTTTGAACTAGTTCTTTAAATTTTTCATATGCTTTTCCTGAATTTACAGCATCTACAATCATTTTTTCTGCTTCTGCAGAATCTTGTGTTAATCCTGCCATTAATATCATTTGTGTTCCAAGTGTTCTTATTATTTCTTGAATATCTTCTGGCATATCCCCTTTTAATGCTCTTACTGCTTCTATTACTTCTAATGAGTTTCCGATTGCATGGCCTATTGGTTCGTTCATATTTGTAATAACACATCTTACTTCTCTTTGGGCTAATTTTCCTATTTTTATCATCATACTTGCAAGCTCTTTTGCTTCTTTTGTATTTTTCATGAATGCTCCTGCTCCACATGTTATGTCTATTAATATCTTATTTGCTCCTGCTGCTATTTTTTTGCTCATTACACTTGATGCAATTAATGGAATATTTGCTGTACATGCAATTGTATCTCTTAGTGCATATATTTTTTTGTCAGCTGGTGCTAAATTCAAGCTTGCCGAAATTAAACTTATTCCTATATCTTTTACATTTTCTTTAAATTCTTCTATACTTAAATCCACATTATATCCAGGTATTGATTCTAATTTATCTATTGTTCCTCCTGTGAATCCTAGTCCTCTCCCAGACATTTTTGCAACTGGTATTCCTAGTGATGCTACTATTGGCATTAATATTAATGTTATTTTGTCTCCAACTCCTCCTGTTGAATGTTTATCTACTATATTAGGTGAAATATCTGTTAAATCTAATGTATCTCCAGAATTTGCCATTGCTAGTGTTAAATTTGTTATTTCTTCATTTGTCATTCCATTTATATATATTGCCATTATTAATGCTGCTGCTTGATAATCTGTTATCACTCCTCTTGTATAATCTTTTACAAATAATTCTATCTCCTCTTTTGTTAATACTTTCTTGTCTCTTTTTTTGGCTATTATGCTTAATATATTCATTTCAACACTCCTTTATTTTACAAAATTCTTTATAAATGTTTTCCTATGTAATATACATGGTCCATATTCTTTTATTGCAGCAATATGTTTTGCTGTTCCATATCCTTTGTGTCCACTAAATCCATATTGAGGATATATTTCATCATATTCTCTCATCATTCTGTCCCTTGTTACTTTTGCTATTATTGATGCTGCTGCTATTGAATATTCTTTTGCATCTCCTTTTATTATTGACTTATATGGAATTCCTTTTGTATCTATGTTTGTAAGTGCATCTACTAAAATTAAATCAGGTTTTATTTTTAATCCTTCTATTGCTCTTGTTAATGCTAATTTTGTTGCATTCAAAATATTAATTTCATCTATTTCATTTTGGTCTGCTATTCCTACATTCCATGCGATTGCTTCTTGTGTTATTTGGTCATATAATTTTTCTCTCTTTTTTTCTGAAACTTTTTTTGAATCATTAACACCTTCAATCATTGAATCTTTGGGCATTATCGCAATTCCTACAACTACTGGTCCTGCCAAAGGTCCCCTTCCTGCTTCATCAATTCCTGCTATTAATTCTATTCCATCTAGATGTAATTTTTCTTCATCTTTTTTTAATTCTTTTAATCTTTCTTCTTCTTTTTCTTTCATTCTAATTACCTACTTCATCTGTTTTTAAATTTTTTAAATCTTCATAAAAGTATTTGTATACACCTGCTTTAGTTTTTATTCCTTGATAATACTCTTTATTTTTTGATACTTCTTTTATGTTTTTGCAATATGCAACATCTAAATTTTCATAATTAATAAAATATAAATCATCTTTTTCTATTTTTATTTCTTTTGATAATTCTTCTATATTTTCATAATTTAATTCAAACCAGTAATCTGAAATTTCTGTACTTCCTTTATATGCTAATAATTTTGAAATTACAGTTCTATTTGATGTTGGATCACAATGCTTTCCTATAAACTTGTCAGAAACTGTTACATTTCCAATTTCATCTGTTACTGTATCTTCTAAATATTTTGCTCTATACTGACTTGCTGTTGATTTTATTATTTCCATATTTGAAACGACTTGCTTTAAGTTTACTGTTGTGTTTAGGCCCATATTTATTGACATTACTACAGAGGCAAGTATTAATAAAACTACTATTGTTACTACTAATATAGTTATTGTTACTCCTTTTTCATTTTTTAACATAATTCCTCCAAATTTTAAGTTTTTTTTAATTTTGTATTTTTATTATATATATAGATTTTATATTTTTCAACAATATTTTTGTTGTTTGCGTAAATTTCGTAATATATAATAATTAGAGGAGGTTATTATTATGAATAATAAAGGAAATTCTGAAAACGGCTTTGTTAAAGTTTCGCCTTCTAAAGCAGAAACTTCTAAAAAAGCTTCTACAAAATCGCATTCTACTTTTAAAGGAGTGTTTGTATCTTTTTTAGCTGGAATAGTTGGTGCTTCTTTAGTTTTAGGTCTTTGCTTTTATGTTCCAGCTGTTAGAAACATTTTTATTTCATCTGATTCAAAAAGTGAAAATGAAGATAATCCAATATCACAGATTTTCACTTCTGAAGGATCTGTTGGTACAGGAGTAAATATTGAAGACTATTCTAAAACTGCAATTTCAGTTGCAAACAAGGTTTTACCTTCAGTTGTTGGTATTGAAGTTGACTTTTCTGTTTCTTCTAATATTCCAACATTTTCAGCAAAAACTCAATCTACTACTTCAAAAGCAACTGGTTCTGGTGTAATTATTTCTAAAGATGGTTATATTTTAACTAATAATCATATAATTGATACATCATCATCATCATCTTCTTCTTCAAAATATTACACTGTTTCAGAAGCTAATAAAATATTAGTTTATTTATATAATGAGGATTCTGCTATTGAAGCAACTGTAGTTGGTTCTGATAGTGTAACTGATTTAGCCATTTTGAAAATTGATAGAAGTGATTTAACTCCTGCAGAAATTGGTGATTCTGATTCTGTTCAGGTTGGTGAATTCGCTATGGCTATTGGTAATCCACTTGATATGAGAAATACTGTTACTTCTGGTATTATTAGTGGTACTAACAGAGAAATCGAAGATGATAGTGGTACTATGTATACTTTAATTCAAACTGATGCTGCTATAAATGCTGGTAATAGTGGTGGTGCTTTAGTTAATGCTGATGGTAAATTGATTGGTATTAATACTTTAAAAATGTCTGGTACTGGTATTGAAGGAATGGGATTTGCTATTCCAATAAATTCTACTTTAGACATTTCTGAACAATTAATTTCTTCTGGTAAAGTTAAAAGACCTTATATTGGTATTTCTGGTGCAGATGTTACTGAAGCATATTCAACTTATTATAATTTACCTGTTGGTATTTATATTGCTCAAATCCAATCTGATGGTCCAGCAAAAAATTCTGATTTAAAAATTGGTGATGTTATTTTGAAATTCAATGGTGAAAAAGTAGAAACAATGTCTCAATTAAACAAAAAGAAAAATGAATGTAAAATTGGTGATGAGGTTACTTTGACTGTTTCTAGAGATGGTCAAGAACATGATGTAAAAATTACATTAATTGAACAACCTTAAAATGTATTTTATTTTCACAAGTTTATATAACTTTAAAAGAGGGCACGTAGATGTGCTCTCTTTTGTTTATATACTATAAAAGTTCCAAAAACTTCTCTATGATTTTTTATAATTTTAAGCTTCTTTTTCCTTGTATTACATTCTCCATCTTCTTCTGCAATATTTACGAATAATAAAATTCCTTCTCTTAGTTTACATCCTATAATTTTATTGTCTAAATCATAGCTTAAAACATATGTTGCATTAAATTTTTCATTTTCTTTTGTTCCTTGTAAAATTTTTACTTTTACATCTTGAACTGTTTCTTTTTCCCCATTTTCATTATCTTTTTCGTATGTACTTCCTGCCTGAACTACAATTGCTTTTACACTTTCTTCAATTGTTTTTTTCTTTTTTTTCTAATTGTTGTTCTTGCTGCATATTTTCTTCAATTGTTCCATTTGTGTTGTCTGCTATTTCTCATTGTTCTGTTGATTGTTGTTCATCTGCTTTCACAAAATTTTGGCATAACATCGTCATTAATAAAAATAAGAAAATCAAAATTTTGCATATTTTTCTTCCCACTTTTTTCCTCTATTCAAATATTATTGTATCTATTTTATTTGTATTTTCTGTATTTCCATATGCATATATTAAGTATAAATATCCTTGATCTGAAACTATGAAATTTTCGGTATTTTCTATTTTATATATATCATTATTCAAGTCTCTTAATTTTACCTCTGTATATTGATTTTTCAATTCTTCGTCTTTTTTATTTAAGTCATTTATTTCGGCATCTATTTCTTTTTGTATATTTTTTTGAGTATAGCCTTTTGCATTTACTATGTCCATAATTTGTGCTTCTGAATTACTATTCAAATTATAATTGTATGTTTTTATTTTTGCACTTTGTGTATTTTTTCCTTCATGAATTGTTTCTTTTATTATTAGTGATAATAAATCTCCATTTAAGTATGCTTTGTATGTCACACTATAATCTGTATAATCTTTTGCTTTTTCAATTATGTTTTGTATTTTGTTTACATAGTCTGAACTTATTTGTGCATTGATTTTTTCTGCATAATTTGAATCAATATTTATTTTTGGAATTGTTGCACTTATATTGTATTTGTCTTCATCTTTTTCATTTGTAGTTTGTAATGTGTATACTAAATCTTTACTATTATCTTTCTTTTTTATGTTTGTAGCTGTTGTTGAGCCTGATATATCGTTTGTGAAAATTTTATTAAAATCATTTTTAAGTTTTGTTATTTCGGCTTTATCTTGTGTTCTTCCAACTCCTATTCCTAACATAAATGGGTCTGTATCAGAATATCTGTAAAACATTTGAGCATATATTCCTATACTTAATGATAATATGCAAAGCAAAATTATTATTACAAAAAACATTACTCTATTCATTCCTAGAATTTTATCAGTATCTTTTTCTTTATTTTTTTCCATACTAACCTCTTATAAAAATAGTTTTTTATAGTATATCATTAAATAAAAATGATTTCAATTAGTTTTCTCAAATTGACATAATGCTTGATTTTTCGGCTTTTTTCTGCTATAATTGTTTTTGTAACTTGTGAATACATATTCACTTAACCAATTTTACTATTTGCTATGGAGGTACGCATTATGAAAAAAGATAATAGTATTATTTGGCACGACTATGAAGCGAGAGATTTTATCGAATTACTATCAGATGATATTCCTCTTGCATATGGAATAGCTTCTCAAAAGAAAAAGCCTACAGAAGGAGGGAAATTATGTACAGAGCTCTTAGATATGATAAATATGAGCAGTGATACAGCTTACGTAGAAAACAACGCAGTTATTTTCCCAGATTTTTATATTCCGGAAAATTTTCAAAGAAAATTTTCCAAAGAATTTGGAAAATACTTTTTAGAGGATTTTCTCAAGGGAGAATCCTTAGGATTCAAGCATGAAGTAGTGCTTAACGGGTCTTTGAAGTCTTTTGTGGATTCCATGCTTGCATAAGTATTTGTTTGCTATTCCGTTTTTAAAAGCCATCAAGATATTTTCTTGGTGGTTTTTTATATAATAAATCACAGAAACGTGGACCCAAAAAAGTTATAATAAATGAAAAAGTTATTAATATCTGCTTTTTTTATTTGGAACTTCTTAACTTTCAAAAATTTTTCCTTGACTTTTTTATGTAAATGTCCTAAAATATTATTCGTTACTATAAAATATTTGTTTTTATTATGAAAGGATGATAATTATGTCAGAATCCGACAGAATTTCCAATGACTATTGGGGATTTATCAACCGGCATCCGGGGTGTTCTCCAGATGAAGCCATGTACTACGCGGAAGCGAGAGAAAATGCTCGCTGGGGAACGTATACCCCTCCATATGAAGGGTCGCGTAGCACCCTTCACCCTGATTTATATATCAGAAAAGGATCTAGATATTAGGGCGAAAAAGGTTTGTTAGGAAAGAAGGAGTGAAATTTTTTCACTCCTTTTTTGTATAAAAAAATCTAGCAATTAGATTTACTACTAAAAAGAACAAATCTGAAATTTTTTAATTTTCAGTCTTTACTCTACTCTTTATATTTTTCTATAAAATTGAAATTTTCAG
>ERZ824488.1613-NODE-1613-length-23582-cov-8.726824_pt1 | contig 23582 bp, 19 predicted proteins | sample MGYA00519936_ERZ824488 | MGnify/ENA primary metagenome ERZ824488 (study PRJEB31778, sample SAMEA3449153) | human gut metagenome | biome: human gut; feature: human-associated habitat; material: faeces | place: United Kingdom | collected 2010/2012 ... | reverse complement strand
TCCCTTGTGTAAAGGGAGGTGGGTTTTGCCGCAGGCAAAAGCCGGAGGGATTGTCAATTTCCGAAGACTACAATCCCTCAGTCAGCTTCGCTGACAGCCCCCTTTACACAAGGGGGCCTTAAAAGCGTTTTAGGATTTTGCTTCGCCGTCGGTCTTGGGTCTCGGCTTTCTGCGGCGGTGGTTATTGCGGCGGGGCTTATCCGTGCGCTCGGCCTTGTCCCCGGCGGGGGCTGCGCTCACCGGCGGCTTTTCACCGCCGCGGCGCGCGCTGCGGTTTTCCCCGGCGGGCTTTTTCTCGCTGCGCTCCGGCTTCTTTTCCGCGCGCTCGGAGCGTTCGGGTCTTTCGGCGCGTTCCGGACGCTCGGCTCTTTCGGTGCGCTCGGACCGTTCGGCATTTGCGCCGCCGCGCTTCCTGCGGCGGGAGCGGCTGCTTTTCTTCTCGCCGGAGGGCTTCTCCGCGCTCTGCGGCGCGGCGGACGCGGTGCACACGTCCTCCACGATCATCGACGGCATGATCCAGCCGTTCGTCTCCGGCTCGGCGTTCTCTTCCTTGACCTTTTTGGGCTTGTTGCGGAGAAGGTCGGGCAGGGGCTGGCCCTCCGCCGGGCGGCCGCCGGGGATCTCGGCGATCTCGTCGGCATCGTAGGTGCGGATCTGCGCTTCGCCCGGGCCGTCCAGCTTTACCTTGACGTTCTGGCGCAGGAGATTGACGAGCGTGACGCTGCCGTAGCCGTCCTCGGTCTGGACGAACGCGCCGTTTTTCGGCACGTGCTTCAAAAGGTCCTCATACGCCTCCTGCTCATAGCGCAGGCAGCACATCAGCCGCCCGCACGTGCCGGAGATCTTCACCGGATTGAGCGACATCGACTGCGTTTTCGCCATCTTGGTGCTGACGGGCTGGAAGTCGTCAAGGAACTGGTGGCAGCAGAAAGGCCGTCCGCAGATGCCGAGACCGCCGAGCATCTTCGCCTCGTCCCGCACGCCGATCTGCCGCAGCTCGATGCGCGTGCGGAACACGCCCGCAAGGTCCTTTACGAGCTCGCGGAAGTCCACGCGCCCGTCGGCGGTGAAGAAGAAGAGAATTTTATTCCCCTCAAACGAGCACTCGACGTCCACGAGCTTCATTTCGAGCTTGTGCTTTTCGATGAGCTCCCGGCAGATGCCGAGCGCTTCCTTTTCGCGCTTGCGGTTGAGCTCCGCGATGCGCAGATCGTCCGGCGTGGCGCGGCGCACGACGGGACGCAGCGGCTGCACGCAGTCGCCGTCCCCGACCGTGTGATTTCCCTTGACGCACTCGCCAAGCTCCATGCCCTTGGACGTTTCCACAACGAGCGTGTCGCCCGTCCTCGCGGTCACGCCGGCGGGGTCGAAATAGTACGTCTTGCCGCGGCCGCGGAATTTTATGCTGATTACTTCTGTCACGGGATTTTCCTCATTTCCTGATGTGTGAGCGCCGGAGGTCATTTGCCGTCCGGCAGATAGGTGGATAGATAACCGGTCACGTGCTTCGGGCCGACATTCAGCCGGAGATATTCCTCCGCGCGGAGGAGAAACGCTTCGAGCGCGAGAAGCTCCCGCCGGTCGGAAACGAGCTTCACGGCGAGCTCTTCCGCCGCGGTAACGACCTCGAGAAGCTGCGCGTTATCGAGCTTTTCCATCGCCGTGCAGCAGCGCAGAAGCTCCGCGCGGTCGAGCCGCGCTTCAAGATAGCCGCGGGCGCGCTCATTGTCCGGCGCGGCGGCGCTGCCCGCGAGCCGGATCTCGCCGCAGCGCGACTGCACCGTTTCGAGCAGCTTTTCGCGGCTCTCGGCGCAGAGAAGGAACATGACCCCCTTCGGCGGCTCTTCGAGCAGCTTCAGGAAAGCGTTCTGCGCGGCGATGTTCATCGTGTCCGCTTCGGGAAAGATGTATACCTTGCCGTCGGCCTCGTTCGGCAGCACGGCGGCGTCCACGGCGAGCGCGCGGATCTGATCGACGGTGATCTCGCGCCGCAGCTTGCCGGACTTGTCCGCCGCGCGCTCGACGAGCGCCACGTCCGGATGGATGCCGGGGAACGCGCCCTGGAACACCTTGCGGCAGTGGCGGCAGGCGCGGCAGGGCTTCGCGCCGCTGCTCTCACAGAGCGCCGCCGCCGCCATTTCCCGCGCGCGAGAGCGCGCCGCGTCTCCGTCGCCGGAGATTATATACGAATGCATCATCTTTTCCATATCGATTCAGTATACCATACACATTTTTAGTTTGACAAGCGTTTGCGAATTGAATACTATGGAAAAAACATCGTGAGGGGGGAGAATATGCGAGCCGCTATCTGCGACGACCGCGCCGAGGACGCGCAGCTCGTCGCGCAGTATGTCCGCGAATGGGGCGAGAGCCGGGAAGAGAGCGTCGCGCTCGAGATGTTCCCCTCCGCCGAGGCGTTCCTCTTCGCCTACGACGAGGACAAGAATTTTGACCTTCTGCTGCTCGATGTCGAGATGGGCGGCATGGACGGCGTGACGATGGCCAGGCGCGTCCGCGCGGAGAACACCGCCGTGCAGATCGTTTTCATCACCGGCTACACGGACTACATCGCCGAGGGGTACGACGTGGCGGCGCTGCACTATCTCGTAAAGCCCGTCCGCGAGGAAAAGCTCTTCGAGGTGCTCGACCGCGCCGCGGCGAAGCTGCGCAGCGACAGCCGCGCGCTCACGCTCGAGTGCGGCGGCGAGACCGTCCGCGTGCCGCTATACGAAATCCGTTATCTCGATGTGGAGAAAAACTACACGACCGTACACGCAAAACGCGATTACACAGTGAAGAAAACGCTCGGCGCGCTCTCGGACGAGCTGGACGAGCGGTTTTTCCGCATCGGGCGCGCGGCGATCGTGAATCTTTCGTACATCCGCCGCGTGACAAAAACGGACGCGATCTTATCCGACGGCGCGGCCATCCCGCTGCCGCGCGGCGCTTACGAAGCGCTCAACCGCGCCATTATCGCGTATCATTGAGAGGTGAGAGCATGAGCCTTTTTTCCCGCCGCGTGGATAAACAGCTCGAAGCCTACCAGCGCGAGCTGGTGGACACGCATTATAAAGAGGTGGAGAACATGTACCGCCAGATCCGCGGCTGGCGGCACGACTACCGGAATCATATCCAGGTGCTCAAGGCGTTCGCCGCCAAGGGCGATATGGACGCCATCCGCGCCTATCTCGACGAGCTGGACACCGATCTGAACACCGTGGACACCGTCGTCAAAACCGGCAACGCCATGGCGGACGCCATTTTGAACAGCAAGATATCCCTCGCCAAATCGCGCGGCATCACGGTGCAGGCCGACGCGCACATCCCCGTAAAGCTCAAAATGTCGGAGCTCGATCTCTGCTGCATTCTCGGCAATCTCTTCGATAATGCCATTGAAGCGAGCATGGCTCTGCCGGAAAAGGACCGGCTCATCCGCGTGTACATGGACATGAAGGGCACGCAGCTTTATATCTCCTTCACAAACTTCACCGCCGGAAAGAAGCTCGAAAAGACCGGCGGGCGCTTCCGCACCACGAAGGGCGAGGGGCACGGCTTCGGTCTCGTGCGCATCGACGATATCGTCGCGCGGCTGGACGGGTATCTCTCCCGCAACAGCGAGGACGGCGCGTTCACGACCGAGATACTGCTCCCGCAGGTGTGAGCGAAACGCTTCATCCCCGAAAATAAGCCATTCGTCCCCGGTCTGCGCCGGGGACGAAGTTTTGTGATAGTGTTATCCTCGCAAAGAAGAGGTGGTTTCGATGAAAGAAAAAACGAAAAAGCCGCGCTACCGTCTGGGGCAGAACATGCTCTGGATGCTGCGGCAGGCGCACGCGGCGCACCGGGACGATGTGCCGGTATTCGCTGTCATAAAAGCGCTCGCCATGGCGGGCACGGGCATTTCGGGTCTCCTGCTCGCGCCGGAGATCGTCCGCTGCGTAGAGGAAGGGGCGGGCTTTTCGCGTATTCTCGCGACGATCGCCGTGCTCGCCGGGGTGCTGCTCGTGTGTTCGGCGGTCAGCGCCTATCTGGAGCACGCGCCGATGTTCGCGCGAGTCGATGTGCGCCTTGCGCTCATCCGCAAGATCCATTATAAGACCTGCGTGATGTCCTATCCGCTCTCCGAGGACCCGGAAGTTCTCAAGCTGCAGGAGCAGGCCGTACGCGCGACCATAAATAACCGCTGCGCGAGCGAGGCGCTCTGGGTGGATGAGCAGAAGTTTCTCACCGCGGCGCTGAGCTTTGTAGTGTATCTGCTGCTGCTCACGAATACGAGCGTATGGCTTCTCGCCGCGCTCACCGTGACGACCGCGGCGGAGTACTTCGTCAACCGGCGCATCAACGAGTGGGGCTACCGTCACCGCGACGAGGCCGCCGCGCTCGAAAAGAAAATGGACTATGTTTCCGACAAGGCGCGGAGCACCGTTCTCGGCAAGGACATCCGCATTTTCGGCATGCGCCCGTGGCTCGAAGCCGTATACGATAAAACGCTCCGCGCGATCGACGCCTTCGTCGAGCGGCGCGAGCGGGTGTATTTCTGGACGAACGTGATCGACGCCGTGCTCACCGCCGTGCGAAACGGCCTTGCCTATTACTTCCTGCTGCGCCAGACGCTCGCCGGGGGAATGGGCGCGGGCGACTTTCTGCTGTGCTTCTCCGCCGTCGGCGCGTATACCGAGCAGCTCAACGGCATTCTCACCGAGCTCGGCACGCTGCGGCGGCAGAGCCTCGAGCTCTGTACCCTGCGTGAATTTCTCGAGCTGCCGGAGCCCTTCCGCATGGAGGGCGGCAAGTCCCTGCCGGAGTGTGCGGACGGGAAATACGAGCTGCGGCTGGAAAACGTCTCCTTCCGCTATCCCGGCGCGGAGGCGGACACGCTGCATGGCATCGATCTCACGGTGCATCCCGGCGAGCGGCTCGCCGTCGTGGGCTTAAACGGCGCCGGCAAAACGACGCTCGTAAAGCTGCTCTGCGGCTTTTACGACCCGACCGAGGGGCGCGTGCTCTTAAACGGCGAGGATATCCGGGAGTTCAACCGGCAGGAGTACTACACGCTCTTCACCGCCGTGTTCCAGAAGTTCTCGGTGCTCGAAGCGACGCTGGAGGAAAACGTTGCGCAGACGCGCGAGGGCATCGACGAGGCGCGCGTGCGCGAATGCCTCGAAAAGGCGGGGCTCACGGAGCGCGTGGCGGCGCTGCCGGACGATCTCAAAACGCACATCGGCCGCCAGGTGTTCGAGGACGGCGTGCTGCTCTCCGGCGGCGAAATGCAGCGGCTCATGCTCGCCCGAGCGCTCTATAAGAACGCGCCCATCCTGCTGCTCGACGAGCCGACCGCCGCGCTCGACCCCATTGCTGAAAACGATATCTATCAGAAATACGCCGCCATGACCGTGGGGCGGACGAGCGTGTTCATCTCGCACCGCCTTGCCTCGACCCGCTTCTGCGACCGCATTCTGCTCATCGACGGCGGCGTCATCGCCGAACAGGGCAGCCACGAGGAGCTGCTCGCGCGCGGCGGAAAATACGCCGGGCTCTTTGAAGTGCAGAGCAAGTATTACCGGGAGGAGGGCGAAAACGATGGAAGAGAATAAGAAAAAAGTATCCTCGCGCGAGGCGTGGCGGCTGCACCGCCGCGCGGCGAAGCTCTTTTATGCCGAACGGCCCGCGCTGCACGCGGTCAACTGGCTTTACGCCGCGTTCAAATCGCTCTCGCCGTATGTGCTGATCTACCTTTCCGCGCAGATCATCGGCGAGCTGACGGGCACGCGGGACGCGCACCGGCTCACGGTGCTCGCCGTTGCCGCCGCGGCCGCGGCGTCGCTGCTGCCGCTCATCACCGCCGCGCTCGAGCGCCGGCAGACGGTTTTGTACGACAACAGCTTCTATATCAACCAGAAGATCTACGCCAACAAGCTGCTGGACATGGATTTCCCCCGGCTGGACGATCCCAAAACGCACGACGATCTCTCCCAGATCCTCCAGAACGAAAAGTGGTCCGGCTACGGTCTGGGGCGCGTGCTCGATGTGGAGACAAAGCTGCCGATGTCCGTTTTTGGTGTTCTGGGCGTTGTCGCCCTCACCGTGACGCTCTTCACGCAGCGCGTGCCGGAAAGCGCCGGGGCGTGGACGGTGCTGAACCATCCGCTGTTTCTGCTCGGCTGCTTGCTGCTGCTTGCTCTGCTCTCGGTGCTGCCGTCGCTGTGCATGAACCGCGCCTCGATGCTCACGGCAGAGCTCGCGCCGCTCGCGCGGCTCGGCAACCGGTTTTTCAACTTCTTTGCGGTCATGGCGATCAGCGACCGCGAACGCGCGAGCGACATCCGCATGTATAACCAGCAGGACATCTGCGAGAGCTATGCTTCGTCCGATACGCCGTTCAGTACGAACGGCCCGTTCGCGAAGCTCGCGTGGGGCCGCGGCGGTGTGCTGATGATCGTGAGCGCTTTGTTCTCCGTGCTGTTCACCGTGGCAGCGTACCTTTTCGTATGCCTGAAGGCGCTCGCGGGCGCGTTCGGCGCGGGCAGCGTTGTGCAGTATGTCTCCGCGCTCACCGCCCTTTCCGGCCATCTCTCGCAGCTCGTCGTATACGGCGGCGACGTGCGCAGCAACGCGCCGTTTCTGCAGGAGCTCTTCGCCTTCCTCGATACGCCGAACGAGATGTATCAGGGCTCGCTCACGACCGAGAAGCGCTCCGACCGAAAGTACGAGATCGAGTTCCGCGATGTATCCTTCCGCTACCCCGGCACGGAGAATTGGGCGCTGCGCCACCTGTCGGTGAAGTTTGAGATCGGAAAAAAGCTCGCCGTCGTCGGGCCGAACGGCAGCGGCAAAACAACGTTCATCAAGCTGCTTTGCCGTCTGTACGACCCTACCGAGGGCGAGATATTACTCAATGGCATAGATATTCGGAAATATAATTACAGAGAGTATATGGACGTGTTCTCCGTCGTGTTCCAGGACTTTCAGCTACTGGCGTTCTCGCTCGGGCAGAACGTGGCCGCCGCGCCGGAATATGACCGCGCGAGAGCCGAGAAAGCGCTCCGGCAGGCCGGCTTCGGCGACCGGCTCAAAGCGCTGCCGCTCGGGACGGAGACGAGCCTCTTCCGCGATTTTGACGAGAACGGCGTCGAGGTCTCCGGCGGCGAGGGGCAGAAGATCGCCATCGCCCGCGCGCTCTATAAAGACGCGCCCTTCCTCATTCTCGACGAGCCGACCGCCGCGCTCGACCCGATCGCCGAGGCGGAGATCTACGAAAAGCTCAACGACATGGTCGGCGACAAGACCGCCATTTACATTTCGCACCGTCTCTCCTCGTGCAAGTTCTGCGACGAGATCGTTGTGTTCGACGCCGGAAAGATCATCCAGCAGGGCGCGCACGAGACGCTGCTTGCGGACGAGAGCGGTGAATATGCGCAGCTCTGGAATGCGCAGGCGCAGTATTACCGCTGAGTCTCCGTCGCACACACGGCGAAGAGCCGTCGGATGCGGCGCTCGATGAGCGAAAAGACCACGCAGAGTTTGCGCCCGCAGGCGCAAATAAAGTGCAAAGCATTTTTGCCGGCGGCGTGTACGTCGGCAAAAATACTTTTTTGACAAGCTCAACGGAGGGGGAGACCCCTCCGTTTCCGTTTCTTGCGGCGGAAGGGTTTTCCCCGTCAAGGTCTTTTCAACGGCGGAAAAATGCGGTATACTTTTTCTGTATCTCTTAGAACAAGGAGCGATGCCGTTATGATGGATAAATCGAGAGCGTTTCTGCGCGCTCTGGGTCTGCCGGGGGGCGATCTGCACGCTCTTCCGACCTCGGAGGCGACATTTCCCGGCGGAGCGCAGTTCGGCGTGGAGATCCCCACGGTGAACACCTTTGCCGCGGCAAAGGCGCTGCTGCGCGAAACACAGCGTCTCGGCGTCACGGTCAACCGCATCGACGAAACGCTCGGGGCGTTCCGCCACACGCGCGCGGAGCTCCTCGAATATGCCGCGCTCTGCCGCGACGGCGGCGCTGCGCTCACCGTGTCGATCGGCCCGCGGGCCGCGTATGACACCTCCGCCACACGCCTTTCGCGGCAGGGCGCCGTCATCGGCTACCGGCTGCGCGGCGAGGAACAGCTCGTCCGCGCGCTTGAGGACGCGAAGCGCGTGTGTGATCTCGGCATCCGGGGGCTGCTCGTATACGACGAGGGGCTGCTCTGGGTGCTCAGCGAGGCACGGAAAAGCGGCGAGCTGCCCGCGGACACGGTGCTCAAGGCGAGCGCCCACTGCGGCCACGGCAACGGCGCATCGTTCCGGCTGCTCGAGCAGTGCGGCGCGGACAGCATCAACCCCGTGCGCGATCTTTCGCTCGACATGCTCTGCGCGCTGCGCGCGAGCGTTTCCGTTCCGCTCGATGTCCACACCGACTGTCCGGAGGCGTCCGGCGGATTCATCCGCACCTACGAAGCGCCCGAGATCGTGCGCTGCTGCGCGCCGGTGTATCTCAAGATCGGCAACAGCGCTCTCGCCGCCCACGGCTCACTGCCGACGGAGGCGGACGCCGCGCGCATGGCGCAGCAGGCCGCCATCGTGATGGAAATGCTGGAGCGGTATCTGCCCGAAGCGCGCCAGCTCGCCCGCGGCGAGGGGCGCGGGCTCGTCGCCGAAGCGGAGGTTCGCGTATGAGCGAGCGCATCAAGACCGCCGCGCTGCGCGATTTTTCCGTTTCGCTCTGCCGCGCGGCGGGGCTTTCGGCGGACGATGCCGCGCTTTTGACCGACAGTATTCTCTTTGCCGAATGCCGGGGCGTCACGTCGCACGGGCTGCTGCGTCTGCCGCAGTACATTGCCCGGCTCCGCTCGGGCGCGACGGCAAGCAATGTTCCGATGCCGTTCACGATGGAATCCGGCGGCACGGCGCGGCTCGACGCACAGAACGGTCTCGGCCAGCTCGCCGGGCGGAAGGCCTCCGACAAGGCGGAGAAGCTCGCCGCAGAATACGGCGTTTCGTTCGTAGCGGTGGCAAACTCCAACCATTTCGGCACGGGCGCATGGTACGCCATCCCCGCGGCGCGGCGAGGCTTTTTCGCTTTCAACATTTCCTCGGCGGCCAGCGCCATGGCGCCGCACGGCGCGGCGCAGCCGCTTCTCGGTACCGACCCGGTCGGGCTGGCACTGCCGCGCGGCGAGGGGAAGGCGCCCCTCGCGCTCGATATGGCGCTTTCCACCGTTGCGCGCGGCAAGATCCGCTATGCCTCGCTGAGCGGCACGCCGATCCCCGAGACCTGGGGGCTGGATGCGCACGGCGCGCCCACAACCGACGCCGCCGCCGTTTTGAACGGCGGTACGCTCCTCCCCGCCGGCGGCGCGAAGGGGTCGGGGCTTGCGATCTTCATCGAGCTTCTCTGTGCTGTGCTCACGGGCAGCGGCGCGCTCGGCGGCACGGGGCTTCTCTCTGATCTCTCGCGCCCGGCGGGAACGGGGCACATCTTCGGCTGCGTGGATATAAAGCGCTTCCTGCCGCTCGAAACGTTTGAAGCTCTGTGCGAGGAGAGCCTTTCGCGCGTCACTTCTCTCACCCCGGCGCAGCCGGGCGGCGAGATTTTGCTCCCCGGCGAGCCGGAGGAGCGCCGCGCCGCCGAGAGCGCGGCGAACGGCGTGCCGGTAGCCCCGGCGCTGCGCAAAACGCTCAACGCGCTCGCCGAAGAACTCGGCTGCGCGGCAAGAATTTAAAATCTTATACACTTTGGAAGGAGGACATATCCCCCATGAAACTACGCATTGACACCTCCCGCTCCTACGCTCTCGCGCTCGAAGGCGGCGGGGCGAAGGGCGCGTACCAGATCGGCGCATGGAAGGCACTGCGTGAGGCGGGCGTGAAGATCGACGCCGTCGCGGGCACCTCCGTCGGCGCGCTCAACGGCTCGCTCATCGTGATGGGCGATCTGGAAAAGGCGGAAAACATCTGGGAAAACATCCGCTATTCGCAGGTCATGGACGTGGACGACGAGACGATGTCGCGCCTTTTGAAGGGCGACGTGAAGCTCGACGAGCTCGACAGCGTGGCGCAGCAGATGTTCGAAGTGATAAAAAACCGCGGCTTTGACGTTACGCCGCTGCGCAAGTGGATATCGCAGGTCGTGGACGAGAAAACGGTGCGCGAATCTCCCGTGGAGCTTTTCATCGACACGTTCTCCCTTTCGGACGGGAAGCTGCTCGAGCTGCGCGCGAAGAACCTGCCGGAGGGCGCGCTCTGCGACATGCTGCTCGCAAGCGCCTATCTCCCGGTGTTCCGCAGCGAAAAGCTCGGCGGCAAGCGCTACGCCGACGGCGGTCTGCGCGACGTGCTGCCGCTGCACGTGCTCATTGAGCACGGCTACAAGGACATTCTCGCGCTGCGGCTGTTCGGCATCGGCGTGGAGCGCTCGGTGAAGATCCCGGAGGATACGCGCGTCTATACCGTCGAGCCGACGGCCGATCTCGGCAGCACGCTCGAATTTGAACCGGCGCAGAGCCGGGAAAACCTGCGCGCCGGATATTACGATATGCAGCGCTTCCTCTACGGGCTACGCGGCACGAAATACTATGTGGACTGTGATTGGGACGAGACGAAGGCGCTCTCGCTTTTGTCGGACGCCGCCTCCGCCGGGGAGAGCGTGAGTCTGCGCACGCTCTGCGAAAAGCAGCTCCCCGCGCTCGCCAAGCGGCTCGACGCGGAAAAGGGCGATTACATTGATCTCGCCGTGGCGCTCGTCGAGGCCGCGGCGGAGCACAAGGGCGTTGATCCCTGGCAGATCGTCACGGCGGACGCGCTGCTCGAGCTTGCCGGCGGCGGAGCCGCTCTCGCCGCGGCATTTGCCGAACCAGCGGCGCGCAAGCTCGCCCGGCAGGGCGGAACGGCGCGCCCGGCCCCGGCGCTGCTGGGGCGCAAGCGGCCCGCGCAGGGCTGCCGCCGTCCGGACGGCGGCGAGGGGCTGAACGTCTGTCTGATGAACGACTCGTTCCCGCCGGTCGTGGACGGTGTGGCGAACGCCGTGGTGAACTATGCGAAGATCCTCACCGAGACCGAGGGGCTCTGCGCCGTGGCAACGCCGGAGTATCCGGGCGTTGTGGACGATTACCCGTTCCCCGTCGTGCGCTATCCGAGCATCGACACGACGAAGATGACCGGCTACCGCGCCGGAAACCCGTTCGCCCCGGCAGCCGTGGCGGAGCTTGCGGCGATGGACTTTGACATCATCCACACGCATTGCCCGATCGTTTCCACGCTGCTCGCGCGCAGTCTGCGCGAGGCGATCGATAAGCCGGTCGTGTTCACCTATCACACCAAATTCGATATCGACATCGCCAAGGCCGTCCGCGGCAAAACGCTGCAGGACGCGGCGGTGAAGCTCCTGGTAAGCAACATTTCCGCGTGTGACGAGGTATGGGTCGTGAGCCGCGGCGCGGGAGAAAATCTCCGCTCTCTCGGCTACGCGGGCGACTACATCGTCATGCCGAACGGCGTCGATCTCCCGCGCGGCAAGGCATCTCCGGAGGCCGTGGACGCGCTGAGCAGAAAATGGGCGCTGCCCGCCGATAAGCCGGTATACCTGTTCATCGGGCGCATCATGTGGTACAAGGGGCTGCGCATCATTCTCGACGGGCTCAAAAAGGTGCGCGACGCCGGCGGCGATTTCTGCATGGTGTTCGTCGGCGACGGGCAGGACCGCCCCGCCGTGGAGGAATACGCCGCGCAGCTCGGTCTCACCGACCTCTGCCGCTTCACCGGCACCGAGCGCGACCGCGACACGATCCGCGCATGGTATACCCGCGCCGATCTTCTGCTCTTCCCCTCAACGTTCGACACGAACGGCCTCGTCGTGCGCGAGGCGGCGGCGTGCTCGCTCGGCAGCGTGCTCATTGAAGGCAGCTGCGCCGCCGAGGGCATCACCGACGGCGACACCGGCATCCTCATCCCCGAAAACGGCGACGGTCTCGCCGCGGCGCTGCTGCGCGAGGGCGCGGACCGCGCGTATTTCGCCCGCATCGGCGAGACGGCCTCCGAGAAGATCTATCTCTCGTGGGAAGACAGCGTGAAGAACGCCCGCGCGCAGTACCGCAGCGTGATCGAGCGTTGGAATAGCGGCGAGCTGCCGCGCCGCCGCGTTCTCCCCGGCGCGCCGGAGTGGACCGGCGACGTGGCCGAGCTCATCAACCGCGCCCGCACCGGCTGGGACAAGGCAAGAGAAGCGCTGGACCGGTATCTGTAAGATTTCGGTAAAGGCCCCCTCGTGCATTTCTCCATCAGAGGCGGCAAGTACGGTTTGCAGTAAGCTGGCTTGGCTCCCTCCTTGAGGGAGCTGGCAGCTATGCTGACTGAGGGAGTTACTCCTTCCGTCTCGGCACTTTGTGCCGAGCCACCTCCCTCAAAGAGGGAGGCTTTCTTTCCCGCAAAAAATCCCCTGCCGCGCGGTTTTCGCGCGGCAGGGGATTTTCTTTAATAATTTACTTTTTCCCGAAGAACTCTTCAAAGTAGTCCCGCGTGGCGTCGCAGCCGGAGGTGTCCTTCGTTTCCTTCGCGTCCGGCACCGGGCGGGTCGGTTCGTCCTCCGGCGCTACGGCGGGCCGCTCGCCGGTGACGCGCGTCGGCTCGTCCACGGCGGAGTCGGGCGTGAGCATCACGTCCTCGCGGCGGCGGCTGCGCGGCGCGCCGGTCGTGGCGCGGACGCGGCGCTCATGCCGCAGCTCTTCCTCGTCGTCCTCCATATCGAGCCGGATGGTGCGCGCGAGCTCCAGCCGCTTCTGGTAAGCGCGGCGCTTTGAGCGGTAGCGCACCACAACGAAAATGTACGCGGCAAAGAGCAGCACCAGCGCCCAGAACGCGAGAATGACGCCCGGCGTGCGCAGCGTTTCGCGGAGCTGATCCTTCATGTACTCCACGCGCGAGAGATCGACCGAGGTGGTCGTGACGAGCGGCGAGGTGCCGAGCACCACGCCGTCGCGGATCACGCTGATCTCGCCGACGACCTGTCCCGCGCTGACCGGCGCGGTCAGTCCGTCCGCGGCGACGTCCGGCGAGAGGGTGATCGTCCGCTCGACCGCCGTCAGGTCGACGTCGTTCGGCAGGAAGGCGCGGATGGTCGTGCTCGGGCGGGCCGTAACGGTGTCGGCGTCCGCGCCCATCGCAACGGGGACCTCCGTCACGGTCTCGGTGGATTTGAGAACATCCTGATAGCTGAAGTTGTTGAAGCCCCACTCAAAGAGCGTGCGCGTGTCGGCAAAGTTGCCGTAGTACCAGCTGCCGTCGTCCTGCTGATACGCCTCCGATTTGAGCACGACGGAAAGGAGCTTCACGCCGTCCTTTTCCGCGCTGGAGGCGAGACAGTATCCGGCGTCGTTCGTGTGGCCGGTCTTGATACCCTTGGCGTATTCATAGCCCCAGTCGCCCGGATAGAGAGGGTTCGTGGGGTTGACGAGCGAGTTCGTGCTCTCCAGAACGCGCTCGGAGGAAACGTTCGTGTCCGGCACGGTGTAGTTGATGGTGCTGGCGATCGTCATAAAAAGCTCGTGCTTGGCAGCCTCACGCACGATGCGCGAAAAGTCCCAGGCGGTCGTATAGTGGTTCGCGTCGGGCAGGCCGTGGGTGTTCGTGAAGTTCGTGCCGGTGCAGCCGAGCTCCGCGGCGCGGGCGTTCATGCGCGCGACGAAATCGGAGATCGAGCCGCTGACGTATTGCGCGATCACGTTGCAGGCGTCGTTGGCCGAGGCGACCATTGCGCAGTAGAGAAGGCTTTCGAGCGTCATCGTCTCCTGTTGCATGATGTACACGCTGCTGCCGCCGACGATCATATCAAAATCAAATCCCGGCTGCGCCGTGACCGGGTCGGAGAGAGCGATCTTGCCGGACTCGATATCCTCCACAGCGAGAAGGACGGTCATCACCTTCGTGAGCGAGGCGGGATAGAGCCGCTCGTCGGCATTTTTCGTATAGAGGACCGTTTCCTGGTCACCGTCCTCGGCGAGGAGCACGGCGGCGTACGTCGTGTCGATCCCCGGATCGTCGATCGCCATGGCCGCGGGCGAGACGAGCCCCAGCGCGAGCGCGGCGATAAGAGCGCATATTGCAAAGCGGATTTTTTTCATTCTTGACTTAGCCCCCGTAAGAGTATGGCATAACAGAGGTATTATAGCGTAAAACTACTGAAAAAGCAACCTTTCCCGGAGATCCGGTATCTGGAAGCGGAAGAAAAACCGCCGCGCGGCCGTCTTGTGCGCAAGAAAAGCTTGCAATATGGCGCCCTATAGTATAAAATATTTCCGCTAAATAGTGGATACAAATAATTTATTCACATACGAGGAGGAGTTTCCTATGATTTCCGCAGGCGATTTTCGCAACGGAGTAACCTTTGAAATGGACGGCCAGGTCATGCAGGTCGTCGAGTTCCAGCACGTCAAGCCCGGCAAGGGCGCGGCGTTCGTGCGCACGAAGATGAAGAACGTCATCACCGGCGCTGTCGTCGAGACCAGCTTCAACCCCACCGCGAAGTTCGAGGAAGCGTTCGTCGAGCGCCGCAGCATGGAGTACAGCTACAACGACGGCAACCTTTACTACTTCATGGATCCCGAGACCTACGAGCTTGAGCCCATCGACGAGAGCATGCTCTCCGACAGCTTCCGCTTTGTGAAGGAAAACATGGTCTGCACCGTCAGCTCCTACAAGGGCAAGGTGTTCGCGGTCGATCCCCCGACGTTCGTTGAGCTGGTCATCACCGAGACCGACCCCGGCTTCGCCGGCAACACCGCCACCAACGCCACCAAGCCCGCCAAGCTGGAGACCGGCGCGGAGATCAAGGTGCCCCTGTTCCTCGAAGAGGGCGAGCGCATCAAGATCGACACCCGCACCGGCGAGTATCTCGAGCGCGCCAAGGGCTGAGAAGTCCTGCAATAACGTCCAACCATCAACAAAGGGAGGGTTTCTTATGACAACATCCGAAAAAGTGGCCTATCTGAAGGGTCTTGCCGAAGGCATGGGCATTCAGGAGGACGGCGGCCAGGGAAAGCTGTTCCATGTCATTATCGACATTCTGGAAGATCTTTCTCTCGATCTCGCGGACACGAAGGACGCGCTGGTCGATCTGACCGACGGCGTGGAGGAGATCAACGAAGATCTCGCCGAGCTCGAAAACGAGTTTTATGAGAGCCCCTGCTCCTGCTGCGGCGGAGACGACGAGGACGAAGAGTACGACGACGAGGACGAAGACGACACCGTCTTTTACTCCGTGGAGTGCCCGGGCTGCGGCTTTAAGCTGACCGTGGACGAGGACACGCTCGACGCGGGCTCCTTTGAGTGCCCGGAGTGCGGCGAAGTCATCGACTTTGAAAACGCCGCCGTCGAGGAAGTCGTTTTCGACGATGAAGACGACGAGGACGAAAAAGACTGATTCCAACTGCATACAAACAGCCGGAGGGAAGTTCCCTCCGGCTGTTTCTTTTTGCAGCGCGGGGCGGTCCCGCGTTTTTCGTCAGGCCAGAAAGCCGTTCAGCTCCCGTGCGGCATTTCGCAGATGCTCCACGATCCTATCCTTCTGCGGGAGGATGCGTTCCGCCGGGCCGGAGATACTGATGGCATACTCTGCGCTTTTCCCCGGCTGCGCAAAGATCGGCACGCCGAGCGCGGCAACGCCGGGCTCATACATCTGGTCGTTGAGCATATACCCTTCCCGGCGGACCGCGGCGATCTTCTCCATGAGCTGCGACGAGGAAAGAATGAACGGACAGCTCCGCTTTTCAAATACGACCGCATCGCAGTAATCCCGTATATCCTCGTCCGTCTGCGTGGAGAGGATGGCAAGACCGGTGCAGCACAAATGCAAAAGCAGCAGTGAGCGCGTTGGGCTGCTCGCGGCGATCAGTCCCTGCTGCGGCAGTATCTCATCGAGCAGCGTTGCACGGCAGGCGTCGTACCGCCGGGTAAAGTGGATCGTTTCGTTAATCTCCCGGGAGAGCGCCGTCAGCACCGGCTTGGCCAGCTCGACCGCAGCGCGAGACATCTGCGCTCTCGCGCCGAGCGCCGCGAGCTGTATGCCGGGACGGTAGCGTCCTTCTCGGTCCGCATTCAGATAGCCGCGCTTTTCCAGCGTATAAACTATGCGGTAGGCAACCGTTTTATTCAGCCCGCTCCGCTGCGCGATCTGCGAGAGAGTGAGCTTATCCTCTTGTAAAAAAAGACTTAAGACTCCAAGCGCATTGTCCAGCGACTGAAGCAGATATTGATCCTTATTGACGGGCTCCATTCCATTCCTCCGTGACCGGCCGGATAATTTCCCGCGGGGTGTCCGGCAAAAAGCAATCATAGCATAGCATATTTTTTTTTCAAGTGCAATTTTAGGGGTTGATTTTTCCGAAAGTGCGTGGTAGCATAAAGCCGTAATTTCGGTATGCGAATTATTTGTTTCGCCAAAAGAAACTATAAGGAGGTGCAATATGAAAAAACTTGTTGTGATCAATCTTGGATCGACTTCAACAAAGATCGCGTATTTTGAAGACGCGAAAATCGTTTTCTCCGCCTCGCTGCCGCATCCGGCGGAGGAGATCCAGGCGTTTGCGAGCAACTGGGATCAGTACGATTACCGAAAGAGCGCGATCCTCGGTTTTATGGAGCAGCACGGCATAGTGCTTACCGAGCTGGATGCCTTTGTCAGCCGTGGCGGCCACACGGAACCGGTGCACAGCGGCGTTTACCGCATCACGCCGAAAATGCTTGAACAGTCGCGCAGCATGAAATACGGCAACCACGTTTCCGATCTCGGCGTCCGGCTGGCGTATGACCTTGCTCCGAACAAGCAGAACGCTTTTATCGTAGACAGTCCCTGCACGGATGAGTATGACCCGCTCTCGCGCTACTCCGGTCTGCCGGAGCTGCCCCGTGTGAGCCGCTTTCACGTGCTCAACCAGAAGGCGTCGGCGCGGCTCTACTGCCGGGAGCACGGTCTCAACTATGAGGACATCAATTTGGTCGTTGTCCACATGGGCGGCGGCACGTCCGTTGCGGCTCACAAAAAGGGCCGTCTTGCTGACGGCAACAACGGGCTTGACGGCGACGGCCCGTTCTCTACCGACCGCACCGGCGGTCTCCCCGTCGGTGGGCTGATCGACATGTGCTATTCCGGAAAATATACCCACGCGGAAATGCGCCGGAAGATCAAGGGGCAGGGCGGTCTTATGGCCTATGTCCACGACACGGATGTAAAAGCCATCGAAGCCAAGGCGCTTGCCGGAGACGAGGACTGCAAAGAAGCGCTCGACGCCATGATCTACCAGACAGCGCAGGAGATCGGCAAAAAGGCCGTTACCCTCAAGGGTGACGTGAACGCTATCATCCTGACCGGCGGCATTGCCCACAGCAAATATGTTACGGATGTGATCCGGGACTATGTATCGTCGATCGCCCCGGTATACGTCTATCCCGGTGAGCATGAAATGGAATCGCTCGGTGAACAGTCCTACGAAGCCCTGATCGGAAAAGCGGAGGTATTTGAACTATGATGCTGAAAAACTTTGGCCAGATGGAGCAGTTTGTCCGGGAGCAGTCCGGAAAAAAGCGCGTGGCACTCGCCGCGGCGCATGACGCCGATGCTCTTGGCTCGCTGATGATGGCCGTGGACCGCGGCATTGCCGAGGCCATTCTGATCGGCCGCCGGAAGGAGATCGTCCGCGTGCTTGATGAAATGGGAAAGGCCGCCGGAGACTTCCGCATCATTGAGGAAGAGGACGACCGCGCCGCCGCAGACAAGGCCGTCGAGCTCGTTCACTGCGGCGAAGCGGATATGCCCATGAAGGGGCTGATGCACACCTCGACCTTCATGAAGGCCATTCTGGACAAGGAGAAGGGCCTGAAGGAAGATGGCAATCTGCTCAGCCAGGCGTCCGTTTTCGAGATCCCCGAGAAGGATCGGTTCCTCATCATCTCCGACTGCGCCGTAAACATTGATCCGGATCTGGAAACGAAGATCAAGATCACGGAAAACGCCGCAGCGCTCGCGCACACGCTCGGTATCGAGCAGCCGAAGATCGCGGTGCTCTCCGCCGTGGAGGTCGTAAACCCCAAGATCCGAAGCACCGTAGACGCCGCCGCGATGCGGGAGCGTCTCTCGGACCGGTATCTCATTGACGGTCCGCTCGCTCTGGACAATGCCATCGACGAGGCGGCGGCCCACCACAAGGGCATCGAAAGCCCCGTGGCAGGAAATGCCGACATTCTGATCGTGCCCGATCTCTGGAGCGGGAACATCTTTTCCAAAGGTCTCGTGTTCTTCGCCCACCTGCGCAGCGCCGGAACGCTCAACGGTCTGAAAGCGCCGGTCGTGATGAGCAGCCGCACAGACACCGTGGAAAACAAATATCTCTCCATCCTTACCGCTGTTTTGCAAACCATCCGCTGAAAAAATAAAACAATAAGCAGAAAGAAGGAGACCCATTATGAGTGAGAAAGTAATCAAAAAGCAGCGCAATGTGGCGATCGAGCTCTGGCGCTTCATCATGGCCATTGCGATCATCGGCTTCCATGCCGGCTTCATCATTGCGCGCTCCTGCAACGAGACCACCGGTTTCTTTATGGAAGTGAGCAACTGGTTTTTCGGCTCGAGCGAAACGCTGCTCGTGTTCACAGTGACCGCCGGCTATTTCATGGCCGCGCATTTCACCAAGCGGAAAAACGATCCGGCGTATATGTCCCGCAGCGCCGCGAGCCGCGCCTGGGAGTATACTGCCGCCCGCATCAAGACGCTGCTCCCCGTACTCATCATCGGCTACATCATTGCGATCGTCGTCTGCACCAGCTTCTACTATCCCGACTACAAAACGCAGGACGTCCTCGTTATGATCGTCAACAGCATCTGGGAGTTTCTCGGCTTCCACGCCGCCGGTCTGCGCAGCACGGGCAACGAGTTCTTCAATCTTAACGGCCCGCTGTGGTTCATTTCCGGCATGATCATCGCCGGATACTTCATGTACTGGGCGCTCTGCAAGAACGAGGACGTGTTCTCCGGCTTCGTCACGCCTCTCCTCGCCATCTTCTTTGCCGGCTGGTGGTGCTTTACCGGCACCCGTGCTTCGCAGACGGCCTGGTCCACCTTCGGCGCGCAGACCACTTCCACCAACGGCATGGGCGGCAGCGCCACCGACGCGACCGCTACCATCGGTTTCAACAACGGCATCATCTTTATCGTGATCGGCATGCTCATCGGCGTGATGGTCTTCTACATGGTCCGCAGCCTGTCCGCGCGCGAATTCTCCAAGGGAGCCAAGGCCGCGCTCACGGTGCTCAACGTTGTCGTCAGCGCGCTGCTTCTCTGGTATATTCTCTGGCAGCCCACTTACTTCAAGCTCGAGCGCTGGACGGTCGCATTTCTGTGCATCGCTTTGATCACGCTCTCCCTGCTCAACCGCGATTATCTCACCGCTGCGCTGAACAACAAGGTCACGAACAGCATCTTCGGCTATCTCGGCAGCATCTCCCTGTACATTTACATGCTGCACTACCCGGTCGTCATCGCAACGCTCCGCATTCTCGGCCACAACACGCCGGAGACGATCTACTCCTTCTGGACAGTGTACATTCCCGCCACGGTCGCAACGGTCGTGCTCAGCGCTCTCGTCAACGAGATCATGAAGCGCACCATTATGAAGAAAAAATAAGCGATGCCTGTCGGTGTTCTTATTGACGTAGGCTCCGTTTTCCTGGGCGGTCTGCTCGGCGGACAGCTGGGCAGCCGCCTCCCGGAAAAGCTCAAGAAGGATCTGACGCTGGTGTTTGGCGTATCCTCCATGGCTATGGGCGTCACGTATCTCGGCAAGGTGAGCACGCTGCCGGCGGTGATCCTCTCGGTGATCCTGGGCCTTATGATCGGCGAGACCGTCCATCTCGACGGCGCGATCCGTGCCGGAGCGGGAAAAATGAACGGCGCCGTTTCGCGGCTTCTGCCGAAAAGCAGCGCCGCCATGGATGAGACGCGCATGCATCAGCTCGTGAGCATTATCGTTCTCATCTGCGCGAGCGGCACGGGCATTTTCGGTGCGCTCGATTCCGGGCTGACCGGCGATCACACCGTGCTCTGCACAAAGGCCATTCTGGACTTTTTCACGGCGGCGATCTTCGCTTCCTCGCTGGGAAGCGTCGTCGCATTCGTGGCTCTGCCGCAGCTTATCCTTCAGCTTCTTCTCTTTTTCAGCGCCGGGCTGATCCTCCCTCTGGCGAGCGCCGGTATGCAGGCGGACTTCGCCGCCTGCGGCGGCGTGCTGATGCTGGCGGCCGGTCTCCGCATCGCCAACATCAAGTCGTTCCCGATCGCGGATATGCTCCCGGCCATGGTCCTCGTCATGCCGGTGTCTGCACTCTGGACGAAGATCGCCGGCTTGATGCTCTGACATCTGCCGTTTGAAATCGCCGGAAGGAATTCCCTCCGGCGGTTTTCCTTTCAAAAAGGTGTCCATGGGGTGATCCCCGTGGACACCTTTTTTCTCTCATGCGGCAAGATGCCGGACGAGCCTGGCGAGTGTTTCGGTGCTGGTGTAGTAATCGTAGATATTCTGCACGCGCAGCCGCGCGGCCTCGTCCCAGCATACGTCCCCCCGCTGCGCGCAGAGCGTTTCCGCGTGGGTCTGCACGTCCGTATAGAAGTATTCCGAAAGCTCATAGCAGACGTACCGCTCGTCCTCGTACACGCGCCGGTCTTCGACCTCCGAAAGCGGCACGAGCCGGCCGTGGACGAAGAGATGGTCCGCATTTTCAATGTCTTCGCGGAAATACGTGAACAGGTACACGACCGGGATGGGCGCGCCGCCGTCCGTATCCCCCGCGCGCTGCGCCACGAGCGCGGAGAGAACGAGCACTTCCTCGCCCGGCGCGCCGCCGACCGGCAGGCCGTAAGCGTCGAGCGTCGTATAGTTCTCGCCCGTGAGAAGGTGCTGCGCGTCCGCGGGAGCGGCGGGATCGAAGATGACGCCCTCCTCCGCATCGCCGATGACAAGATCCGACGGGGCGGGGCGCGCCACGCGCGTCCCCAGCGGCGCGAGGAGCTCGGAGCACGCGGCGTAGTACTCCGCGCTGCGGGCGCGGCGCTGCGCCACGTCGCCGGTCATTGCAAAATATGGCCGCAGCGTTTCCTCCACGCGGGCGGTAAGCTCCGCGTCCGTCTCCGCGGGGGCGAGGGGTGCGGCGGTGGGCTCCGGCGTTTTCTCCGGTACGGCTCCCGCCGTTTCCCCGGTCTCTTCCGGCGCGGCGGCATGGATAAAGCAGATCCAGTCCTGACCGAACACAAAATTGCTGTTCGTCAAAACGAGATAGTATCCGCCCTGCGCGAGCGGTTCGTCCAGCGCCGCGAGATCGTAAGCGCGGGACAGATCAAGCGTCATCACGCCCTCGGTGTGCGGCGCGAACGCCGTGTTCGCAAAGCGCACGGCCGCGCCGCGCTTCGGCGCGATCTCCTCGGACGTATCCCAGCGCAGAAGGCGGAGCTGCTCCTGGAATTTCAGTTCCTTGTCCGAGCGGTTTTCCACATGCACCGATACGACGCCGTCCCCCTCGTACACCGCGCCGAGCGCGAGATCGTCCCCGGCAAGCGGCGAGAAGAGGTCGGCGGCGAGCGCCGTTACGGTGAGGAGCGCCGCGAGCACCGCCGCGGCAAGTACGAACGGCGCAGCGCGCGCGGCGCGGCGTTTTCGGAGCGGCACGCCGGTTTTTTCGGTAAATAGGCTTTGAATGTTACGGTAGTTTTCCTCGCTGAATGAGCGCATATTACTCTCCTTCCGCGCCGGTCACGCTCGCGCGCAGCCGCCGCTTTGTCTGATACAGCCGGTTGTCCACCTGCTTTTTGTCCAGGCCGAGCGCCGCGGCGATCTCGCGCGGCTTCTGCCCGAAATAGTAGCGCCGAAGCAGTATCTCTCGGTCCGGCTCTGCGAGCGCGTCCACCGCCGCGTTGAGCGCGGCGCGCCGTTCCCCGGCGAGCAGCGCCTCCGGCACGCCCAGCGGATCGGCCAGCTCGATCTCCTCGAGCGATACGGCGCGGCAGCGCAATATCTCCCGGCTGCGGTCGAGAGCGCGCGAGCGCGCCACGACCGAAAGCCATGTCTTGAGCGAGCCGCGGCGGGGATCGAACTTTTCCGGATGCTCCCATAAATATACGAACGCATCCGCCGCGGCCTCTTCCGCGTCCTGCTCGGTGCCGACACCGCGGAGCGCGGCGGCGGCCACGGTATAGAGATGCCGGGAATAGCGCGCGATCACGTCGGCAACGGCGCGCTCGGAACGCGCGGCAAGCGCGGCGGCGGTCTTTTCGTCTGTCAAGGGTTTCACCTCGTTTTCTTTTTGACCGGTCTATTATACAGTACGGCAAAACGGGCGGAAATACTTAAAAAGTTGTCAGCAGGAACCGCCCCCCTTGACAGCAAAAGCGTCAGCGGGGACATTTCTATGCCAAAAGGCGTACGGAACAAACGATACACACCGGAATTTAAGAAGCTGGTCGTAAAAACGATGCAGAAAGAAAGGATTAGCTATCGCGAGACGGCAAGGCAGTTTGAAATCAGCGATGACAAACGTGTTGCCGTATGGGAGCAAATCTATCTGGAAGAAGGGCCGAAAGGGTTTGCCATCGAGCGGCGAGGCCGCAGCAGCAAGGGGCGTCCGCCGAAGCAATTGCCGAAAGAGCTGGAAGAAGATCTGCTGGCAGAAGTCCAGCGTCTACGCGCGGAGAATGAATATCTAAAAAACTTGCAAGCCTTGGTTTTGGAAGACGAGCGACGCCAGCGCAAAAAACGCTGGCAGTTCAGAAGCTGAGGCAAAGACATTCCCTGGAGATCCTTCTTTCAACCGCTCAAACTGCCCCGTGCGACCTTCTGCTATCATCGGAAACGAATGAATAGTGCAGATAAATACGAATCTGTCAAAGAAGAAATCACGGCAATATACCATGAAAATAAGGGGCGGTACGGCTACCGCCGTATCACGGCAGAGCTGGGTAACCGCAAGTTGCCCTTAAATCATAAATAAGACTGCGCAGCGGCTCATGAAGGAGCCGGGCTTGGTTTGCCGTGTCAGAATGAAGAAGTACTGTTCTTACAAGGGAGAAATAGGTAAAATCGCACCAAATCTGCTGAATCGGGATTTCCATGCCGACAAGCCGAATCAGAAATGGGTTACGGATGTGACCGAGTTCAGCCTGTTTGGGGAGAAACTGTATCTGTCCCCGATTCTCGATCTGCACAGCAGCGATCTGGTGAGCTACACGATCTCAGAACGTCCAGCGCTGAACATGGTAACCACCATGCTGGGCGAGGCGTTTGAGAAAATTCCAGACGGAACAAACCTCATTCTCCATTCCGACCAAGGCTGGCAGTACCAGCACAAACAGTATCAGCGGATGCTCCGCGAGAAGGACATCCGGCAGAGCATGAGCCGCAAGGGGAATTGTCTGGACAATGTGGTAATCGAAAACTTCTTTGGCCTGCTCAAAAGTGAACTGCTGTACCTACAAGAGTTTCAGTCTATGGAACACTTCAAGCAGGAACTCCTTGATTATCTGGATTACTACAACAACCGCAGGATCAAGGCAAAACTGAAGGGCTTGCCGC
>ERZ824488.1611-NODE-1611-length-23602-cov-17.376184_pt1 | contig 23602 bp, 18 predicted proteins | sample MGYA00519936_ERZ824488 | MGnify/ENA primary metagenome ERZ824488 (study PRJEB31778, sample SAMEA3449153) | human gut metagenome | biome: human gut; feature: human-associated habitat; material: faeces | place: United Kingdom | collected 2010/2012 ... | reverse complement strand
ACTGCGTACCGTTGCCCACGCGGATGTTGACTGTACCGCCATCACAGACGATGCGTGCACGCCTGGCGATGGACGGTTCAGGCTGCTCGGCGGCTTCCTTTCCCGCGTCGTGATCTGCAACCGCGTCCATCAGCGCCCTATGGGTATCACCGCCGTACAAGCCGTCCTGCGCAAGTCCTGCTCTTGCCTGAAAACGCTTAATGGCAGCCGCCGTCTCGCCGCCAAAGTCACCATCCGCACCGTACCTGGGCAGACTGTAGCCCAACTGGAGCAGGAACTCCTGCAGCGCCTTCACGTCCGCACCTTTGCTGCCCCTCTTCAGAGTTCTGGTTCCCAGCGTGTACTCACTTGTCGGTGTATCGGGTTTAGTCGCGCCGCCCGTAAACACCGCGTCGCCGTAATCCACGAAGGGCAGCTGATACCAGTGCGTCCATTTTCGGGAGGAGACTTTTGTTTTCACGCAGCCGTAGTTGAATCCGCGCTCTTCCACGGCATACCCGCCGCCGATGTACACGCCCACATGCCCGTCAAAGCGCAGTGCAATGCCGGGCACCTCGGGCAGTGTGTCCATAGTACCCCAAGCACAGCCCTTGCTCTTCGCATAACTGAACATGCCGTTGGCAGATTTGTCCGGGCAGCCATGCGCGCCGTACCTGCTGGAGAAGGTCTTGTCCGTGCCAATGGACTCAATGACGCCCTGACCGCCATTCGTCCAGTTGTATCCCTTGATTAGTCCCACGCAGTCGGCGCAGACCTTCTTCTTTGCAATGTCGTCGCGGTACCGGGCGGTACGGCTGGAACCGTAGTGCGCCGGATACTGCTTCGCCTTGCGGGCGCGCAGATTTTCAGTGCATTTATAGACGACGGAGCCGTACCAGTAGGGCTGACCTACCATCTTTTCACAGAACGCAAATGGCTCTTGACTTTTGTGTTTCGCTTCTGCTATAATTTGCCAAGGTCGAAATGTTCATCAACCATTAAAACTCATTCGGCGCCATCCATCAAATCGTCTGGTTAGATTTCTAAGGAGGACTGGCCATGAGAACCATCCATCGAGCTGTACACTTTGACTTTCACACGATGCCTGGAATCTACGACATCAATCGAGATTTTGATGCTGCTGTCTTTGCTGACCGTCTGGCTCGGGCCGAGGTTGACTACATCAACTTCTTTGCGCACTGCAATCTTGGTTTTGCCTATTACCCCACGAAGATCGGCATTCCCTATCCCGGACTGAAGGGCGACATGTTCGGCGACATTCTCCGCGAATGTCATGCTCGCGGTATCGGCGTGACCGCTTACATCAACATCGGCTTAATGCATGAGCAGCTGCGCCTTCATCCCGAGTGGTGCCGAATGAGCGCAGATGGACAGATCTATCGCGATCCAGAAATCAACCAGAATTTTTTCCGTACGACCTGCTATAACAGCGATGGCTATCATGATTTTCTTCTGTCCATTATTCGCGAGATCTGCACATACGATATCGACGGACTTTTCTGCGACTGCATGCATTATTTCCCCTGCCACTGTGACAAATGTACGCGCGACATGGTTGCCCGCGGGATCGATATCCGCGATGAAAAGGCCGTACTCGAATTTGACAAGGATGTCATGATGCGCGTCTCCAAGGAGATCAAGGACATTGTGGGGCCAAATCGCTATCTCTATCTTAACGGCATGCCTTACTTTGATTACCGAAATCTACATACACACGTCGAAATCGAATGTCTGCCCAGCGGCGGCTGGGGCTATGACTTCTTCTGGCCGCATGCTTCGTATGCCCGGAACATTCAGGACGTTTGCCTGTACATGACCGGCCGCTTTCAGGCGAGTTGGGGCGACTTTGGCGGTTACAAGGGAAAGATTTCCCTGGAAAACGATGTTTATGACGCCCTGTGCAATAACTTTATTCCTTCGGTGGGCGATCATATGCACCCTGCGGAGAACATCAATGCAGATATCTACCGCGACGTCGGGGAAATTTACCGCCGCGTCAAGGAATATCAGAAATATACCTTCGGCGCAAAGTATGTATCGGACATTGGCGTCCTGACAAATTCCGCGGGTTATCTCGAGGACGAATACGCCGGGTTAGCGCGCATGCTCGGTGAATTGCAGCTAGGCTTTGATATTATCCACGAAAGCATGTCTCTGGATCGCTTTAAGCTCGTCATCCTGCCGGACAAGCTGCAGGTGGGCAAAGCGCTGAAGGAAAAGCTGGAACGCTTCATCCATCAGGGCGGCAAGGTTCTCAGCACGGGCTTCGGCGGCCTGAACGAAACCGCAGACGCATTTGCGCTGGAGGAGTATCCCATCGATTTTCTGGGCAAGGATGAATCCAACGCCTCCTATTTCACCTTCACAAATCTCCCGAAGGGCTCCGCAGACATGCCTTGGTCGATGTACGACGAGGCCATTCTCATGAAGGCGCGCCGTCCGGAGGATGTCCGCGCTGAGTATGTAAAGCCTTACTTCAATAAGCACTGGGACGGCATGCACTACTATTACTATACTCCGCCGGAGAAGAAGACGGGACATGACGTTGCCGTCGTGGGCAATTCGGTCGCACACATCTGTTTCAACATCTTCTCCGCCTATGCCAAGGCCGCCATGCGTGAACACAAGCTGCTCGTCCAGCAATTGATCGCTGAGCTGCTGCCGGATCCTGTCGTCCACGTTGAATCCGGCATTCCCTCCACCGCTCGTGTGACGGTTACGGGCAAGGATCAATCACTGTTCCTTCACGTCAAGGTCACCTACCCCGAGCCCAGAGGCAAGTTCGACATCGTTGAAGAGCACGCCACGCTGAAATCCGGCGCCGTCCTTCGCATCCGCGGCGAGTACCGGAGCGTATGCAGGCTGCCTGATGAAGCGCCTGTGAAATCCAGAGTAGAAAATGGTCATACAATCATTGAACTGCCGGAGATCACGGGCTACGACCTTTTCAGACTGATGGAATAACAAGCAAAAACCCCGGCCACGGACGCCGGGGTTTTCGAAGGTTTTTTGACCTGATTCAATGGAGAGCGCAAGGAATTCAAGCTTCCCCTTCATCAGCGACGAAGGCAAGGCTTGAATTCCTTGCGCCCAGAAAGGTTTCTATCGCAGGCAATCGAAACGCATTCGAGCAGTCTTTGAAGATACACGCAATATCGGATGGGGATTTTCCGATGAAATAGCAAGAATTAATTTTGATACATGTTTTTAGGCGTGATGCGCGGTTGCAGAAAAGGAAAAGAAGCGGAGAAGTGATGTTGAATCGGATGAAAACGGTATTCGGCAGAAGAAGACTCGGTACGTGGTTAGAGGACAAATAGACGAGCAAGACAAATGAGAATAGACTACGCCGTATTTGAACGACTTTCCTCCTTTAAATGACCACGGATGGGTTGGTAAATTATGAAATGAGCGGGCTTCAGGCGTTATTTGCGATACTTTGGACGGAATCTTCTCATTGTGGACGATACCCTACTATCGTCCAAAGTAGGGTGCATTTCTTGATAAATCTTTGATTTCGACCCCGAAAAATGGGTATGAGGAGACTAAAAAGAGCCGGAGAGTGGAAACCTCTATCTAATAAAATGACGCGAGACAGTACGTTTCTTGCATCTATAGCCCGTATTCGGTAGTTATAGCCTGTATTCTGATGGTTCATCAGTCTGTAAATGCAAGAAGAAGTCCTCATGCTTTGTATCAAAACATGAGGACTTAGTTGGTGGTCGCAACAGGACTCGAACCTGTGACCCCATCGATGTGAACGATGTGCTCTACCCATGTGTCCAGATTAACCAACTATTGTACACTTCATCATAAAACAACAACTGACGCTACAACAATTTTCATAAATAAATTCATTTATGTCATAGAACAAATTCATTCGATCGATGCTTTTCGTGTCGCATATTGCTCCCGGACAAAGCTTAATCGCTCGAAACAAGCCCCCTTTTTTAGTCGCAATAAAGCGATTGTAGATATCCTGGATGTCGATTCCGTGTTCGAAGCAGTAATATACCGCCCATAAAGTTGCCCGATTGGCTCCTTTTGCGTTTTTCCCAGCCTTCATGTTTAGCTGCAGTGTGCGCAGGGTTACATCCAGTTCTTGTGCCATTTTATGCTTTGAATGGAACACCTCTTGGAGCAGCGTGTCCAGTAGATAGGCAGCAAACGCCATTTCGTTCATATCAGATACCTCCGCTAATAGAGTTATTTAATTTGTTACCACAATGCGGCTACTCGGAGGTGCTCTGCGACGGATTCCTACTTTCCGCTTTTTTGCCTCGATTTTTTCACCTAACTTTCAAGAAATCCTAATACGAGACAATCCCCGGTCATTCGACCGAGGACTGCCAAATGCTCTGTCTCGCTCTATACTCATCGGATTCCCCATGAGTAGTATCGTCGCCGAGGCGGTATGGGAACTCTTGTGAGTGTATAGAAGGGCACACCTTTTGCTTCCTGCGCACAAGGGAAAATAGCCACTGCGCAGTTCCATGCAGAATACCGACGAGAATAATGGGAATGAAGCCGGATGCCAGCAGACAGGAGAACGGAGCAAACACGACATACGCATTCTCTCATAGATGTGTACTATCCAATTCTGCGGGCTCAGAGGTGTCCCCCCATTATCGTCTTTGCATAATGTGGCGGGGTCACGATATTCTGGCATCACATTCCCTCCTTGTTATGGGAGCATCGGTTACTTTGGAACACGGTGTTTGCATAGCATGGCTTTCTTCTGTTGTTTTTGCATTCATACATATTGGCATCTGCAGCTGCAACAAGTGCATGCGCGTCCCGCATTTTTGTATTGTAGTAGGCACAGCCTATGCTTACGCGAAGAGGATAAGCGATGCCCCTTTCGCTGCTAATTTGCTTTATAAGTTCGAATACCCTGTTTTTTATTCGCAGAATGTTGTTTTCGTTACATGCGATAAAAAAGGCAAATTCATCTCCTCCGTACCGTCCACAGATCCCTCCAGTTTCCGTGCTCACCTTTTTTAGCGCAGCTGCTAGCGCCTGTAGAATTCTGTCACCTTCGTCATGACCATAGGTATCGTTAATTCGTTTGAATGAATCGATATCCATAAACAGGAAGTAGAACGTCTCCCCGAATTTAAGCGAATTGATTTTTTTTGAAAGACGGTTTAACAATTCACTTCGATTAAAAATTCCTGTCAATTCATCACTTGTTACCATGTGTTCCAGTGCATTGACAAAAGCTAGTACATATGAAAACGCGATGCCGACCGACAGAAGGGGGATGCCCTGAATCAGGTGCTGCACCGCTGCGCAGACGATGGGAGGAATGATGAACGAAGCCATCGATAGGAGCTCGTCTTTGCGTCCGACAAGCTCTGCAGTTAAAGCACGGCAAATGCACAATATAGATGAAACAAAGAAATCGGTATAAGCAAGTAAATATTGAATGTTGAATAGAATTCCTTTGTGATATATACCGTTTGCATCAAAGTAGAATACCCAACCGGTAAAATAGGAGATCACCAGCGATCCTCCCACAATTAGAAGTGGTAACGCATAGCAAAAGCGTAGTTGTTTGCTTATACCTTTGCATTTGAATGTAATCTCGGTATAGAGGAGCCAGCAATAGCTGGATGCACATATGGAAATAAAGTAGAAAAAACCGATTCCCCACATTACAGTTGAACAGATTGCTCTATAGCCTGATATACCCATGTTCCATCCCACACTAAGTATGTTTGCCATCGCTGCAAACAAAACTGAACCTGAGAAATATTTAGTTCTCGCCTTTTTGAAGGTTCTTGTTCGGAGTGTTTTTATGGCAACCGTCAGCAAAAGAACAAACGAAATAAAATTTATTTCGAAATGAATCATCCCTACCAAAAACGGTACACCTCCCTAAAAATAGTCCCGGTGTACGATAAACTGTCGTCGCCGTTAGGAAAAACAGGCTTCTTTTTGACGACAGTCCTCACCCCATACGAAAATTATACCTGACCATACAGGTATTTGCAATGCGGAGTGTAACAAATTTGCGGATTTTGTGAAATCGAACAGGCCTTCTATTGATGAAAAAATGGACGGGCTTCATTTTAAAGTCGCTGCGCTCTGTTGGAGCGTAATATGGCTTAACCGGCGTTTGATTTGACAAATTCTATAAATCTGGTATAATACAATTAAGAAACAATTTGGCAACCTTACTTTGCCGGGCAGCGGTTATCAAGTACAGGCTGCTGGCTTGAATTAAAGGTTATGAGAGAGACGGCACGACCAACCCGTTTGCACAACGATGGAAGTATTTTACTCCATTTGCGCACCGCCGTTAGGCATCAGTATCTCCCATACCGGAAGAAAGGGCGAGCGATTCTGGGATGTAGAATTTCATATCGAATCGTCGGATAAAATCAGCCTCTCTCATGAGAGATATTTGCCACCATGAACTAGTCAGTCACGGTATGCGGCAAACATAGTTGGCGTCCGTCTCAAAGCAGTTGTCTTTGAGGGGACGCTTTTGTGTTATGGTTCATTATCCGACCGTTAATGCGAGCTCCCGCAGGATCCCTTTGACTGAAGTGCGTCGGCAAACTGATTTTTCTTGAACGAAGGAACAGGAGGTGCTTTATTGATACTGACTATGGACGAACTGCTCAAAGCAGCTGCTTTTGAGAAAAAATATACGATAGCCGTAGCTTGTGCTCAGGGTACGGAAGTGCTGCGTGCAGTCTGGACGGCACACCGGGCAGGTATTGCAGAAGCAATTTTAGTAGGCGATGAAGAGAAGATTCACAAGGCAGCAGATGCTTCCAAACTATCCTTGAACAGTTTTTCTATCGTCCATGAATCGGACAGGAAAGCGGCTTGCTGGAAAGCTATTTCCTTGATACGAGCGGGAAAAGCCAGTGCGCTGATGAAAGGAGCAGTGGATACTGCCGTACTCATGCGGGCGGTGCTGGATCGCAGCAAGGGGCTGCGGGGAACATCTCTCCTGTCTCACGTTGCTCTTCTGGATTTGCGGCGGCTGGAGCGACCGTTGCTGCTGACTGACGCAGCGCTGAATATTGCGCCAGGACTGGAAGAAAAAAAGAAAATTCTAGCAAACGCCGTGCATGTAGCTCATGCACTGGGCAATCCGTCGCCAATAGTTGCGTGCCTCTGCGCCGTAGAAAATGCGACCCCGAAAATGCTCGCTACGATGGAGGCCGCCACACTGGCGGAAGCGAACCGACAGGGAGACTTACCGGGTTGTCAGGTGTTCGGCCCCGCAGCGCTGGATAACGCGCTGTTCCCGGCATCCGCTAAAGCCAAAGGAATGACAAGTCCGCCGGCAGGCTGCGCCGATATCTTGCTAGTTCCCAATATAGAAGCAGGGAATATGCTGTACAAGGCGTTTACATATGTTGCTAAAGCAAGGGCAGCCAGTGTCATTGTAGGCGCCCGGGCGCCGATTATCCTTGCCTCCCGGTCGGACAGCCGGGAAACCCTGATCCAGTCCATTGCCTTGGCGTTAGTTCTGGCAGAGAATAAATCTACAAGGGAGTCATGAAATATGCGGAAGATCCTGGTGCTGAACTTTGGTTCTACTTCCACAAAAATAGCGGTTTATGCAGAGGAAGAGCAGCTGCTGTTCCGAGAATTTCATCATGCGTCAGACGAGATGGGCGATTCCTCCAGCTTAAAGGCAACGGCCGCCACACGCAAAGCCATGATTCTGAATTATCTGAAGGAGCAGCGCGTTGATTTGTCCGAAATGGACGCCGTGGTGGGGCGCGGCGGATTGATTCGACCGGTGAAGGGCGGGACATACCGCATCAGCGAAAAAATGATAGAAGACCTGGCTGGCTGCGTCTACGGTTATCATCCCTGCAATCTGGGCGGTATTCTGGCGGCGGAGATCGCACGGGATCTGGATAAGCCCGCTTTCACGGTCGACCCGCCGGTCATTGATGAACTTTCGGACGTGGCGCGTCTGTCCGGACACAGGGACTTCCCCCGCCGGCCGCTCTTTCATGCGCTCAACGCCCGTGCCGTCGCAAAGCGATATGCCTCAGAGCATGGCTCACACTATGAAGCGCTGTGCCTGATCGTAGCGCATATGGGCGGGGGTGTGACGGTGAGCGCCCACAGGAACGGGCGCATCGTAGATGTGAACAATGGTCTGGAAGGAGAAGGCCCATTCAGCGCTGAACGTCCTGGTGCGCTGCCTGTGCTGCCTGTTGTGAAGGCTGTATATGAAGGAAAGTTTGGTGCAAGCTATGAGTCCTTTCGCTGGTTTTTCACTGCACGTTGTGGACTGATGTCCTATCTTGGCACCAACGATGGCAGGATAGTTTCATTGCAGGTGCGTAAGGGCGACCGGGAAGCGGAGACGGTCTACCGGGGAATGGCTTATCAAATCGCCAAGGAAATCGGCGCAATGAGCACGGTTTTGTGCGGAAGGGTGGACGCCGTTCTGCTTACAGGCGGATTTGCCCACGACAAAATGTTCACTGGCTGGATTGAGAAAGCAGTCGGCTTTATCGCTCCTGTATTCATCTATCCAGGGGAAAACGAAATGCTTGCGCTGGCACAGGGGGCGCTCCGCGTTCTCCGGGGAGAAGAAAACGCGCTGGAGTATTAAATAGGAGGTGTTCTGAAGGTGATTATCGGGTGCACAAGGGAACGGAAGAACCACGAATACCGGGTAGGGCTTACGCCCAGCAATGCGCTGGCGTATATTCAGGCGGGACATACCGTACTGATGGAGCGAGATGCCGGAACAAACAGCGGATTTCAGGACGCGGAGTATTCGGCGCAGGGCGCTGAAATCCTTCAGACCGCAGAGGAGGTGTGCGGGCGCTGCGAAATGCTTGTCAAGGTCAAAGAACCGGAGCCGGAGGAGTTCCATCTGCTCAGAAGGGGGATGATTCTCTATACGTATCTGCATCTTGCGGCGTTCCCGGCACTGGCATGGCGACTGCTTGAAAACGGCGTATCCGCAGTCGCTTATGAAACGATTCGGGACAAAGCAGGCAGCCTTCCGTGTTTGCGGCCGATGAGTGAAATTGCCGGACGACTGAGCGTACAGGAGGGCGCGAAGTATCTGGAATACGCCTACGGAGGGCATGGGATTCTTTTGGGCGGCGTGCCGGGCGTAGAGCGCGGCAGGGTGGTCATAATCGGCGGCGGTATCGCTGGAACCTATGCTGCTAAGGCTGCCGTGGGTATGGGCGCGGAGGTGACGGTGATCGACAGCAATCTCAGCCGATTGGTATATTTGGATGATATTTTCGGCGCTTCGATTACTACGCTGTATTCTACCGAAATGAATATCGCAAGAGCCGTATCGCAGGCCGATCTGGTGATCGGTACGGTTCTCATTCCCGGCGCGACCGCGCCCAAGCTCATTCGACGCGAGCATCTCGCTATGATGAAGAAGGGCGCGGTGATTGTCGATGTGGCCATCGATCAGGGCGGTTGCTGCGAGACCTCCCACGTAACGTTTCACGACGATCCCGTATTTGTTGAGGATGACGTAGTGCATTATTGTGTGGGCAATATGCCGGGCGCAGTGCCGCGCACCAGTACCACAGCGCTGACGAACGCTACGCTTCGCTATGGTCTCGCAATTGCAGAGCACGGCTTGGAGGATGCCTGCCGCCGGGATCGCGGTCTTGCCATGGGTGTCAACACTTATCAGGGCAGATGCACAAATAAAAACGTCGCTCAAAGTCTTGGCTTGGAATACACTGAGCTGCTTTAATATAGTGGATTGGAGAGGACGCTTTATTCTGGAACTACAGAGGGCGTGAATCAGGGGATCGCCTGGTAAATACCTCATCGGTAATGATGTGGCCAGTCTTACAGGGAAAATGGTGGAGATCTATCCGATACTTAACCCGCGCTGGGGCCGCTTGGGCTTCGGCACGCTGTGCACGGGTTATGAAGAAGCCCCTGCAGACATGGCTTAGGTCAGTCAGTATGCCGATGCCAATATGGGCAAAATAGCATTCTTCATGGCTGGAAGCGCGGCTTACTTATAAAATCACGACGCTGAAGGGCGATTTATAAGTAAACGGCAGACCCGCCGATTGGTCAGGTCTGCCGCTCATAAATCAGGGATGCGGCTTGTCCTCCCGATAAGCCGCCATAGATTCCTTGAACAGGCTGGCGGTAGGCGGAGGCGTCCAGGAAATGGCGTTGGCGCCTGCTCGGATGGTTTCTAAAATGGATTCTTCTGTGGGCCCACCGGTTGCGATCAGCGGGAATTCAGGAAGCTCCCGGCGGATTTTGCGCACCAGCTCCGGCGTATCAGCTCCTGCCGCAACGTTGAAAATGTCTGCGCCAGCTTCTACCCGGGCGCGAAAATCCGTCCGGTCGTTGACAACGGTGATGATGGCAGGAATGTCCACCAAATGGGACACCTGACGGAGTACGTCGTTGCCGGTGGGCGCGTTCATGACAACTCCTGATGCACCTTGAAGTTCCGCATAGCCTGCGAGGGTACAGACCCTCGTGCCCTGGGTTAGACCACCGCCCACGCCGGCGAATACGGGGATGTCCGCCGCCAGCAGAAGCGCCTGAATGATGACCGGCTGCGGCGTGAATGGATAGACTGCCAGCACCGCGTCAGCGTCCATATTGCGGACAATGCATAGATCGGTGGTGAAAGCGACGGACTTGATGCGCCGCCCAAAGATCACAATGCCGCTGCATTCACGAATGATCGGCGGAACCTGTAGGATGTGCTTGCGCAGTCGGGCTTCATAACGAGGGATAATCTTTCCGTCGAATTTGGCGGAGTCCTTGCGCCTGTATTTCATTCTGCTTCCCTCCTTGCTGCAATCGAAATGATCGTTATGCCAAATGAATTTCCGTGTCTATGTTCGAGGGGGGCTGCGAATACGTTTGTTGCTGAAAACTTATCTAGTGATATTATATCACAGCCGCCCTACTGGTGGCAATATATGGGTACTTGTAATGTGTGGGGAGCAGCGATTCAAAACCACTCTGGGTGGAATAGAACAGACGGACATGAAAGCGGGCAACCACGTAATATCTTACAGATTCACCGTAGGGTACAGCTACCTCTGCTGGTAAAACAGCAAGCATAAGGAACGGAACATGCAGAATATAACCGCTCTACGCATCGGTATTTCCTTAACAGCAGGTTAGGCACGGGATCCTATGAAACTTCACTGCCGCATATTCGGTCAAGGATATTATCAGTATGAGTTGAAGACATCCAGCCCCCTTCCTTCGTTCTACACTCTGACTTGTAGATAAAGTGTCCCGAAGTATGGTCGCGCTTTTTACACATTTGGATGTGTTTCTTCTCTCAGAATTGAAATGGGCGGGAAGCTAGTTTGGGCTTGCCTGCCTTGACTACCCGTTAGCAAAGATGGGTGGGCTGTCAACGGCGGCGCAGGAAATGCGCTGTTCATCTTGGCCGTTGACTGGCTCGGCTGGCGTTGCTATATACCGCACTCATATGACCGCTTTGAAAAAGGCTCCGCAAACAGCAACGCTTCCACACGGATATTGCAGCGGCAGCTTGAGGCCAGGGACGGCATCATTGCAAAATTGAAGGCGTTCTTTGAAAAATACTTCGGGCTGGGGATTGCGGAGCTAAAAGCAGAAGAAAAACCGAATTGAAAAATTCTTTTCCGCAGCGTCTGCCCACGAGATCGCCCTGAATGCCGTGGAAATGGCAATACCGAGACTGCCGAATTATCGCATTATGCGATATACAATCAAAGTCCTCCCCCTCAATTGGGAAAAGGACTTTGAAATTCGGAATGATATTGCTTACTCAAAAAGGTTCAGAAGTTTGCCATAGCCTTCCTGTTCCATTTTTTCATAGGGAATGAACCGCAGGGACGCACTGTTGATGCAGTAGCGCACGCCGTTGGGGCTTTCCCGGTCGCCGGTGAACACATGCCCAAGATGGGAATCCCCCGCCCGGCTGCGCACCTCGGTGCGGTGCATGCCATGGCTGTCGTCTGGCAGTTCTACCACCGCAGGCTCCTCGATGGGCTTGGAAAAGGCGGGCCAGCCACAGCTGCTCTCAAATTTATCCGTAGAAGAAAACAGCGGCTCGCCGGTAACAACGTCCACATAAATGCCCTTTTCAAACTGATTCCAGAATTCATTCTGGAAGGGGCGTTCGGTAGCGCTTTCCTGGGTCACCCGGTACTGCTCATCGGTCAGTTTGTCCCGGATGGCTTCGGCGGCGGGCTTTTTGTAGTCGCCCGGATCGATTCTCAGCCGGGAGAACAGCTCGATCTCCGCCCGGGGAATGTGGCAGTAGCCGTTCGGGTTTTTGTCCAGATAGTCCTGATGGTACTCCTCCGCCGGGAAGAAGTTGACCAGCGGGCCGATCTCCACAACAAACTCTTTCCTGCGCCCCCGCTCCAGCGCGGCGATGCGCTCCACGGTTTCTTTCGACGCGTCATCCGCGTAGTACACGCCCGTCTGGTACTGGCTGCCCACGTCGTTGCCCTGCCGGTTCTCTACCGTGGGATCGATGACGTAAAAGAAGGCCAGCAGAAGCGCGTCCAGACTGACCCGCTCGGGATCGTAGGTTACCTTCACCGTCTCCCGGAAGCCAGTTTCCCCGGCGCAGACGTCCTTGTAGTTTGCGTCGGCTTCTCCGGTGCCGTTGGCGTAGCCGCTGACCGCGTCGATCACCCCGGGGATGGACTGCATCAGCTTTTCCAGTCCCCAGAAGCAGCCGCCCGCCAGATAGATTACATGTTCGTCTTTCATCGTTTGCTTCGTCATGCCTGTCGCGGGCTCTTCCGCCAGCGCCCACGCCGTAAGCAGCAGTGCGCTCAACAACAGGGCAGTTCCCCTTTTCAGCCTCATTTTTCACTTCTCCTTTCCGGGACAGAGCCGTCCGTTTTCCGGGCGTCTGCCCTGTAAATGGTGTGAAAAAGCGGCGCAGGACAACTGCCCCGCGCCGCTTCGTCGATTAGTTGCCGTCCGGCTTCATCATCATGTCCTTGTCCAGCGTCGCCATGTCTCTGGCCAGTGTCTCGTCAATGATGGTCTGCAGCGCCTTCATCTGGGCTTCGTTGTTGATGCCGCCCAGAATCGGCTCGCCCACGACGTTGCCGTTGCGATCCACCACCACGGTCGTGGGGAACGCCATGATGCTGTAGGCGAGCTGACCGACCTCGCTGTTCTCCGGGAAGTAGAGGTTCCGGTACATGGCGCCCTTCGCCTTCAGCAGCTCCTTAGCTTCCATAATCATCTTCTCGTCGCCGCCGATGGTGTCGGCGTTGATGCCGATGACCTCGCCGCCCCGGAGCTTGAGCGCCTCGTTGAGCTCGTTGAGCTCGCCCAGTTCCGCGATGCAGGGCGCGCAGGTGGAGAACCAGAAGTTGATCACGGTGACGGCGTTGTCCTTAAACAGATCGCTGGTGACGGCGTTGCCGTCCAGATCCATGCCGTCGAACTCGGGGAACTTCAGCGTCGAATCCCCCATCATGCCGTCCTCGCCGCACGTGCACTTGTCGGAGCACACGCCGTCCTGCATACAGGATTCCTCGCCCGCGCACATGCAGGACTCGTCGCACATGGTCTTATCCTCCATCGTGTCGCCGCTCTCGGCCAGCGCGGAAACCGCGCCCAGCGCCAGCAGCATCGCCATGAGCATGGCCAGCCACTTTTTTCCGTTCTTCATTTCCGTTTCCTCCCGTCATAGAGATTGTATTATTATGGAATGGTTCTCGCCGTCAGCCGTTCATGTCCTCATAGGGCATGTCCGCCATGCAGTCGCAGTCCTCGGTGCAGGTACCCTCGTCGCAGGGGCATTCGGAGACGCACTTGCCGTCCTTCATGCACTTGCCCGCCATGATGGTCTCGTTCGGCATGAGGGATTCCTCCAGCATGGCGATCTCGGCCTCGATCCGGCGGATGGTCTCGATGTCCTGAGTCAGCAGCTCGATTTCCTCCTCGGTGAGCTTTTCCTTAGCCATCTCCAGCTGCTCCATCAGGTAATCGGCGTAGTCCATTTCCATGTCGGGCTGCTTGTCCATCAGGCCGAAGAACTTCTCCCAGAGATCCATGTTCATCTCGTACATGGCGTTGAGCTCGTCCTCCAGCATTTCCAGCTTCTCCTCGATTTCGTCCATTTCGCACATGCCGTCCTGCGTGCAGGCGCCATTTTCCAGGCAGGAGCAGCCATCGGCGCTCGCGCCGTCCGTGCAGGAGCAGCCGTCTACGCCCTTGCCGTCCATCATGCAGGGACAGGTCTCTTCCATGGTCTGGGGCTCGGACAGCCTGGCCGGGCGTCCACAGTCCGTGTCGCAGGCATGGGCGGCGCCCAGAGTCATCAGCACACACAGCGCCAGCAGCAGCGCGATCCAGTTCTTCTTCATTGAAATGTCCTCCTTGTCTTTCCTGTGATTATTTCTCCACGGCGCTCACGCCAGTTGGATTCGATGATTTGTCCTCGCGCGCTCCGCGCCCCAGCCCGCAGCGGAAGCTGACCGCGCCTGTGGGGCAGGCCTTGACGCACATGCCGCAGCGGATGCACTCGGAATGATCCGGGGTCTTTGTCACGTCCACATCCATCTTGCAAGCCTTCTCGCATCGGCCGCAGTGAACGCATTTGTGTTCGTCCACCTGCATGCCCGTCAGCGATACCCGGTTAAACAGCGCATAGAACGCGCCCAGCGGGCACAGCCACTTGCAGAACGGGCGGTAGAACAGCAGGCTCAGAATGACCACCGCGCCCAGTACCACGCTCTTCCATGTAAACAGGCTGCCCAGCGCGCTTCGGATGCTCTCGCTGGCCAGAGACAGCGGAATCGCGCCCTCCAGCACGCCCTGAGGGCACAGGTACTTGCAGAAGAAGGGATCGCCCAGTCCCACCTCGTTTGTGAAGATCAGCGGCAGCGTCACCGTCAGCAGCAGGATCAGGTACTTGAGGTACCGCAGCGGTCTGAGCTTCTTTGTGGACAGCTTCTTTCTGGGCAGCGGAATCTTGTGAATCAGCTCCTGAAACCACCCGAAGAGGCACAGGAAACCGCACACAAGCCGCCCCAGCAGCACACCCAGCAGAATCAGCGTGCCGGTGACATAGTAGGAAAACTTGAATTTGGACGATCCGATTACCGACTGAATCGCCCCAATGGGACACGCCCCCGTGGCGGCGGGACAGGAGTAGCAGTTGAGGCCCGGCACGCAGACGGTCTTGCCCTTTCCCCGGTAAATCTGCCCCTTGAACAGGTTGGGCAGGTGCGGATTGGTCAGCAGTACGGCGCAGGCCTGCAGAAGCCCCCGGAACCGGGCGAGAAAGCCGGAAACGGGCGGCGCCTTGGGCTTTGCCTTCTTCCTATCCAATGCCCACGCACTCCAGACAGATGCGGATGGCCTTGGACAGCACCGTGGCGGCTTCGCCCCGCCACGCGCCGTAGGCCAGCATCGCCGCGCCCAGTATCAGCGCGCCCAGCCTCGCGGCGCGCCTGCCCGCGGCCGATGAAATGAGATTCATGGGGAATCCCTCCTTTGTTTTTTCTCGCAGGATCATTATACGATATGGGGGTTAAAATCCACGTTAAAATCGAAAACTTTATGCGCATTTTATACCGGTATGCTATACTGGACGTAATCACACGAACGCAGAGGAGGCGCGGCATGCGGATTTTGATTGTGGAGGACGAGCGGGCGCTGTGCGACACGCTGGCCAAGAGTTTGAAGCAGAAGGGCTACGAGGCAGACGTCTGCTATGACGGCGATTCCGCGCTGGACTGGCTGCTGGCGGAGAAGTACGACCTGATCCTGCTGGATCTGAACCTGCCCGGGCGGGACGGCATGGAGCTGTTGAAGGCGCTGCGGGAGCGGGATCGGGAGACCCGGGTGCTGATTCTCTCCGCCCGCAGCCGGATCAGCGACAAGGTGGAGGGGCTGGACTGCGGAGCCAACGACTATCTGGTCAAGCCCTTTCATCTGGAGGAACTGGAGGCGCGGGTGCGCAGTCTGACCCGGCGCAGCTTTGTGCAGCACGACGCGGTGCTGCGCTGCGGGGAGTTGTCCTTCGATACGGTAAAACGGACGGCACAGGTAAGGGGCGAGGTCGTCGCGCTGACCCGCAAGGAAAACGGCATATTGGAATACCTGCTGCTTAACCAGGGACGGCCGGTAAGCCAGGAGGAGCTGATGGAGCATGTGTGGGACGGCAGCGTGAACAGCTTCAGCAACTCCATCCGGGTGCACATCTCATCCCTGCGCAAAAAGCTGAAAGCGGCGCTGGGCTATGACCCGATTCTGAACCGCATCGGCGAGGGTTATCTGATGGGAGGCCGTGAGCCATGAAACGACTTTTGAAACGCCTTTCTCTGCAATGGCGAATCACACTGCTGACCATTCTGCTGCTGGCGACTGCCTGCGTGACCATGAAAACGCTTTTGTGCTCCTCTGGTCATGCCTATATGGACTCCATCGGCAATTATGTGATGCACTATGTGCAGGAGGATCCGCAGGCCATCCGCGTCGACATTCCTAACGAGCAGTGGAAGGATCTGTCGGAGCGCTTCAATGGAGAGTTCGTGTTGGAGCTGAGCGGCGCAAAGCACAGTTTCTGCATTCGCGGCTGGTACATCGCGCTGGCGGTGACGGCGCTGGGCGGCGCAGTGGCATATTTCGTCAGCGGAAAGGCGCTGAAGCCGCTGAAGCGCTTTACCGCAAAGGCAGAACGCGTGCAGCTGCAGAGTTTGACGGAAATCACCCTCAGTGAGGATGAGGCCGTGGAGTTCAGCCGGCTGAGCCGTGCCATCAATCAGATGCTGCTGCGTTTGAATCAGGCGTTCGACGCACAGCAGCAGTTTGTGGGCAACGCCGCCCATGAGCTGCGCACGCCCCTGGCGCTGATGCAGGCGCGGCTGGATCTGTACATGGCCACAGACCACGGAGATAATCGTCCGGAAACCGCAGAAACGATTTCCATGCTGCGGGAGCAGACCGAGCGGCTATCCAAAATGGTGCGGACGCTGCTGGATATGAGCGACTTGAAGGCTGTGCCGCGCACGGACAAAATCCAGCTTGCCCCCATGATTGAGGAGGTGCTGGCAGATCTGTCGCCGCTGGCGGAAAAGAGCGGCGTGGCGCTCTCTCAATCTGGCGAGGATATTTGGATTACCGGCAGCGACGTGCTTGTATATCGATCGATTTTCAACCTGGTGGAGAACGGCGTAAAATACAATCATCCGGGCGGCAGCGTACGCGTCGCCGCGTCGCGCCGGGGCAGCAGCGCGGTGATCGAGGTCAGGGATACGGGCTGCGGCATCCCGGAAAACTTCAGAGAAAGCGTGTTTCAGCCTTTCTTCCGGGTGGACAAGTCCCGCAGCCGGGAAAAGGGCGGCGTGGGGCTGGGCTTATCGCTGGTCTGGGAAATCGCTCATCTCCACGGCGGCAGCGTGCGCATCACGGAGAGCGGCAAAGACGGAACCGTGATCGAGCTGACACTGCCCATCTCTGCAGAGGAACAAGGCATACCATGCGGATAAACCAGTGCGGGACAGTCTACGAAAGGCTCCTGCCCGTTCGTTTGTCTTGAAAACACTGGTTTTTCAGTCGCTTGTATGGTATAATACTATTTCCAGATGAAAAGACGCCAAGCAGATGGCGCAGGTGAATCTGGAAATAGCATAATATTTGTTCTTTCAAATACGGGCAGGAGGTGGATATATGGCTGCCGCAAAACGAAAATCCATTGCGAAGCTCTGCCTTTCGCTGGGTCTGTTCGTTCTTGCCGGTTTTTTTCGCCAGGCGGATCGCGTGGGTGCTCCGCTGCCCTCTGCCGCTTTCTTTCTGCTGACCAACCTGATTTACATTGGTCTGGCCATGGGCTGGGGCTTTTCCATATCTCGCAGGATTCTGCACCGCTGTGATCGGCGTTGGCTGCTGCTTGGATGCGCCATGGCCGTGCTGTGGCTGTTCCTGCGTACGGTCAAATATCGCTTTTTCAACGACGATACTGTTACACGCTATCTGTGGTATTTGTATTATGTGCCGCAGATTCTTGCGCCGCTGTTCAGCCTGTTTGCCGCGCTGCAGCTTGGGCGGCGCGAGGGCGATACGTTTTCGCTGCGGTGGTATCTGCTGTTTCTTCCGGCGATATGCCTGATTGGCGGCGTGCTGACCAACGATCTGCACCAGATGGCCTTCCGTGCCGCGCCGGGCGCTGCAACGCTATCAGCCGACTATATTCACGGCTGGGTGTACTATCTCGCCATGGCGTGGATTGTCGTTCTGCTGCTGGCAACCGGGGCTGTTATCTATTGCAAGTGCCGCGTGTCTGAAAGCAGGCGATACGCATGGGTGCCACTCTGTGTATTTGTGGGCGGATTTGCGTTGTGCGCGCTGAGTTTTGCTAACATCTACACGTTCCACAAGATACCGGAATGCTGCTGCCTGACGTTTGCGGCGTTCTGGGAGAGCTGCCTGCAGGTGGGGCTGCTGCCAACCAACGACCATTACCGCTATTTCTTTTCCGAATCCACCGTTGCCGCGCAGATTGTGGACGAGCAGGGAATCCCCATCTACCGCGCGAAAAATGCGCCGGAGCTCACCGCCTGTCAACTGAACGCAGCGGCGCGCGAGGCGATTCTGCTGAACGCGGACACACGCCTGCAAAGCGCGCCGGTGCAGGACGGGCGCGTGTACTGGGTGGAGGATATTTCGAAAATCAATCGGATTCAGGCGCAGCTTGCCGAAATCAACACCCGGCTTTCGGAGGAAAACGAGCTGATTCAGGCGGAAAACGAGCTGAAGCGTCAGCGCGCGCAGATTGAAGAAAAAAATCGGCTCATGGACGAAATGATTGCGCTCGTGCAGCCTCAGCTGCTTCAAATCAACCAGCTTCTGGGCGAAGAAAGCGTTCAAAAGCTGGATATTCAAAAATTAAAGCAGATCTGTCTGCTGGGCGCGTATGTCAAGCGGCGGGTCAATCTTGCGCTGATTTGCGATAAGAAAGCGGTCGTCCGCGTGGACGAGCTGACCCACTGCCTCCGAGAATCGCTGACTTATTTGACGCAGTACGGCGCTGTCTGCGCGCTCCATCAGGAAGGAACAGCCAGCGTATGCAGCTGCCATGCGCAGAGCGCTTACGACTTCTTCGAGGATTGTCTGGAGGCAGCGCTGCCCTCGCTCAGCGCGCTGATGGTGCGCGTGGAATGCGGCAGACGTTTTTCCATTCGCCTGATGATGGAAGACGCGGCAGGTTTGCCGAATGTGGACAAATACAAGGTTCTGGGGAAGATAACCATTGACGATGCGGACGGCGCGCTGTGTGCAACGCTCGCTTTTGACCTGGGAGGTGAGCGCGCATGACTCCGCTTTACGCCGGTTTGATGTGCACATTGCTGCTAATCGGAACGGTTGCCGGTCTGTTCGGCTGCATGAGCGCCGTGCGCTGCCATCGGCCCTTTGTGTTTGCAATTTGCCTGACCATCGTTTCGCTGGATTTTGCAGCACTGGCGATATTGCTTTCCCGTCTGCCGGAAAGCGCGGCGCTCTCCCCTGCGCCGTGGACGGCTGCGGCGCTGCTCCTCTCGGCGCTCAGCCTTTCTGCGCTGTTTCTATTGCGGCGCAAAAACAGGCGGCAGCTTTCGCCGGTTTCCATCAAGGAAAGCTGCGACCATTTGCCAAGCGCGCTGTGTTTTGCGTGGGAAAACGGGCTGCCCTGCCTGAAGAACCTCAAAATGGACGAACTGAGTCATCTGCTCACGGGAGAAGCGCTGCTCAACGCGAACGTTTTCTGGAAAGCGATTGAATCGCAGCCTATCGTCACGCTGGAGAATGGCCAGACATGGAGCTTTGAGCGCGTACAGATGGAGATGGCAGGAAAAAACATTTACCAAATCACCGGCACGAATATCACCGAGGAAGCGCGGCTCCAGCGGGAAGTGGAAAAGGACAATCTTCGCCTGAAAGGCATGAACCGGCGGCTTCGGCAATATGGGCAGGACGTACAGGAAGCGACGCGGGAAAAGGAGATTCTGCGCGCCAAGACCCGCGTTCACGACCAGATTGGCCGCGCGCTCCTGCAGACCCGGCAGTTTCTCTCCGGCGCGCAGGGCGATGCGGAAAGCGTCTGCGCCGTGTGGCGGCAGAACGTTCGGCTGCTGCTGGGAAAATATGCGGATGAACAGCCTGTCGACACATTTGATCAGCTTGCCCGCGCCGCGCGCGCCATCGGCGTGACCATCGAGCGCCGCGGCGTATTTCCGGCGGAGGACACGGAAAGCGCGCAGCTTGTAGAAATCGCCGCCCATGAATGCCTGACGAATCTGGTACGCCACGCGGGCGGCACACGGCTGGAGATTATCGGCGGGAAAACCGCGTCCGGCTGGCGCGTTCGCTATCTCAACGACGGCAGCACGCCGGCAGGCCCCATCGTTGAAGGCAGCGGTCTGACCGCGCTGCGCGCACGGGTGGAAGCCGCTGGCGGCGCAATGGAGATTGCTCACGCCCCGCGTTTTGAACTGACGCTGACATTTTTCGAGGGGAGGCAGGGGATTCCATGAAATACAAAGTCATGATTGTCGAGGATCAGACCATGCCCCGCGAGCTGTTTGAACTGCGGATTCAGGCGTCGGAGCGCTTCGAGGTGGCGCTGTCCATCGACAACGCCGCGCTGGCGGACGTATACTGCCTGCGCTTTCCCGTGGATCTGATTCTCATGGACGTAGTCACGCGCGGCGGCGAGAGTGGGCTGGACGCAGCGGAGCGAATCAAGCGTACCTTCCCGCAGATGAAAATCATTATCGTGACCTCCATGCCGGAATGCTCCTACCTGAGCCGCGCGCGAGAGATTGGCGTGGAGAGTTTCTGGTACAAGGAGGAGCAGCGCGAAAGCCTGCTGGACGTGATGACGCGCACGATGGCGGGCGAATCCGTCTATCCGGACGCAACGCCGGAGCTGCAATTAGGGCTTGCCAGCAGCTATCAATTCACCAGCCGCGAGCTGGAGGTGCTGCGCGAAATGACCGGCGGCGACACCAATCAGGAGATTGCCGAGCGACTGCACATGTCCGTGGCAACCGTCAAGACGCACATCCTCAACATGCTGGAAAAGACCGGCTTCAGAAATCGTACCGAGCTGGCCGTGCGGGCGCGGGAAATCGGACTGGTAATCCTGAACCGGAAAAACTGAATAACATGGTAAAAGAGCTGCCTGCGGGCGGCTTTTTTGTTTTGGGGTGCGAAAAATAGCCATTTGGTTGATGTGCAGCACTTTCATTTCTGCTATTCTTAACGTATAAGGGGGGAGTTCTATGAGAAGCATCGTTGTCAGTATGCAAAACATGCTTTTATCAGAGGCCGTCGCACGGACGCTTGCGGAAACAGGAGAGTTCCGCGTGGAGCAGGTTCTGCCCGGAAAAACCAGCGATACCTTCTCACTCTGCCGGGTCATGCAGGCGGATATCCTGCTGATGGAGGTCAGCCGTCTTCCCGCCTACACGCTGGAAAATCGACTGAATCTGATCGCGTGCGTACGCAAGGTAATGCCGAGCTGCAAATTCGTGCTGCTGTGTGATGAAAACGTCGATCCGGAATTGGCGCACCGGGTGATGACTGTCCGGCAGGATCGATTGATTGATGCTTTCCTCTATGCTTCCGTTACCCACGCCTATCTGACTGCCGCGCTGGATGCGCTGTGAGAAAGGAGCGACCGCCATAAAAAGACGATCCCAAGGGGTGCTGCGAAAAGGCTTCGGCAATCAAACATTTTTTGCGCAACTGATGGAGGAATACGGATTTAACACGTTTGTCCTCTAATATACTATTTCCAAATGAGAATGCGCCAAGATGCGCCGCGAATTTTTCGCTCTGGCTAACGGGAGTGGAATGCAGCGTAGCAGCGCTACGCTAAATGGAACGACCGGACGACAGAGCGGAAAAGGCGCAAGCAGATGGCGCAGGTGAATTGGGAAATAGTATTACTATGATGAAGAAATGGAGGAATCAATTCATGAAAAGAAGGCTATGCCTGGTTCTTTTCCTGCTGATGCTGGTGACCTGCGTCACGGCGTCGGGCGAAGCTGCCGACTGGAATTATGACGCGAATTACGGCATACTCCGCGGCTATAACGGCGCGGGCGGCGACGTGGTTGTGCCCGGCGAATTGGACGGTTTCACGGTGGATGTGATCGGCGTCAGCGTGTTCCGCGGGGAAACCATCACCTCGCTGACATTGCCCGAAACCGTGCTGGAGCTTCGAAGCAACGCCATCAGCACATGCGACAACCTGACCCGCGTTTCCCTGCCCCAGAGCCTTGTGGTCATCAACCGCATGAACTTCTTCAGCTGCACGGCGCTGACGGAAGTTACCATTCCCGCAGGCGTGCGCTATATCGGCGACGCTTCATTCAGATACTGCGACTCGCTGCGCAAGATTACCTTTGAGGGTGTATGCCCTGCAATCGACATTGACTGCTTCAGCCTTCTGCCCGAGGGCGCGACGGCTTACGTCCCGGACGACCAGCTGGACGCCTATATCGCGGCGTTTGAAAATGCCGGCAGTGAAGTAAGCGTCCAGCCCAGCGGCAAAAACGCCGTGATTGTGGAAAACAACGGCTATGTGGAATCGGAGTTCGATTTTGACGCTTCCACCGGCACGATTACCTCCTACAACGGCTACGCCACCTATCTGTCCATCCCCGAAACCATCGGCGGCGCGCCGGTAAAGGCCATCGGTCCCGAGGCGTTCGCGCAGCACACCTATCTGGCGCTGCTGGAACTGCCTGAAGGGCTGGAAACCATCGGCGATCGCGCGTTTTATAACTGCGAAACGCTGGCCCGCGTTCACTTCCCCTCCACGCTGAAGTTCATCGGCGACAGCGCGTTTTACAACGCCTACAAGAGCAGCATTCTGGAGCTGCCTGAGGGGCTGGAACATATTGGCGCATACGCCTTCTATTTTGCCGGCATCAAAGGCTTTCTGACGCTGCCCGAGGGGCTTAAAACCATCGGCGAAAGCGCGTTTGAATCCTGCAGCAACATGGGGGGCAATCTCTATCTGCCCTCGACGCTTGAGTCAATTGGCTCCCGCGCCTTCAAGGGCGACTACAACATTCAGTACATCGTTCTGGAAAGCCTGACCGCGCCCACGCTGGGCGAGGACGTCTTCGCGGGCTGCGATTATCTGTACGACATCGACCTGAACGCGCACGGCACTCGTCAGGAGATGCAGCAGTGGCAGGCGTATGTGGACGCGCTTGGGCTTCCCTGCCGCGTGTGGCGCGCGCAGGACCCGACTGCCCAATCGCCTGAGAAGGGCGCGTATCGGTACGAAAACCGCGTGTTGACCGAATACACCGGCACAAGGACGCGCATTCACCCCCATCTCACCGTTTCAAAGGAGGCGGTGGTCGGTCTGGGCGACGGTGTGTTCAAGGGCAGCCAGAACATCGAATACTTCTCCGTCGCCCACAACGACGAATTCACCACCATCGGCGCGGAAGCCTTCATGAACAGTTCCCTCCGGAACGTGGACCTGTTCGACTCCGTGACCACCATCGGCGCGCGGGCGTTCGCGGGCTGCACGCAGCTGGAAGCCCTGACCCTGCCCGACTCGCTGACCACCATCGGCGAAGGCGCGCTCGACGGCCTGACAGGGCTGAAAAAGCTGGTG
>ERZ824488.1591-NODE-1591-length-23803-cov-8.747895_pt1 | contig 23803 bp, 27 predicted proteins | sample MGYA00519936_ERZ824488 | MGnify/ENA primary metagenome ERZ824488 (study PRJEB31778, sample SAMEA3449153) | human gut metagenome | biome: human gut; feature: human-associated habitat; material: faeces | place: United Kingdom | collected 2010/2012 ... | reverse complement strand
AGCCTGTCACGCTAGAGGTCGACGGTTCGAGCCCGTTCCGGGTCGCCATTTTTTTATAAACAAATATGGCTCGATAGCTCAGTTGGTAGAGCAGGGGACTGAAAATCCCCGTGTCACTGGTTCGATTCCCGTTCGAGCCACCAGAAAGAAACTGTCATATCATCTGATATGACAGTTCCTTGTTTTATTTCAAAATATATGAGGGGGTTAATTATGAGATTAAGCAAAGATTTTTTCTACACAATAAAAGAGAACATAGCTGATGAAGATTCAGTAAGTGGAAAACTTTTAGTGAAAAGTGGAATGATTAAAAAAGTTGGCAATGGAATTTATGCCAAAATGCCTTTAGGCGAAAAAGCAGCAAAAAATGTTGAGAAAATAGTTCGTAAACATATGAATGAAGCAGGAGCAAGTGAGCTAAGAATGCCCTCATTATTACCGATGGAAGTTTTTGAAAAAACTGGAAGGAAAAATGCTTTTGGACCAAGTATGTTTAAACTTAATGATAGATATAATAGAGAATATGCATTAGGACCAACACACGAAGAATTATTTGCCATTTGTTCACTTGGCAAAGTAAAATCATACAGAGACTTACATTTTACAACATACCAAATAGGACCTAAATTTAGAGATGAGGTTCGTCCTCGTTTAGGGTTAATTAGAACAAGAGAATTTACAATGAAAGATGCTTATAGTTTTGACAAAGACCTAGATGGACTAGATGAATCATATAAAAAAATGTTTGAAGCATATCACAAAATTTTTCAAGAATTAGGAATTGAGTACACAGTAGTAAGAGCTGATACTGGACTTATGGGAGGATTATTATCAGAAGAGTTCCAAGCAATATCAAGTGTTGGGGAAGATATATTGGTAATGTGTGATAAATGTGATTTTTCATCAAACATTGAAATAACAGCAAATGCAACAGAAGAAGAGTGTAATGAAGAGGAAAAAGAATTAAAACTAGTTGAAACACCAAATGAGCATACAATAGAAGAAGTTTGTAGATTTTTAAATATTGATATTAAGAAAACAGTAAAAGCAATGCTTATGAATGTTGATGGCGAGCTGATAATTTTCTTTATTAGAGGAGATAGAGAATTAAATGAGACAAAAGTTCTTAAATTACTAAAAGCAATTGAAATAGGTTTTGCAAATGATGAATTAATTGCAACATCAAATGCTGTTCCAGGATATACAGGACCAATCGGATTAAATTGTAAAGTAATTGTTGATAATGAAGTATTAAGAATGAAAAACTTCTGTTGTGGAGCAAATAAAGAAAATTATCATTATATCAATGCAAATGTGAAAGATTTCAAGTATGATTTTGCAGGTGATATAGTAAATGTGAAAGAAGGAGATACTTGCCCAAAATGTGGTGGAAAGCTTATTTTCAAAAAAGGAATTGAAGTTGGAAATACATTTAAACTAGGAACAAAATACTCAGAAAAACTAGGATTAACATACTTAGACAGTGAAAATAAAAGCCATCCAGTTGTAATGGGAAGTTATGGTATAGGAATAGAAAGAATACTATCTGCAATAGTTGAACAAAACAATGATGAAAAAGGCATAATATGGCCAATTAACGTAGCACCATATAAGGTAGCCATAGTTGTAATAAATCCAAAAGATGAAAAACAACTTAGCACAGGCGAAGAATTATACAGCAAATTAAACAAGCTTGGAATAGATACATTAATAGATGACAGAAACGAAAGACCAGGTGTAAAATTCAATGATATGGACTTAATAGGAATTCCTGTAAGAATAACAATAGGCAAAAAAGTAAATGATGGAATGTTAGAAATAAAACTAAGAAAAGAAGAAAATTCTATAGAGTATAAGATTGATGAAGCAATAAATAAAATTGAAGAAATCATAAATAAAAACTAAAAATAATAAAATATATTAATTAATGTAAAAGCAGGTGTGAACCCTGCTTTTTTCACTTTTACCAATTTTTAACTTGACTTTTTCCGACAATAAATATAAAATATATATATGCGCTATAAATAAAGTACATAAGAGGGGAAGATATTTATATGTTTGGACACAGAAGCGATGGAAGAAAAATAAAAAATTTACCACCATTTTTTAAAGTTATACCTAGTATAATGCTAGAGAGGAATGATTCACAAGTACTATTTAGACAAGACATTCCAATAAAGAAATTAGATGAATATATTGATAAAAAGGCTGAAGAAGGAATAAAAATCACATATATGCACATCATATATGCGGCTATAGTTAGAATAATAGCAGAAAGACCAGCTTTAAATAGATTTGTAATGAATGGTGCAACATATGCAAGAAACAAGATATATGTTTCTTTAGCAATAAAAAAGAACCTTACAGATGATGGAGAAGAAACAACTACAAAAACTGAATTTGAAGGTACAGAAAATATATTTGAAGTAAAAGAAAAAATTGATGCAAATGTAAATAAAAATAAGGATAAAGCCGTAGATAACGGAACAGATGTTGTAGCTAAAACACTTAGCTTAATTCCTACAGGGCTAATTAGAGCAGCTGTAAAATTTTTAAGATTTTTAGATAAGCATGGAATTTTACCTAAGGCATTAATAAGAATAAGCCCATTTCATACAAGCGTATTTTTAACAAATGTAGGTTCTTTGGGAATTGATAGTATTTACCACCACCTATATAATTTTGGAACAACAAGTATGTTCTTTTCAATGGGTAAAAAGAAAAAAAGCTATATATATGAAGATGAGGAAATAAAAGAAGAAAAATGTATATCTATTGCATTTGTTGGAGATGAAAGAATATGTGATGGCTACTATTATGCCAGCTCATTCAAAACACTATTTAAGTACTTAAAAAAGCCAGAACTACTAGAAACAACACCAGATTATAAAAAAGATATTGACTAAAAACCATTAAATTTTTTAAGGAGACCAACAATGAAGAAAAAAAAGCAAAATTTAAAATTTGTTCGAAATATTATAATTGGAATTCTAGCATTATTTGTAGTGGCATTTATAGTAAATACAGCACCAGGATATAAAAGGGATAAATATAAGAACTTAATTAATTTGGTTATTGGGGATGAAAATGTTACAGAAAAACTACAAAAACCAATATACAAGGATAATAATGGTGCAATATATATATCAAAAGAAGATATACAAGAACTGCTAGACAAAACACTTTATTATGATGAAAATGAGAAAATGGTAATAGCTACATCAGAGGTATCTGTTGCTAGTATGAAAATTGGAGAAAGTAAAATAAATATTAAGGGAACAACAGTAGATACATTAGGTGAACTTGTGGAAAAGGAAGGAACAATATATATTCCAATAAAAGACTTTAAAACTGTATATAACATAGAAATAAAATTTCTTGAAGACCAAAATGTTGTAATAATAGACAAACTAAATGAAGGAATGATAAAAGCTGAAGCTGAAAAGAAGGTAAAGATTAGATATAAACAAAGATCTTTATCAAAGGAAATTGGAACACTAAATGTTGGAGATACAGTAAGTGCTTTTTATACAACAAGTAAGGGCTGGAGGCTAATTAGAACAGAAGATGGAATTGTGGGATATGTAAAAGCAAATGTACTTACAAATGAATACATATTAAGACAAGATATGCCACAAAAGCCAAAAACAGGAAGAATTTCAGCTGAAATTAAAGATGGTACAATACTTAAAATAGAACAAAACAAAATAATAATAAAAGATTTGCTAAGATTAGCAGATGAAGAAATTACAATAAAAAATACAGATACAATAAAACAGAATGAAAAAATCTGGGCAAATTTGAGAATAGATAATGCAAACTTAGAAAGTTACGAAACAAGAACTAAAATAATAAAAAATATTGTAAGCATTGCAATGAGAAATGATATTTCTGGAATTAATATTATAGGAATAGAAAAAACAGATTTAAACAGGTTTATAATAGAATTAGCACCACATTTAAGAGAAGTTGGAATAAAAATTAATATAGTTACAAATGATAGACATTCAGAGCAATATGAAAAAGACTACACAGAAATTGTAGATTATATAATAACAACTAAATAACAAAGGAGTAGAAAGATGAAAAAGGTAATAGTTATAATAGCATTAGTAGTTATAATTGCAATACTTGTGATATTAGGAATTTATAAAATATCATTAATGCCAGTAAGTAAACAAACGGCAGAAAAGGAAATAGAAATACCACTAGGTAGTGGAACAAGTCAGATTGCAAAAATACTTAAAAATAATAATTTGATAAAAAATGAGTTTAGCTTTAAAATGTATGTGAAATTAAAAAAGATTTCAAATTTTCAAGCAGGAACATATTACTTAAAAGAGAGTATGAATGTAAAAGAAATAACACAGATGTTACAGACAGGAATAATGTATGACCCAAACCAGATTACTATAACATACTTAGAAGGAAAACCAATGTGGTGGTTGGCAGATACAATATCAACAAAAACAAATAATACAGCAGAGGATGTGTATGCTTTATTAGAGAATGAAGAATATTTGGATAAATTGATAGAAAAATATTGGTTTTTAACTGAGGATATTAAAAATAATGATATTTACTATCCTTTAGAAGGTTACCTTTTCCCAGATACATATGCAATATCAAACAAAGATACAAAGGTTGAAGAAATATTTGAGAAAATGCTTGACAAAATGGAAAATGTACTAGAGCCATATAGGGAGGAAATTGAAAACAGTAAATATTCAATTCATGAATTATTAACAATAGCCTCAATTGTTGAAACAGAAGGAATGAATGATAATGATAGAAAAGATGTAGCAAGTGTGCTATATAACAGGCTAGAGGCAGGAATGTCTTTAGGTAGTGATGTTACAACATATTATTCTGTAAAAGTAAATATGGGAGATAGAGATTTATATCAAAAGGAAATTGATAATTCAAATCCATATAATACAAGGGGCCCCAATATGGGTGGCAAATTGCCAGTTGGGCCAATTAGCTCAGTTGGAAAAGTAAGTATAGAAGCGACAATAGAGCCAAATGAAACAGATTACTTATTCTTTGTTGCAGATAAAAATGGAAAATTGTATTTTACAAAGACAAATTCAGAGCATACTCAAAAAATAAAGGAACTTAAAAACAGTGGAATGTGGTTTGAATATTAAAATACAAGTGCACTTCTTTTTGGAAGTGCACTTATGTTTTATATCTAAAAAAATAAATTCAGAAATCCAAGAGATAGAGAAATTAGGAAAGACTTAATAGAAATTCTAATGCTCTTTTTAAACATAGTTTGAGCAACTAAAAGCCCATGTGGTTTTACCTCAACGAGAGCAGTACAAATTTCTTCTTGATTTTCAACAATTTCATCATCTATATTATCATTATCTTGAGTATCAGAAACATTAGAATCAATTCCGCACAGAACTGCCCAAAACACCATCTAAATCAATACCATTTTCATCTTTATCAATCTCAAATTTTATATCTACATTTTCATCATTAAAGTTATTCAAATTTTCGTTTTTATAAATCAACTCCAAATTATCCATAAAAACCACATCCCTTAATCTTAAGTAAAAAGTTTCTTAAAAAGATTATAACATTACCGTAAAAAAAAAGCAATAAAAGGGGGAAAAATAGAAAATAAAAGTTTTTTCTAAAAATTTGCTGTAACTATTGACAAATTCACGAAAAAGTAGTATTATAGTAAAGTATTCAAGAAGAAGTTATCCACTTCTCACCTTAACTAATGGGAAAAGGTTATATGTTTTTGTAATTAATAAAAAATATATATGTGGATTGCTTGTTTCTTAGAAACAAGTTATTTTTTTGGGGGTGAATCACAATAAAACAGGAATTACCAATCAATGAACAAATTCGCTTTAGAGAGGTTCAAGTAATTGATGAACAAGGGCAAAAGGTAGGTAAATTACCAACTGACAAGGCAATTCAAATGGCTGTCGATAAAAAATTAGATTTAGTTTTAGTTTCAGGGAATAGTGATAATCCAGTTTGTAAGATTATGAATTATGGAAAACACAAATTCGAACAAGCTAAAAGAGAAAAAGAGTCTAAGAAGAAACAAAAAACAGTTGAGAGTAAGGAAATAAGGGTAACACCAAATATTGAAATACATGACTTTACTTTTAAAGCAAAGAATGCTAGAAAATTCTTATCAGATGGAAACAAGGTAAGAATAACTGTTAGATTTAGAGGCAGAGAAGTTAATTATGTAAAATCAGGTGAAGATGTATTAAACAATTTTATTGAAGAACTTAAAGATGTTTCAACAGTTGAGAAAAAGCCTTTCTTAGAGGGTAAAAATATGTTTATTATTTTAGCACCTATTAAATAAAATTTAAGGAGGAAAATATTATGCCAAAAGTTAAAACAAACAAAGCAGCTGCAAAAAGATATTCTTTTACAGCTAGTGGAAAAGTTAAAAGAACAAAATCAAACAGAAGACATCTATTAGGAAATAAGACAACAAGACAAAAAAAATCAGGAAAAATTCAAAATGCTTATGCAGATAAAACATGCGAAGCAGGAATCAAAAAAATGTTACCATATGGAAAATAAAGAAGGGGAGGAATAGAAAATGGCAAGAGTTAAATCAGCAATAGCTACAAGAAAAAAACATAAAAAAGTTTTAAAACAAGCAAAAGGATACTTTGGAGCAAAAAGTATCAGATTTAGAAATGCAAAACAAGCAGTATTAAAATCAATGTCTTATGCTTATGTTGGAAGAAAAGACAAAAAGAGTGATTTTAGAAAATTATGGATTACAAGAATTAATGCAGCAGCAAGAATGAATGGAACAACATACAGCAAATTAATGGCTGGATTAAAGAAAAATAATATTTCTATAAATAGAAAAATGTTAGCAGAACTAGCTGTTAGCGATGAAGTTGCATTTGCAGAATTAGTAAAAAAAGCAATTGCTTAACAAATTAAATAAAAAGTGTTTCTAAAACTAGAAACGCTTTTTTTAGTATAGAAGAGGTAAAATATGAAAAATTATATTACAGTAATAGGTGGAGGCTTAGCTGGAACAGAAGCTGCATACCAAATTGCAAAAAGAGGAATAAATGTTAAGTTATATGAGATGAAACCAGAAAAGTATTCTCCAGCTCATTCTAATAAAAATTTAGCTGAAATTGTATGTAGCAATTCCTTCAAATCAAATAGTATTACAAATGCTTGCGGACTTTTAAAAGAGGAACTAAGAAGACTAGATTCACTTCTAATTAAAATAGCAGATGAAACAAAAGTTCCTGCAGGGCAAGCATTGGCAGTTGATAGAGAAAAATTTTCATCTACAGTAAATGAAAAAATAGAAAACAATTCTAAGATAGAGGTAATACATGAGGAAATTAAAGAAATTGATGCTGAAGATGGAATAACAATAATAGCAACAGGTCCACTTACATCAGATAAAATGGCAGAAGAGATAATAAAGCTTACAGGAAAAGAAAGACTAGCATTTTATGATGCTGCAGCACCAATTATTTCCAAGGAGAGCATAGATTTTAACATAGCCTTTTATGGTGATAGATATGGAAAAGAAGGAGATAGTAGTTATATTAATCTTCCAATGAATAAAGAAGAGTACGAAAGGTTTTACAATGAGCTTGTAAGTGCTGAAGTTGTAACACTTCATGAGTTTGAAAAAAAGGAAATTTTTGAAGGGTGTATGCCAATAGAAGTAATGGCAAAAAGAGGAGCAGACACAATAAGGTTTGGCCCACTAAAGCCAGTAGGATTTACAGACCCAAGAACAGGCAAAAGACCATATGCTATAATACAATTAAGGCAAGATAATAAAGAAGGAACACTTTACAATATGGTAGGTTTTCAAACAAATTTGAAATTTGGAGAGCAAAAACGAGTATTTTCATTAATTCCAGGACTAGAAAATGCTGAATTTGTAAAATATGGAGTAATGCACAGAAATACATTTATAAATTCACCAGAATTATTAGACAATACCTATAACCTCAAAGCAAATAAAAACATATATTTTGCTGGACAAATAACAGGAGTAGAAGGATATGTAGAATCAATAGCATCAGGACTAGTTGCAGGAATAAATGCTGCAAACCAATATCAAAACACACCAAAACAAACCTTTTCAAAAGAAACAGTAATAGGGGCTCTAGCAGACTATATTCAAACCACAAACCAAAACTTCCAACCAATGAACGCAAACTTCCGGAATTCTTCCACAACTAGAAGAAAAAATAAGGGACAAACAGCAAAGATATGGAAAATTAGCAGAAAGAGCACTGGAAAATTTCAAAAATATTCCATAAACACTTGTATTTTGTTCCGATTTGTGTTAAACTAAATATTAGTGAATTTTATTTTAAGCATTTTAGGAGGTGCTACAGATATGGCAAAGTGTGAGATATGTAATAAATCAGTTAATTATGGAAATCAATTAAGTATAACACGTTCACATATAAGTAAAAGAACTACTAGAACTTTTAAACCTAATGTTAGAACAGTTAAAGCAATGGTTGATGGACAACCAAAGAAAATTAATGTTTGTGCAAAATGCTTACGTTCAGGTAAAGTAACAAAGGCATAGAGCTCAGTATTTAAGAGCAAGTTTAGTTTACTTGCTCTTGTTTTTATGTAATTCTAAGTTACATTTTTAGTCTTTAAATTTATTTCTCTTTTACACCAAAAATAAGTTTTACAAAACCCCTTAAGAATTTAGGTACTTTTTTTACAACTATTGTCATTATAATAACACACTCCTTTTTTTAAAATTAGCAACAAAGCCAAGATAATCCTAGACATACAACTACAAAACCAATAAGGAAAAGCCAACCAGTAAAAGGGAGTAGTATAACAAGAAGAATTCCTAAACCTAATCCTATTAAGCATACAGCCAGCGTTTTTCTAAAAATTCTCATTTTAAACCTCCCTAAATATCTATTACTAATATATAATATTACATTTTATGTAAATTTGTGAAAGAAGGTAATAATGTTTCTAAATTTTATATATCCACCAGTATGTGGAATTTGTGGCAAAATTAATAAAAAAAGATTATGTACCAAGTGCAAAAACAGGCTAAAAAAGTATGAAATAGATGAAATTGTTGATTTTAGAAGTGATAGTACAAAGCATTTTGATTACCAAATAAAACCTTTTCTATATAAAGATATAATTAGAACTAAAATTTTAGATTATAAATTTAATGAACACGCATATTTATATGAAACTTTTGAAAAAATGATATTAAATAATAAAAAAATATATGGATTTTTAAAAAATTATGATATAATACTGTATGTTCCAATGTATAGGCTAAGCAAATTTAAAAGAGGATATAATCAAACAGAACTTATTGCTAGAAAAATTGCCAAAACATTGGGAATAGAGTTTGTAAAAAATAATTTGGTGAAAACTAAAAATACAAAAAAACAGAGTACTTTAACAAAACTTGAAAGAAAAAACAATATTAAAAACGCGTTTAAAATTATTGATTCAAAGGCTATATATAACAAAAATGTAATTTTGTTTGATGATATATACACAACAGGGAGTACAGTAAATGAATGTAGTAGAATAATAAAGATTGCAGGAGCAAAAAGTATTGCAGTTCTTACAATTGCGGTAGATTAAACAAAGGAGGTAAAAATGGAAGACTTAGTTGAGAGTATATTAGATTATGTAAGGTCAGATTATACTGACTACGCAGTTATGATAAATGGAGAATGGGGAAGCCGGAAAAACTTATTTTTGGAACAACAAAATTAAACCAAAAATAGATGGAATGCAGTTTAATGGAAAGAAATATTCAACTATTTATATGTCTTTATATGGTATATCAAATCTTGAAGAAATAAGTAAAAAAATATTTATAGAAACTTCGCAACTTATGGATAGAAATGTAAAAAAACATATGGAAACCACAGGCAAGTATTCAATTCCAGAATATGCAAAAACAGGGCTTAATATGGCAAATTCATTTGGAGCAAATACAAATGAAAAAATAAACTATGAAAAATTTTTCGCAACTGATGATAAAGTATTATGCTTTGATGACCTAGAAAGAGCCAATGTAGATGTTATAGATATATTAGGATATATAAACAACTTTGTTGAACATGACCATATAAAAACTATAATTATATGTAACGAAAAAGAACTTTCAACAAAATTAAAAAACAGCAACCTAGAAATGAAAACTTTTATAGCAACATATATTTTAGATAAACAAGGCGAGCTTGAAAATAAAGAAAAACCAATGGTTGAAAGAATTCAAGATGAAATAGAATATGTATTTGATAAAGCAAATGACTATGAAAGAATAAAAGAAAAATTAATAGGTGAAACATTTGAATACAGACCAGAATTTAACTATATAATAAACCGGAATATTAATGAGATATGAAAACGACAAAGAACTAATCCGATTTTTAAGAGAAAATACACCATATATTATAACCACATTCAATAAAAGTGGAACCAGAAATCTTAGAATTTTAAAGCATTCATTAAATGATTTCAAAAAGATATATGAAATGGTAAATAGATATTATCCAAATACAAATTATAGAGTAATGCAAACAATGCTAATATTTACAATAGCAATTTCATTTGAAATAAAGGCAGGAAAAATAACCAAAGATAAATTTGTATATATACAAAACAATGAAGAATACAAAACCACAGTAATATCATCAAAAGTTTTTTCAGATAATAGGCAATTCTACATCAAGGAATTTGATAATAATTATTACTATAACTTTAAAGCAGAATATAGATTTTTCAAATTCATAGAAACATATGTAAGAACAAGAATATTTGATACAAGAAAATTCAAAGAAGACATGGAAGACATAATAAATACAGTTGATACAGAAAAACTACCAGGATATAAAAGACTATTAACAGAAGAATTCTGGAAAATCCCAGATGACCAGTTTGCAGGGGTAATAGAAAATGTTATTCAAGATGTAAAACAAGGAAAAATCAAACTAATAGATACAACAAAATTATTTATCTACTTCACATATTTTGTAAAAAAAGGTTTGATAAAATATGATATGCCAACAATAAAAACCATATTTTTCAATGGAATGAATTTAGCATCATTAAATTCTGAATATGTTCCACAAGCAGAACAAGAACTAAACAGTGTATCACTAGGAGAAAAAAATTTAGATATAGAGGATATAACATCACATTTTAAAACACTTAATACAACACTAAAAGATAAAATGTACACTGAAAAAGCAAATGATGTATTAAAAGCAATTCCAATGAAAATGGAAACATTTTATGAAAAATTTGATAATGAATGTATGGAAATTCCAATACTAAAATACTATGACCCACATCAATTATTCCAAAGAATATCTTGTGCAAGCAATGAGGATATAATGGGAATAAAAGAAAAATTACTAGAAAGAGCAAGAAAATACACAAAAGAGCTTAAACCAGAATTGAAAAACCTAAAGAAATTAAAAGAAATCATAGAACAATACTTAAAAGGCAAGGAAATAACAATAAAAACAGTAATGCTAGTTGAATTACAAAAAGACCTTGAAACCATCATAGAACTTTTAAGTATAAGCGATTAATGGAAGGGTGAAAACATGAAAGAAATAGAACTAAAATATTACTTTGAACATATGGATGAATTTAGAGATAAGGAAATATTTGAAAACTGCACATATGTGTGGGAACCGCTAGTAAAAGTAAAAGAATATATTAACAAAACAATAGTTGAAAAAGGGGTTAAAATAAATAAAGGAGAAATTGGAGAATTTGTTTCAATAACAGGAAATTATTTTATTGATGAAGGTGCTAAAATTGGAGCAAATGTAACTATTCAAGGACCTGTTATAATTGGAAAAAAAGCTGAAATAGCAGCAGGTGCACTAATTAGACCATATACGATAATTGGAGATGGGGCATCAGTGGGACATGGTTCGGAAGTAAAGCATGCAATACTACAAAACAAAGCGAAAGTTGCAAGTTTAAGTTTTGTTGGAGATAGTATAATGGGAAAATCAGCAAGAATTGGAAGCGGAACAATTATAGCAAATAGAAGATTTGACCAGAAGAATATAGAAATAAAAATTGAAGGAAACAAATACGATACTGAAACAGATTTTTTCGGTTCAATAATAGGAGATAACTCAAGACTTGGAGCAAATTGTACTTCAATTCCAGGAACCTGTATTGGGCCATACACATGGATTTTGCCAACAGTACAAGTACGAGGATTTGTACCAGCAGAAAAACGCGTTTTTCCAAAGGCAGAATACAAAATAACTGAAAATCCAAAGGTTGAATTAAAATAGGAGAATTTATGAAAAAGAAATGGGAATATCTTGAACAAGATGAAGAATTAATAAAACAAATAGCCACAAAGCATAACATATCAGAACTATTGGCTAAAATTTTAGTAAATAGAGGGATTACAGGTGAAGAAGAAATTGAAATTTTCTTAAATCCAAAAAGAAACAATTTTCATAATCCTTTTTTACTAAATGACATGGAAAAAGCTGTAGATAGAATAATTAAAGCAATTGAAACAAAAGAAAAAACAATAATATATGGAGACTACGATGTTGATGGAATAACCAGTATTACAGTATTAAAAAAGTTCTTAAATGAAAGAGGACTGCAAGTAGATTACTATATTCCAAATAGACTAGATGAAGGATATGGATTAAATGATGAGGCAATTAAAAAAATTGCCGAACAAGGATATACTCTTATGATAACAGTAGACTGTGGAATCTCTGGGATAGAAGAAGTAAAAAAGGCAACAAGCTATGGAATTGAAACAATAATTACAGACCACCATGAGCAACTAGAAACATTGCCAGAAGCATATGCAATTGTAAACCCAAAAAGAAAAGATAATACATATCCATTCAGAGGGCTAGCAGGAGTAGGTGTAGTATTTAAAGTAATACAAGCAATATCTCAAAAATTAAATTTAGATGAAAAAGAATATCTTAAATATTTAGATATAGTATGTATAGGCACAATTTCAGACATAGTGCCACTAGTAGATGAAAATAGGGTAATTGCAAAACTTGGCTTAATGCTAGTAAAATGCACAAAAAACATTGGATTAAGAGAACTAATAAAAGAAACAGGATACAAGAATGTTGATTCATTTATGGTTTCATTTGGAATAGCCCCAAGAATAAATGCCTGTGGAAGAATGGGTAAACAAGAAGAGGCACTAGAACTATTTTTAACAGATGATTATGAAAAAGCATGTACAATAACCAAAAACCTAAATCAATACAATTTACAAAGACAGGAAATAGAAAAAAATATTTTTGACCAAGCAATAGAAGAACTCCAAAAAGAAAATATAGATAATCTAAACAGTATAGTTCTAGCAGGGGAAAACTGGCACCATGGTGTAATAGGAATAGTTGCATCAAGAATTACTGAAAAATATTTTAAACCAACAATACTAATTGGAATTGAAAATGAAATAGGTAAAGGGTCAGGAAGAAGTGTTCCAGGGTTTGACTTACATGATGCTTTAGCACAAAGCGCTGAATATTTAGAAAAATATGGCGGGCATGAAATGGCAGTTGGATTATCACTTAACAAAGATAAAATAAAAGACTTTAAAATCCATTTTGAACAAATAGCCAAAGACAAAAATGTAAAAAGCATAGTACCAGTTATAAAAATAGATTGTGAAATAGGAAAAAAAGAGTTAAACAAACAAACAGTTGAGCAAATAAAATTATTAGAGCCATTTGGAGAAAAAAATAAACCACCACTAATTAGCTATAAGAACTTAAAAATTGTATCAATAAGAACTCTATCAGAAGGAAAACACTTAAAATTAATGCTAAAAGATGGAAATGATACAGTAAATGCAATAGGATTTAATTTAGGTGAACTTATAAATGATTATCTAATAGGAGACAAAGTTGATGTTGTTGGAACTTTGGAAATAAATAACTATAACTGTGAAGAACAAATTCAAATAAATATTAAGGATATGATGAAATCAATTTAGAAAGGGATAGACTTATGGAGAATGCAAATAAAACCATTGATGATATAATAAAAAGAATGAAATTAAATAAAAGAAAAACAAATGTAGCCCTAATACAAAAGGCATATAATTTTGCTGCAGAACACCATAAAGGCCAAAAAAGAATGTCTGGAGAAGACTACATAATTCACCCATTGAATGTTGCCTACATTTTAGCAGATTTACAAATGGATGATGCCACAATATGTGCAGCTTTGTTGCATGATGTAGTAGAAGATACAGAAGCAACAAATGAAGATATTGTAAAAAACTTTAGCGAAGAAATTGCAGAAATGGTTGCAGGGGTTACAAAATTAAGCAAAATTCAATATGTTACAATAGAAGAGGAACAAGTAGAAAACTACAGAAAAATGTTCCTAGCAATGGGAAAAGATATAAGGGTAATACTTATTAAACTTGCAGATAGACTCCATAATATGAGAACTCTTTCAAGCTTAAAAAGAGAAAGACAAATTGCAAATGCAAAAGAAACAATGGAATTATATGCACCACTTGCAAATAGGCTTGGTATTTATTCTCTAAAATGGGAACTTGAAGACCTTGCATTTAGATATTTATATCCAGAAGAATATAGAGAATTAGTTTTAAGTATAGAGAAAAAAAGAGAAGAAAGAATAGAATTCATAAATAAAATTATGGAAGAAATAAGAGTTGCTCTTAAAAAACAAAAAATTGTAGCAGAAGTTACAGGAAGAGCAAAACATTTATATAGTATTTATAGAAAAATGCAAAGAGATAATATAGCATTAGACCAAGTGTATGACCTATTTGCACTAAGAATAATAGTAAACTCAGTAAAAGACTGTTATGCAGCAATTGGTGTAGTTCATGAGTTATATACTCCAATGCCAGGAAGGTTTAAAGATTATATTGCAGTTCCAAAGCCAAATATGTACCAATCAATACATAATACATTGATAGGCCCAAAAGGAACACCATTTGAAGTTCAAGTTCGTACATGGGACATGCACAGAGTTGCTGAATATGGTATCGCAGCTCATTGGGCATACAAAGAAGCAAATAGATTTAAAAAATCAAATGTTGTAGTAACTGAAGATAAGCTTGCATGGCTAAGAGAAACACTAGAATGGCAAAAAGACATGCAAGACCCAGATGAATTTTTAAAAACACTGAAAACAGAGCTTTTTGAAGATGAAGTATATGTATTCACACCAAAAGGAGAAATAAAAACACTTCCAAGAGATGCAACACCAATAGACTTCGCATACACAATACATGCAGAAGTTGGACATAGAATGATAGGTTGTAAAATAAACAGCAAAATGATGCCAATTGTAACACCACTAAAAAGTGGCGATATCGTAGAAATTATAACATCAGATACAGCAAAAGGACCAAGTAGAGACTGGCTAAAAATAGTAAAAAGCTCAAGTGCAAAAACAAAAATACAACAATGGTTTAAAAAGACCGAAAGAGAAGACAATATTGAAAAAGGAAAAGACATATTAGATAAAGAAATCAAAAAAATAGGAATGTCACACAGCGATTTATTTAAACCTGAATGGATACAAGTAGTACTAAATAGATACAATTACAATACAGTAGATGATATGTATGCAAGTATTGGATTTGGGGGAATTTCACCAAATAAAATAATTACCAGATTATTAGAAGAGTATAAAAAAGAACATGAAGAAGATACTATAGAAGAAAAAATACAAGAACTAGTAACAGAAAGACTACGAAAACAAAAAATACCAAAATCTGGAGTAGTAGTAAAAGGAATAGATAATTGCCTAGTAAAATTTTCAAAATGCTGCAATCCAGTTCCAGGTGATGATATAATAGGATATATAACAAAAGGTAGAGGAGTTTCAATACACAGAAAAGACTGCACAAATTTAAAAGACTTATTATCAGAGGAGGAAAGAATCATAGAAGTAGAATGGTATAATGAAAACGAAAAAGCTGAGTACAATGTAGATATACAAGTACTAGCAAATGACAGAACAGGGCTACTTTCAGATGTAGTAAAAGAAATTACAGCACAAAAGATAAATATAATGGGAGTAAACACAAGAACAAGCAAAGATAGAATAGCTACAATAGATGCAACACTAGAAGTACAAGGCATAGAACAACTAAACCAAGTAATAAAACAAATAAGAAAAGTTGATAGTGTATATGAGGTGACAAGAAAAAAATGATACTAAAGAGAATAAAATTAGATGTAGGCACCATAACAGGTGAAAATTGCTATATAGTACAAGATGAAACAACAAAAGAAACAATGATAATAGATCCAGGAAGTGTTTCGGAATTATTATTACAAGACTTAGATGCAATGCAAATAAAAATGAAATATATATTCTTAACACATTGCCATGGAGACCATATTGGAGGAGTAAAACAAATAAAAGAAAAATTTGGTGGGCAAATTTTAATTCATAGAAAAGACGCACCAGGGCTTAAAGATGTAAATATTAATTTAAGTACACATATTGGACTAGAACCAGTAATATTGCAAGAAGATGCTCGCTTAGATGATGGAGACTTATTACATTTGGGAAACTTAGAATTTAAAGTAATACACACACCAGGTCATACAGCACGGAAGTGTATCACTATATTGCGAAAAAGAAGGACTATTATTTGCAGGAGACACACTTTTTAGAGGAGCATGGGGAAGAATAGACTTGCCAACTAGTAGTTTTGAGGATATAATATCATCAATTACAAATAAATTAATAACATTACCAGAGGACACAATAGTATATCCAGGACATCGGAAAATCAACAATAATAAAAGAAGAAAAGCCGATTTATTTGGAAATGAAACAAAAAGAATGGGAATAAAAGGAGGATTATATGGAAAAAACAGTTGCAAAAACTTTACCAGGTTTTATGGAATTATTACCACAAGAACAAATATTATTTAATCAAATGAAAGAAAAAATACAAAAAACATATGAGAAATTTGGATTCTTACCAATTGATACACCAATAATTGAAAGCACTGAAGTTTTACTTGCAAAAGCAGGTGGAGAAACAGAAAAACAATTATATTCATTTACAAAGGGAGATAGTAATTTAACATTAAGGTTTGACTTAACTGTTCCACTTGCAAAATATGTTGCAATGCACGCAAATGAACTATCATTTCCTTTCAGAAGATATCAGATAGGAAAAGTTTATAGAGGAGAAAGAGCTCAAAGAGGAAGATTCAGAGAATTCTATCAATGCGATATAGACGTAATAGGAGATGGAGAATTAAATATAATAAATGATGCAGAAATTCCAAGTATTATGTATAATGTTTTTAAAGAATTAGGCTTAGAAAACTTCACAATAAGAATAAATAACAGAAAAATTCTAAATGGACTTTTTGAGGATATAAATGCTAAGGAAGTATCTGTAGATATAATGAGAACAATAGACAAAATAGAAAAAATAGGAACAGAAAAGGTAAAAGCAGAAATAAAAGAACTTGGAATATCAGATGAAAACATTGAAAAAGTAATAAGATTTATAACAATAGAAGGAACAACAGATGAAAAACTACAAGAACTACAAAACATGAAAATAGATAATGAGACATATAAACAAGGAGTTCAAGAACTAATAGAAGTAATAAGATACATACGCTTATTTAATGTACCAGAAGAATGTTTTGCAGTTGATGTAAGTATAGCAAGGGGACTTGACTATTACACAGGAACAGTTTATGAAACTTTCTTAAATGACTATAAATCTATAGGAAGCATTTGCTCAGGTGGAAGATATAACAATTTAAGTGAATACTACACAGATAGAAAAATGCCAGGAGTAGGAATGTCTATAGGCTTAACAAGATTATTTTTTGTACTAAATGATATGAACTTAATAAAAGCAACACAAAAGTCAATATCAAAAATACTAGTAGTATCAATGGTACCAGACCTAAAACCAGCTATAGAAACAGCAAATGCTTTAAGAGCAGCTGGAATTAATAGCGAAATATATTTTGATGATAAAAAAATAAAGGCAAAATTCAAATATGCAGATAAATTACAAATTCCATATGTAATTGTAATAGGAGAAGATGAAGTGAATTCAGGAACAGTTACATTAAAAAATATGGAAACAGGTGAACAACAAAAATATTTACTTGAAGAAGTAATAAAACAAATAAAAGAGGGGAATGAGTAAAAATGGAAAGAAAAAGAGGATTTGAAATAGCAAAGGGATTTGAAAATGAGGGAATTAATTTACCAATAAGAAAAACAAAGTGTTCAGCAGGATATGATATTGAAGCTGCAGAAAACACAATTATACCAAGCTTTAAGAAAGGGATGAAACCAACACTTGTAAAAACAGGAATAAAGGCATATATGGGTGAAGATGAAGTACTAATACTTGCAAACAGAAGCTCAAACCCAGGCAAAAAAGGCTTAATACTAGCAAATAGCATAGGAGTAATTGATAGTGATTATTATGAAAATCCAGACAATGATGGTCACATAATGTTTGCTTTTTACAATATTAAAGATGAAGACATCGAAATAAAAAAAGGAGACGCAATAGGACAAGGCATATTCCAAAAATTCTTAACAACAGATAATGATGTAAGCCAAGGAGAAAGAACAGGAGGCTTTGGCTCAACAAGCAAATAAAAATAAAAAAGGAGGCACACATATGAGAAAACAAAGAGGCGCAATAACCTTAATAACATTAGCAACAATATTATTAATGCTAGCATTCTTGATTAGTACCTTTACAATAATTATGAACAGAAGACAGGCACAATCAGAAGTAAAAAGAAAAACAAAGGAAATATATGAAAGTGATGTAGGAAATGAAGAAGAACTCTATAATAACTATTTTGCAGATACAAGTGAGGTTATACCAATAACAACAGTAGAACAACTATTAAAAGTTGGTACAGATGAATATATAGAATCAAATGGTATAATTTACAAATGCACAGTAGCAGCATCATATAGACTAGATGCTGAACTTGAACTAATAGATAGTGAGTATTTAGCTAAATATCCAAATCAATTTAGTGAACAAACATGGACAGAAACAGAGTATCAAGATGCTTCTGAAGAAGTTAAAATAGGAACATACACAGGAGCTGCAGAAACATTTACAGTAACAAAAGATGGGAAATATCTTTTAGAAGTTTGGGGTGCAAATGGAGGAACTTATAATAATGCTGGAGAACCAGGCACAGGGGGATATTCAAAAGGAACCGTGGAATTATATAAAAATGAAACAATCAGCCTATATGTAGGTGGAAAAGGAAAATATGGAACAGGTACAAATTACACAGAAACATCAGGTGGAGGCTTTAATGGTGGTGGAAATGCTGGATATCGTGGAGGTGCTGGCCGGAGGTGGCACTGATATTAGAATTGGGGGAACAACATTAAACCATAGGCTAATTGTTGCAGGCGGTGGCCGGTCGGAGCATATTGGTATAGTACAACATATAAAGCTGCAGGTGGCAATGGTGGAGGAACTAACGGAGAAGATGGAGCATCATATTCAACAACAAGTGCTGGATACAAAGGATGTGGTGGAACACAGACATCAGGGGGAGCAGCAGGAAGTGGAAGCACCACAGCATTTAATGGAACTGCAGGAACAGTAGGGACAGGAGGAAGTACAGGACGAAGATATTCTGGTAGAACATATTATTCTAATGGAGCTGGTCGGAGGAGGCTGGTACGGTGGCGGTGGCGCAGGAAACTACAATGGAGCTTCACGCAACTATGCAGCGGGAGGTGGCCGGAGGTTCTGGGTTTGTTTGGAGCAAAGGAAAAGAAAGACCAACAGATTACTTAGTAGATGAAAAATATTACTTAGATGATGCAGAAACCTATTCAAAATCTGATTTAGGATTTGTTACAAATCCAGATACATCAGGTAATGGGTATATAAAAATTACTTTAACAAAAGAAAAAATAGAAACACAAAAGACTGCAACAAGGTGGAAGGGAATTGGGGAAATATCATTTGATTATAATGGTAACAAAATAAATGAAACAGATACAGGCAACAACAAAGTTGTCCATTCAAAATAAAAAGATAGCCAGTTTCGAATATTCGAAACTGGCTACCTAATTAATAAAGTAAATAGAAATATTTACTTAAGCATTTGGCTTTCAGCCTTTTGAATCATTTTTTTTACCATGTTACCACCAATTCTTCCAGCATCTTTTGCAGATATATCACCATTATATCCATTTTTTAAGTTAACACCAACTTCTGTAGCTACTTCATATTTGAATTGATTTAATGAATCTTTAGCTTCAGGTACTAATGTTCTATTTGAATTTGAATTTGCCATCTCTTTTCACCTCCCAGGATAATAACTTATGAAAGCGTTTTATTTGCTTTTCAACATCTATGATGTGCAAAAAAACAAAAAATAAACTAGAAATTTATAGAAAAAATGGATAAAAAAACTTTGACAAAAATATTACAAAAATATTACAGTAATATTACAATAATATTAAATATTTATTACAATGTAAAAATATATTGTTTTTTTGTGTGTTTTGTTGTAGAATAATTGTAATAAATAAAAAAATAGGGGGAATAATTATGCCATCAAATCCAATGCAAAGAAAAGTTAGAAATTCATTCATAGCAGGAATTTTTGTTATGTTATTAATTGTATTAATAGTAGGAGCAGCAGTGTTTTTTCTTATAGTAAAACCAAAAATGGACAAAGCTAAAGAAGAGGAACAACAAATAGCTTATGTCTATAGACTAAAAAAAGGATGCAGTGTATCTTCAGGAAAAGAAATAACTGCAAGTATGGTTGAAGAGGTTGAAATACCAATTACAACAAACTCAACAGACTTCTTTCAAGCAAAAAAACAAGGGCCAGATGGAAAACTTAAAAATGTTGCATTCGCAGGAGGATACACAAGTAAAGTAGACCTTATTGAAGGTACAATTTTAACTAAAAGTATATTAAATGAAGCAGATGAAGAAACTTTAGGAGATTCTACAAGATATGTGGAATATAATGTTGTAACAATACCTACAACACTTGAAATAGGGGATTTCATAGATATAAGATTGAGATTACCAAATACTCATGATTTAATCGTGGTTTCTAAGAAAGAAATAATGAACATTTATGATAATACAATAGGACTTAATTTAGCAGAAGAGGACATATTAATTTTAAACAGTGCAATTGTTGAAACATTTGTAATGAATGGATCTGCAGAACTATATTTAGCAAAATATGTAGAACCAGGAATGCAAGAAAAAGCAACATATACATATAGCCCAACAGCTCAAACTGTGGAATTAATACAAAATGACCCTAACATTGTAACAACAGCAAGAGAAGCAATTGCAACAAAATATGCAAATTCAGGAACTGTTAGAAATCCAATAAATAATACACTAAGCCAATATTCAGCTGAAGACATAAAGAACAATATTGAAATTGGAATAAGAAAACAAATTGAAGATGCAAAAAATGCAAGAGAAAGCTATTTGTCTGAATTAGAAGGAAACTAGAAAGAAAAATAGGAGGAAGCTTACTTGAAAAGGATAGGATTTATAGGTGCATACGACAAAACAGATTTAATTATATATATAGCTAAGTTATTGGTAGAAAACGGCTTAAAAGTCTTGATTGTAGATGGAACCATTCTTCAAAAAACAAGATATACAGTGCCTTGCATAGAGCCTAGCTTGTACTACATTACCACATATGAAGATATAGATATTGCAATAGGTTTTGAAAACTTAGAAAATATTAAGAACTATATGGGAGTAACAGAATTTAATTATGATATTGTGTTTTATGATGTAGACAATAGAGAAAAATTTGAATCTTTATCAGTTGAAAATTCTGAACAATTATATTTTGTTACAGCATTTGATAATTATTCAATGAAAAAAGGCCTTGAGATTATAGGTAAATCTGAAAATAAGCTTCCAATGACTAAAATTATATTTTCAAAGGAAATAGCAAAGGAAGATGATGAATATTTGAATTTTATATCATTTTACTATGCAGTGAAATGGAATAAAAATAAGATTTATTTTCCTTTTGAAAATGGTGATCTATCAATAATTATAGATAATCAAAGAAGTGCAAGAATTAGTTATAAGGAACTAAGCACAGAATATAAAAATGGAATAATGGAGCTTATATCCCGGAATAGCACCAGAGTTAAGAATGAATGATGTAAAGAAAATGCTAAGAAATATATAAAGGAGAATTCAAATGTCAGTTATAACATTTTATGGTAATGATAAGATTGAGACAGCACAAACAACATCAATGGCTGCAATTGCAACGTATTTGTCCATTAAAGAAAATTATAAAATGCTGTTGATAAATACAGCTCATAATGATGATTCACTTCAAGAATGCTTTTGGGAGCAAGCTAAAGGCTTTAAACCAAGAAGCGATCTTGAAACAGGAATTGGCGGATTAATCAAGGCAATATCAAGCAATAAGGCAACACCAGAGATAATAACTAATTATACAAGAACAGTATTCAAAGATAGATTAGAGGTGTTGACAGACAGCAATATGCCTCAAGATGTATATATAAAACAAAGAGAGTACATGAAAAGTATAATAAAAATAGCAAAAAAATATTATGATTTAGTTTTTGTCGATTTAAAAGGTAACATTGAAGAAGCGTTTGTGCAAGGCGTTTTAGAAGAAAGTAACTTAATTGTTGCCAATACATCACAGAGAAAAAAATATATAGAAGACTTCATTAGGCAAAGAAGAACACATTCAGTTTTAGCAAAAAATAATATAATACTTTTAATAGGTAAGTATGACAAATATTCAAAATACAATATAAGAAATTTACAAAGAAAATTAGGCATGGGAGATATTTATGGAATACCATACAATACTTTGTTTTTTGAAGTTTGCAATGAAGGAAATTTAGCAGATTTTGTAATTAATTACAGAAATGTTAGAGAAACAAGTGTGCAAGCATCAATAATGGAAGCGCTTTCCATTGCAGGAGAGGGAATAATAGAAAAACTAAAACAGCTACAGTTAGAAGTTTAAAGAAAGAGAGGAGTTCTGACTCATATGAATATTGTAAATATCATTCTAATATTAATGGTACTAATTATATTTGGAATTTTGGTATATTATGTGATTAAGAAAAATAAAGATGCACAAGAAGAAATTCAGGAGGTTGATGAGAAATCATTTACACTTGATGAAATGCTGGAGTTCATTAAGCAAAGGCTTGATGAAATAACAAAAGTAAACTTATATGATATAGGTTTATCAGAAGAAGAATTAAAAAGAAGAAAAGCAAAAAAATATGAATTAAGAAAAGCTTTAAAGGGATGCACTTATGGGGATGTTAATGATAAAAAGTATGTAAAAGAATTAATTTATGATTTGCTATATAAGGAATATGGTGTAAATGAAATAAACATATCTAAAGCAATTCCATTTGATGTACCTTCTCTTCTTACAGCACAGGATAAGTTTGATATAATAATACATATGTATAAAAAAGATTTCGGATATGAAGCATTAACTCAAATGATTAAAAAATATAATTTAGCAGTATTAAAATACATTGAGGGTGAATCAAAACCTTGCTATGTTATAACAGAACAAGAAATAAGTGATATATATGAAAAAGAAAATTTTACATTAGATTTTTCAGATAAATTAAACATAGTTACACAAAGAATTTATCAACACTACAAAGGATACAGTAGTATCGATGAAATTAGAGATATGAACATAGATGGTGTATCTGGTGGTGTATCTGGTTTACCAGAAAG